>Ga0193726_1001091_pt1 | contig 23063 bp, 19 predicted proteins | sample H2c1metaG_FD_144928 | JGI IMG/M metagenome (GOLD analysis project Ga0193726, IMG submission 144928) | Soil microbial communities from a riparian zone of the East river system, Colorado, United States - H2c1 | ecosystem: Environmental > Terrestrial > Soil > Riparian zone | place: USA: East River...
GAGCTGTTCTCGCAACCAAGAAGTCAGCCAGGAGGGTTCTGGTTGGAGCGACGACCGTTGGCGTGGATTTAGGAGACCAGTGGAGTCATTACTGCATACTCGATGAAGATGGCGAGGTTACGGAAGACATCGACTGGAAGTTTGGCAGCTATCCATGTACAGGCTTTTCCATGTTTCGCAAGATACTGGTTGATGGCTTTCCGGAAATTCCCGTCGCTCGGTTTCCTGATGTCGCCGCAAGCGGTAAGGAATAGGAGTCCTGAAAAGGAGATGAGAAAGGCTCTGCACATGAACTGTCCTCCGAAGCGAGATGATCGATCAGAGCGGAACGCTCCTGTTGAAGGGCATTCGACCCCGATCTTAGTTGATTTCGATTTTGAGTGCCAATAGCTGAGAGAAAAGATCATCGACTAAATCCTTGAGATCGCCATACCTCTGATCGCGCCGCATGAAAAGTGCAGTCTCGATACCAAGATAGCGGTCGGAAAGTGGCTTGAAGACGGTGCCAGAATGAGAGATGCGGGTGGCGGAACGGGGTAGCAGGGCGAGGCCAAAGCCATGGGCCGCGAATGCAAGTGCGTGAGCCTCGCTCTTCACCTCCCTGAAGACGGGCCTAACTCCCAGACTGTCGATATATTTCACTACCCTTCCATAAAAGCGGGGTTGCAACGACCGGGGCATCCAGAAGACCATCTCGCTATCGAGATCATGCGCGGTCACGCCGACCTTCTGGGCCAGCCGATGGTTCCTCGGCAAACAGACCGAAAATCCCTCCCGGCCAGTTCGCTGCACCCATAGATCCCGATCTGAAACTGGTCCAACACCCAGTGCGGCATGTAGCTTGCCTCGAAGAACACGCTCCACTAACTCGAGCGTATTTGCCGTTTCGAGCACAATGCCGGCCGGCCCATTCGCCGGAGGGCGAAGAATTGGACTCAATCCGTGCAGGAGCGGCAGAAACGCACTGTGGGTGTACGGAGAATAGCCTATGCGGTAAGGGCCAGTGTTAATCTGCGCCTGGAACCGGGCGAGGTCCCACGCCCGTTCGGCGTGACTGAGGGAAAGAGACGACTCTTGAACAAATAGCCTTCCCGCTGTGGTGAGTTGTACATTGCGTGTCGATCTGTCAAACAACTTAACTCCGATGCTTCTCTCAAGCGAGGAGACCCTTCTGGTGAGCGATGGTGGCGCAATGCCCAGCTTTTTCGAGGCCCGGACGAAATTGCCTTCCTGTGCGATGACGACGATCAGAATGTTGAGTTCCAGTGGATTCTTGCTCTGCATAAAAACCGCCTTTGATGGATTGAGTTGTGGTGCGCCTAGGGCGCTTTCAACATCCCGCTGTTCCTGGAATGCACTTCTTCATTGCAACCAGCCCGCCCGATTCGACGCCTCGCGGTAGTTAGGTTCGACTAAGTACAAGGACCCTTACGTGCCGAGCTCCAGCGGGCTTACAACCATTTCGCAACATCACCTTTCGGAAAACGATGGGACTCAGGTTGAATTCGAACGTTTTTGAGAAGACATGAACTCGCGGCCTTTGGGAAACCCTAGCCGGGTAAGCACGCGACCCACCTGGCCGACGACCTCTACTTCCTGCCTGTATCGCCACCTTCGGTGTGGAACCACGGCCATCGCCGAAGACACCAGCGTGAGCCACTCCCCGTCAGAGTCGAGTTCACACCAGCCGCAGTGATAGCCATCATGCGAGCGCAGAAAGTAAATGGGACGTTCGAAGACGGAGCAAAAAAATCTTCTCGGGTTGACGGTGCGAATGGATGAATTGATCTCCACGATTGCCCCGGGCCGCATGAATGGAATAAGGGTGTTGTCACCTGCTCCGAGCACACCGTACAGGGGCGCTGAGTCCGGCGAGTGCTTTCGAGCAGTCTGGGGACTGTTTCCAATCATCTTCGAGGGCGGAGGTAGGAGGGTGGTGTCGGGAAAGTAGTCCAGCCAACTTTCGGGCGGCATCAATGGGCCTCCGATCCCGGTCAACCCTTTGAGGACAGCGGCCGGGACATCGGGGAGATGAACACGCAGCGAGCGGGAGGCCTCATCCTCGAGTACAGACTCATCGGTCAGTTCATCGTGTGAAACACCGTACACCTCTTCGAGGGACTCCAGTCTTTTGTGCGTGATCGAGTGGCTCCCCCGTTCGATCCTACCAAGCCAACTCGCAGAGACCCTGCGCGCCTTGTCGCCATACCTGTTTGCGATAACCGTGGTGAGCCGTTCCACCTGTCGAAGTGAGAGTTTGCGCTGCTGACGGATTATCAATAACTTGCGTCCGATCTCGCCCATTGAATTAGCCTCTGCGTGATGTTCGACTGCGCAAAGCTGGGAGATGCTCCTATCTATAGATAGGAGCAAGGACTCAGTTCCCTTCCCCGTTTGTGCAGTTCCTGGTGTCCTTAGCGATCGATCGTCGCTATGGGCACGGAACCGTCATATCGAAACACGGGGTAAGGCTGCGACCTGCGGTATCGTGGCTGATTGTCGATCGAGGAAGTATCCCGACACCTTCAGTTCGCGCTGCCGCTATAAATAGCAATCCTCGTTCCACTCGTAAACCATTGAAACTAAGGGTGGACGACCCGTTCGGTTTTGCGAATTCCGGTGGTTTCGCAAGATTTTGCGGTTTTGGGCTGAGGTGTTGGCGGATCAATCCGTGAATAGCCGACGCTCTCAAAGGACAGCGGTTGGAACACATAATCTTCTGAGCTTCCCGAATGACAGTCCAGGAACTGAAGTTCGACCAGCTTAGACGTCGTAGAAGAGCACCCTGCCGTCAGGGGCCAACTGCATCAGCAGGTCGAAATCGGAGATGTTTCGTGTGAGAACAGTGAGTCCGGCCTTCGTCGCGGATAGAAAGATCAATGCATCGTTGAGGGTCTTCTGTCGCTCGGCCTTGCCATATTGCTGCACCCTTGCTAGAAGCCCCACAAGGATCCCGGCGTCCCGCCAAACTTCGCGGTCAGGATTCACAATGCGGTGGCTCGGACGTTGTTCGATCGAAGCGAGCACTTGATCGATTGCGTGCGGCGTATCTGGGTGATCGGGATCGAGGAGGCCGGCAAGAGCCGATAGTTCACATTCAGTTACGGTAGAGTGCCAAAGACTGGCGGACCGGATCGCTAACTCGACGTCCCGAGGAAGCTTGCCCTGGAGTTCGTCGATGTAGACCGTCGTATCGAGAAGGAGCTTAGGGACCGAACTGACTTCTGCGATGAACGGAAGCTCGGATCGCTGGCGATACTGGAGACTCGCCCGGCGCTCAGATGGCTTGAGCCGTCGCAAAGTGCGCCGGGCGTCGGAACTAGAACTCAAGATCGAGCTCAGGGTTGATGGTTCCGCGCCGGGCGAGGAGCCATTGTGCGTAGTCGTCGGACACGGCGAGGTTCGCCAGAGCCGCCTCGAGGAGCTTCGAGTCGGATGAAATTCCGGACTTTAGCTTCGCCTGTTGGACCAGCCCGACAGGCATCCGGCCGCGCAGCATATGCGTCCTTGAGCCCGAGAGAAGACCGCGTTCCTCTGCGATAGTCAAGACCTCGCGAAGAGACCCCTGCGGCGATTTATGGAGGAGGTTGCGCGGAGCGGCCTTCTCTGACTTGAGTGCCTTCTTAGTCTCCCTTTGCATCGGAACGGCAACAGTTCTGGCCATCATCCACCTCACCTCTCAATGTAGCACAAATAAATTCCGTATGTGCTACAGATGTGCTCTGCAAAAACGATGTTCCGATAGCTCATCGTATACATCTAAGGTGATGGGATCCCCGTAAAGCCAACTGTTCAAAGTGAAGAGATCATTTGCTCGCCTTCGATGGTTTCTTCTCCACTGGCGAGCCTTTCAGATCAGCGATCAAAATCCGAACGAACTCCTCGTAATCCATTCCCATGCCTCTGCAATAAAACATAGTTTCTATCTGGTCCAAACGTCGCTGGCCTCTTTCGCATTTGCTCACAACACTCTGGTCGCGTCCCATGGCCTTTCCGACCACCACCTGCGTTATTCCAGCGCCTTTGCGGAGACGGCGAAGAGTGGCCAAGAAGATTCCGTATTCGTGGGTGAAGATTGATTTTTCGCGAGGCATGAGCGTCTACTGCCGCTCAACCGTAAAATGCGATCTCCGCATAGTACAAAATCGACTATTTTCCACGGCTATCGTCTTTTTAACTGGACAAAGCGTACGGAAAACTAAACAATTGTTTAGGGCGCAAAGTCCCCGGTCAGCGGAGCATGAGGTAGATGCCTCATTCCACTCGGCCGCGCCCATCGCTTCAGCAGGCAATCGCTGATGCTCTCAGAGAGTTGCGGCAAAGTCGCAACTTGACTCAGGAAGAGGTAGGGCACCGTGCTGGATATGATCCGATTTACATCAATATGCTTGAAAAGGCACGCCGCAATCCCTCTATTCGTGCCCTGTTCAATATTTGCGAAGCGCTTGGAACAGAACCGTCCTCCCTTCTCAAGAAGGTGGAGCAGAGGACGGTATTTAAGCCTCGCACCTTTAATCCAAAGTAAGGTTCATCCGAGGTCTCCCCTTTCGAGACCAGTCTGCCTAGCGGCACAGTGAGTTCCGATGGCGATTCTTCTTGACCACGAGCCGTGCCTAGAAATAGTCGAAAATCGCCTATTTCTTCTTGCTGTTCTACCTTCTTCTTTCACGGAACCTACACCTCATTCATGTGAGGCCATATGAGTTCCGAAGCAGCCGCCTATTTCCCGGAAGCTCTGGCGAGCACATCGGAAGGTCGCGGGCCTGCGCAATCCACATCAGAAATCCTTTCGGATCTCCCTGACAAGATCCAACCCCAGAGCGATCCATCGGATTGTTCCGCCAGCACCGTCATCCAGATCGACGAAATCCCGGATGAGACACTGCTGGAACAGGTGCGTCAGGGAACGAAAGAAGCTCTCGGCATCCTCTTTCGCCGCCACGCCCGCACGGTGCGTAACATCGCCTACCGCATTCTAAGAAACGAAGCAGAAGCAGATGATTTGGTGCAGGACGTCTTCATCTTCATATTCCGCAAGGCCGCACTCTTCAATGCGTCTAAGTCCACGGCTCGCTCATGGATCGTGCAGGTCACTTACCATCGAGCCTTCGACCGCCGCCGCCATCTCATCGCGCGACACTTCTACGCCAGCCGGGGGCTTGAAGATGCCGACTTGAACGTGGCCGATCGTAGATATGAGATTCTTTTCTCCGAGTGGTCTTTGGAGGGTATTTGGGGGAAAGAGTCGGCCGCGAGGCTCAGAGAGTTACTCTCCCCCTCCCAACTCTCAACCATCGAGCTGCATTTCTTCGAGGGATATACATTGGAGGAGATTGCTGAACGCTTGGGCCAGACTCTGGGCAACATTCGACACCATTACCATCGCGGGCTAGAAAAGTTGCGAAAGCCAGCCTTTGCAGGAAAATTGCGGTCTAAGTGAACAGAACAGTGAAAAATGATTCCAATCGAGGCGCCCCGTCACCCGCGTCAGATCACTGCGATGATTACTTCATCGAACTCTGTGGGCTCTCGACCACTGATGTCTTGACGATCGAAGAGTGGAGGCACCTTGAACTGCACTTGTCCATTTGTGCCAGTTGCAGGGAAATCAAGGCTCAGTACGACGGCATCATTGCTACAACGCTTCCGGCACTAGCCGCAGATCACCCTCAAATAGACGATAGCTCCACTTCTGCTTCCTGGTCGATGGAACAGGCCGAAGCATCCCTCATGACAAGGATCGACCGGGAAAACATCTCTCCGGAAAAGGATTCTCAACTATCCACACAGGCTCCGAAATGGCGAGGACTGCCCTGGCCCTATGCGGGGGTTGCGGTGTTCATTGTCGTTTCCACCTGTCTCGGCTATCGACTTGGACTTCATAAAGGGCGCGACTCCTCGGAAATCACCGCACTGCCGTCGTCATATGCAGTTAATGCGCAACGTGACCTCAACCACTCCGACGTAGTCCCTTCTTCTGTCCACCGAAAAACTGAAAAGCCATCAGACAAGACAATAGAACTGCGCCGACAACTTCAGGCGAGTGTCCTGGAAGTGAATCAACTGAAAGAACAACTCCACAGGATGGAAGACCAACTCGCGGAGCGCAATTCAGCTCTCGATCGTAACTCTCATGATCGCGCTGAGTTGGAACGGCAATTATCGCTCGCACAAACCGATGCTCAGGATCTGCGGGGCAAACTCAACGTCACCATAAGTCTGGATTCCCACCGCGAGGCGCAATCACAAACGTTGCAAACGCAGGTGAATCAACTCACCGCTTCGATGCGCGAGAAGGATCAGCAGATCACTCAACATGAGGAATTGCTAGAGCATGACCATGACATTCGCGACCTCATTGGAGCTCGCGATCTCTATATTGCTGAAATCTACGATGTCGCCAAGACGGGCAAGACCCAGAAGCCCTTCGGCAGAGTGTTTTATACGAAGGGAAAGTCGTTGGTCTTTTATGCGTACGACCTCGATCAGCAGTCAGGAGTGAAACTCGCAAGTACCTTCCAAGCATGGGGTCGCAAAGGAATCGATCAACGGCACGACATCAATCTCGGGATGTTCTACCAGGACGATCAGAATAAGAAGAGATGGATTCTGAAATCCAACGATCCGGTGACGCTTGCCCAGATTGATGCTGTGTTTGTCACAGTCGAGCCGAATGGAGAGAGTTCCAAACCGAGCGGCAAACCGCTCCTGTTCACTTATCTCCGACTAACGCCCAACCATCCGTAAGGCTCGCGGCCATTCAACACTTCCCTCCCCTCCCCGAAAATAGGCACCCATTTTCTTGGTAACAAATACAAGAACTCTTCGTAGACGGAGTGATACACCTTCATCCCAGTCTGCACGAGGAGTCTCACTTGAAACATTTATGTCTCCGGCTGCTCTCGCTGATCCTATGCGTCACAACAACACTCGCGATCGCCCAATCCAGCGACGCAACCATAAGTGGCCTCGTCGTAGATACCACTGGAAGAGTCATCCCTGATGCCGAAGTTGAAATCCTGAATGAAGCCACTGGCGTCCACTACGCCAACAAAACGAATGGCGCTGGAATCTACACCGTCTCAATCCTTCCGCCGGGACAGTATCGTGTTCAGGTATCAAAGGTCGGATTCAAGACTTTGATCAAACCAGGAATCGATTTGAACGTTCAGGGCGCCGTAGCACTGAACTTTACTCTTCCTGTGGGGGCTACATCCGAAAGCATCACAGTGGAAGCCGGTTCGTCTCTCATCAATACAACCGACGCTTCTGTCAGCACGGTAATTGACCGAAAGTTCGTTGCAAACATCCCGCTAAATGGTCGGAGTTTCCAAGACCTTATCTCGATGACGCCCGGTGTAGTTACACAGAGTCCGCAGGCAGGATCCAGTTTGGCCTACAGCGGCGACTTCAGCGTCAATGGTCAGAGAACTGAGTCAAACAACTACACCGTGGATGGGGTCACCGGGAATATCGCCTCCGGCAATGGTTATGGAGGAGCACAGTCGGCGACTGGAGGATCACTGGGAGGCGCAACGGCTCTTGGCACAACTCAAAGCCTGATTTCCGTTGACGCGCTTCAGGAGTTTCGGGTTCAAACCTCTACCTATTCCGCAGAGTACGGACGATCGCCGGGAGGACAGTTCTCGCTATCAACCCGATCTGGAACGAACGATTTCCATGGGAGCCTCTTCGACTATCTCAGAAATAACTTCTTCGATGCGAACGATTGGTTCAACAATCACTATGGCGATCCGACGCCAGCGCTTCGGCAAAATGACTTTGGGGGAACCCTTGGCGGACCTGTTCGGTTCCCAAGACTGTACGACGGCAGGAACCGCACGTTTTTCTTCGTTTCTTATGAAGGACTCCGCCTGACCCAACCGGTGGCAGCATCGATCCAATATGTTCCGGATAACTTTATGCGGCAACACGCGGCTCCAGCTATCCAGCCAATCCTTAATGCATGGCCCATTCAAAATGGGATTGATTATGGCACCGCTGCAAGCCCCAACCTTGCCCAATTCATAGGAGCCTATTCCCTCCCAAGCCGGATCGACTCCACGAGCGTTCGGATCGATCATACATTTTCTCCAAAACTGTCCCTCTTCTTCCGTTTTGCAGACACTCCCAGTTCCACCGAAGCTCGGCCTTTTATCGCTCTCACGCACACTCATATCAATTCCCAGACCTATACGCTTGGAGCGACCAATCAGATCTCCACAAAGGTCAACAACGACTTCCGCCTCGGGTATGTCCGCAGCGATTCCTCGATCACCGCCGAAGCGGACGGCTTCGGCGGTGGAACGCCGATCAATCTGGCGGCTGCGGTGGGAGCTGGCGGCTTCGCTACGCCATATCCGGTGATGGAGCTATCCATCCCTGGAATTGGCTCCACTCTCCTTGCGACCGCCAGCGGCTCCAATCTTGGTCGTCAGTGGAACTTGGTCGATACGCTGACGGCGTCCTTCGGAAAGCACCAAGTGAAAGTGGGACTGGATTACAGGAGAATCAAGTCACCATTGATCCCCGCCAGTCCTGAACTTTTCGTGTATTTTGCAAGCCCAGACTCGATTCTTAACAACGCTCCAGACATTCCAGAAATACTAAACTTTGTACCAACTACGCCCATTTTCAATGAGACAGCCATTTTCGCTCAGGACGAATGGAGGGTTCGTTCCAGTCTCAGCCTCTCACTCGGACTACGTTGGGAAGTAAATCCACCACCAACCGAAGCTAACGGCAATGTTCCCTACACTCTCTCGGGAAGCATTGGGGCTCCGAGTTCTTTATCGCTTGCCCCGCAAGGCACGCCAGTCTGGAAAACCACTTGGTTCAACTTTGCGCCGCGTCTCGGAGCAGCGTGGACAACTAACGGCCAAGCGGGCTGGGAGACGGTTGTTCGGACAGGCGCGGGTGTATTTTTTGACAACCTAAACCAAGTTGCGACCCAGGGTTACAACGGGATCGGCTTTTTCTCGTACAACATTTTGTTTGGCGCTTCCATTCCTTTCACGCCTGCACAGCTCAATGTTCCAATCTCGCTCACTCCCCCCTACACGAATGCGACGATCTATGCATTTCCTGCGCATCTGCAACAGCCTTATACCCTGGAATGGAATACAAGTGTCCAGCAGGCTCTTGGCAAAGCACAGAACTTGACTTTCTCATATGTCGGAGCAAACGGAAGGCGCCTGATAGGCGAACAGCAACTAACTCTGACTGACCTAAACCCAAATTTTGGAACGGTCTTCTACTTTCTCGGAGGAATCACCTCGAACTATCAAGCGCTTCAACTCCAGTTCCAGCGCTCTGTATCTCATGGAGTCCAAGCGCTCGCGTCCTACACATGGTCACACTCATTGGATTTTGGATCAACTGCAACCGCTATACCGGTTACCCGTGGCAATTCAGACTTTGATGTCAGGAATAACTTTCAGACAGGTCTCAGCTGGGATTTGCCCGTAATACAACGCAATAGAGCGGCCCAAGCACTTCTGAATAACTGGGGGCTTGATGGGCGAGGGATCGTGAGAAGTGGGTTTCCGGTTCCTCTGACAGGATCACTCTACCTCAATCCAGCGACGGGGAGCAATAATTTCGGCGGGTTGAATCTCGTTCCAAATGAACCGATTTACCTTCATGGCTCTCAGTATCCCGGTGGACGGATTGTGAATAGTGCCGCCTTTAGCCTTCCTACAAGTGGCATTGTCGGAAACGCTCCCAGAAACTTTGTGCGTGGCTTCGGAGCTGCCCAAATCAACCTCGCCGCAAGACGTGAATTCCACCTGCGGGACACTCTGTCGCTTCAGTTTCGAGCTGAAGCATTCAATATCCTGAACCATCCCAATTTCGGCTACATAGATCCAACCTATACTGATGCGACGTTTGGACAGGCTACCCAGATGCTCAATCAGAGTCTCGGCACAGTCGCCTCCCAATATCAACAGGGTGGTCCCCGCTCCATGCAGTTTGCGCTCAAGCTGCTGTTCTGAGCCAGTCCAGTGTCATTTAATCGATCTTCGACGGCTTGTCCAGGTCCTTCTCTTACCGAAAAGCGTCACGGAGTTGAATCATCGTGAGACGGCACATTTATCATTTCGGTGTTATGTCTACAGTCATTGCTCTGAGCACTGCCGGTGCTCAACAGCATTCCTTCACAGTGAAGGACGATATAGAAATGGTGCGTTTTAGCGACCCTTCAGCGCCGCGGGACGCAGACGCAGCCAAGCTTTCGCCAGACGGCCGATATTTCGCTCTTGTAACTTCGAAGGGGATCATCAAGACGGATGAGATCGAGTCCACGATCTCGATCTATAACAGTGTTGAATGCGAAGCTTTTGTGACCACTTCCGTAGCAGGCACTCCACCGCGGCCACGAGAAACCTTCAAAATGACGGCGGCGTTGACCACTGAACAGCAATCTGCGCATGGTGCGGTAATTACGAATCTGCGTTGGAACTCCGACTCTAAGGGTCTCTACTTTCTGGCCGAGAGAGCCGGTGGAGTGCGGCGGCTTTATCAGATGAAACTTGCCGATAGACAGGTAAAGCCGCTCTCTCCCAAGAGTTACTATGTCGAGCGGTTCGACTTCACAAAGGATGTGGTGGTGTACAGTGCCTGGCGCTCCCGCTCCAGTCGGGGACTTATGGAAGAAAACGAGAACGACAAGATCAACACTGACGCTCGTTCGGTCACTGGAGAAGCTCTCGAAACCATCTTGTTCCCGCCCAACCAATTCAGCCCCACCACCCGCGAGCTATGGGTGGTCCGGAGTCATCATGGTCGTCCCGTGGCCACACGTCTGCCTGGCGCTTCGCAGCTTGATAGCAGCTCGTTGCCGGAGACGTTCACCATCTCTCCCGATGGTCGTATGCTTGTCCAGCTTCAGCCAGTTCTCAATGTGCCTGCTGACTGGACACTCTATGAACCAGCCAAGGGTTTCGAATATAGGCGCATTGCTAAGGAAGACTCGGGCGTCACTGCCGCCGACAATATCTTCCGTCTCAAGGAGTACTCGCTGGTCAATCTTGAGCACGGCGGCAGAACGCAATCTATCCATGCTCTTCACGACTTTCCGCTGGCATACACCCACGAGAATGAAGCAGTATGGGCACCCGACGGGAGGCACATTCTTCTCACCAACACGTTCTTGCCTCTCGACGGAGTAGGTGAGAACGAGCACGTGAGACGACTCAGACCGTGCGCGGTTGCCGAGGTCACGCTGCCTGCGCAGAATCTAAGCTGCATCGCCTTTGTCTCCGATCTGCTCATTGAGGGCATAAGCGGTGTCGTCCCAAAGAGTTTGTCGTTTCGCATCTCAACCAATCAGATTCGATTTCTGGCCCGGCTTGCCAAGGGCGCCGTCGAAGAGAAGAGATACGCCTTTGCAGACGATGCCTGGCGCGCGGCGAGTCCGGATGGTCCTGCCCCGCAAGAATTGCATCCAGCATCAAAAGGCGCGGCGGTCGACAATAACTTAGAAATTACAGTCAGACAAGGTCTTAATGAAGCGCCCACTCTATGGCTAACCGACAAACGCACTGGACAGAGCAAGCAGCTTTGGAACCCTAATCCGCAATTTGGCCATGTCCAGTTCGGGCCTGCTTCGGTGTATCACTGGCGAGACAAGAATAATAACGAATGGAAGGGTGGGCTGGTGACGCCCGTCGGCTATATTCCTGGCCAGCGGTATCCACTTGTCATCCAGGTATATGGCTTTGACGACTCCGAGTTTCTGACCGATGGATCCTTTCCGACGGCGTTCGCCGCCAGAGAACTAGGGAGCGCCGGAATCGTTGCTTTGCAGATCCAGAGGCGGATGCCGCACGCCTTTGACTTTGCTGCGGCGAACGACGAGCTTGCCGGTATCGAGAGTGCGATTTATCAATTAGAGAACGAAGGGCTGGTCGATTCACAGCGCGTTGGGCTTGTCGGCTTTAGTGCCTCGTGTTGGTATGTCGAGTATGCGCTGATCAAAGCTCCGCAGCGGTTCGCTGCCGCAACTGTGGCTGATGGCATCGACATGAGCTACATGCAATATCGCCTGTTGGGGGTTTCATCTCCGAGTCTTGAACAGGAGTTCGAGAAGCTGATCGGCGCTAGGCCTATCGGCGTAGGCCTAAAGCAATGGTTAGACCTGGCTCCGGGATTTCATCTGGATCGCATGAAGGCCCCATTGAGAATCGAGACGATCACTCCAATCTCCATCTTGGGAGAGTGGGAGATCTATTCGTCATTAAAGCAACAAAGGAAGCCTGTAGACCTAATCTACTTTCCCGGCGGGCAACATATCCATCAAAAGCCTCTCGAGCGGCTTGCCTCACAACAGGGAGATGTTGACTGGTTTCGGTTCTGGCTTCAGGGTTACGAAGATCCAGACGCTTCAAAGCGTGGCGAATACAAGCGCTGGGAGGAGATGCGTAGATTCGAAGGATTGCGGCAACGTTGAGATAAACAGCCAGCTGCTGATTGTTTTGGCAGCCGGCTGCCAAAGTTGAGCATGAGAGGAGCCTCTAAGTTGTTACCGGGGCGACTGCGTTATTCGTCTGCCTTGTAACCTGGATTTGGGGCAGATAGGACGTGAAAGCTGTCCAAGGTAATCCCTTCTTTCTGCATGCCTTGAATGGTGGAGTCTGCTTTCAGGACGTTTGTGATTTTCGGATTGACGTACTTCATCGTTTTGTACCTCGGTATTCGGATTTCCATACGATCGGATCAACCGACAACCCGGATCGTACGGATCTTGTTTGCTCCAGTTCCTACGAGCAGAAGTTGAGGATTGCTCGGGCCTACACTCTCCATTCCGAGGAATGAGGTGTTGCCTCTAAGCCATAACTCCAGCGCAATTGCTCTCATCAGAGCGTGCGTCCATTTGGAGTTTTGTCCTTTGAATGCTAGATCGAATGCACTTAGTAATCGGTCGGGTTCGATCATTCCCTTAGCGGCTAGGATCGAGTCGACGAAGAGCAGGTCGACCTTGCTCTTCGATTCCCGCATCTCTGCCATTGGCCCCCGCACTAGATAGCCTTTCCGCTTGCGTTCCAGTATCGCTTCCGGAACAATGCTCTTGAGCGCCCTCCTCATCAGGAACCGCCTTCGTCCCGGACGGAGCAGTTGGTCCCGCGGAACACTAAAAAGGAACTCGATCAGTTGCTTATCGAGGAACGGATAGCGATATTCCGGTCTCGTTAAAAAGCCAGGGGAGATGTGCGGCAAAGTCTCCATAATCGACCACCACGCGAGTCCGTTGCTGATGCTGTTCGGGCTTAGACCGAGGCGTTTACCGCTCGTGACATTGTTGCGGACCCGGATCGCGCAAGCTCGCTGTAGTGCTGGTCGAATCCATCGGGGCATGGACTCCCTCTCAACCGCGGGCCGTCTATAGAGGCTGCCGACAAATGCCCCGGTTTCCCACAACATGTTAAAGAGAGGACTGCGATCGGTGAGGCACCATTCCGTCGCTCGCCTGAGCAGGAACGGGAAGTCTCCAGCAACGAGATAAGCCGCCAACTCCGGATGAGGACTCGGAACGCCACCCAAGACTTCGTCTCCACCAATGCCACTAAGAATGCTTCTATATCCTCCAGGCTTTATCGAAGATTGAATCTTCCTCTCTCGTTCTACCGTTGTACTGTCGGCTCCAGGGAGAAAGTAGAGACCCTGAGAAGGCGTGATTGGCTGAAAGCTTCGCGCCATCGACGATGTGTCGATATGAACGCCGGTTTTTCCCCGTTCTCTTTCGACGATAGAGAAATAGGGCTTCTCGTCCCACCCTGGCTCCGAATCATCGTAGTAAGAAATAGTGTCAATAAGTTCTGCGGATGGATTTAGCGATTTGCGCTTGCGGTCGGACATGCAGACAACAGAGGTGGAGTCCATCCCACCGCTCAGTTCGGCGATGATAGGAGCACCAGGACTGTCGCGCCGGGCCATCGACTGCTCGAAGAGCGCGAGAAAATGCTCGTCATACTCTCTCTCTGAGCTGTAGCGAGTCGTCGCCGTTCTCATCCAGCGCCAATGAGATTTTACGGAGACGTTGTTGTCTCGGACGACAGCGTAATGCGCTGGAAGGATCGACCGGATGCCTTTGTACGGCGTCAGATCACGGATAGGCTGGGCAGCGAGGTAGCAAGCAGCATAGTCCTCGTCTACGTCTATCTTCCTAAAACCGGCGAAGAAGCTGTCAAGGTATGTCGACCACAGCACAGTGCCATTCCCGCTCTCGAAGTACAGTGTCCGAGTGCCCGCATGATCTCTCGCCAGGTACAACGTCTGAGAGTTGGCTGACCAGAGGGTGAGTGCCCAATCACCGATCAATCTCGAGAAACACTCTTCACCCCACCGTAGAAAGGAAACTAAGATGATTCGTGAATCAGGCGCAGTCATTTCTTCCAGCCCTAGTTCTTGGCAGAGATCCTGATGGTTGTCGAGCCTTCCGTCGAAGACCAGCAGGTTGCCGTGGGCATCGGTTGCCGGCCCCGATTCAAATCTGGACCGAAGATGGGTGTGGTAGGGCTGGAATCCCATTCCCACCCTGCCGGTCGCGTGAACAGCCACCCCATCGGGAGCGTAACGCTCAGTGGCGTGTGCCAACCGCAGGAGTTCCTCTTCAGAGACCGTCGCACCCTGAAGCTTCCGTATCCCAAAGATGATGCTCATGTGGGCTCCTCGTCAGTAGCGTTCGAGCACTTGATAGATCTCATGCATATAAGGCTTGTCGTTGACGACATCGTTGGCGATTTCAACCCACGCATGAGCCTCAAAAGGCAAGATCTGTACTCCGGTCACCATCTCCGCATTCCATCCATGACGGCGAAGCAGGACGACCGTCGCAGCGGAACGCTGAAGGCAAAGAACTCGTTTCAAGTAGAAGACACATGCGAGATCCATCGCATGGCATAGCTCTCCACTTGTAACGGGCAGTAAACGTTCAGAGTGACGAACAGGTTCATTGCTTACGATCCAACGCAGAGCCTCGGAGCTGCGGAAGCGCATGATAAGTTCGAAGCGAAACAACAACAGGTAACTCTGGGTCGCAGGAAGCGCACGGGCAACGAGCCTCAAAGCCAGCTGACACCTCGTACGGATTGATAGAGGGGAGGCCGTCTGCCCCATTGGATTCAACTGCATAGGGCCTCCAGGAATTCCGGAGCCCGTGCGAATCGGTCCATATGACGGGCCAGACTCCGAGCGTGGCTCTGAACTGAACCGATATCACGATGCGAGGAAGTGAAAGATGGATCGCGGCCACAGAGATAGGAGGCCACGGCCAACGGCGGGCTCAGTGCGAAGGCCATCTCAATCTGAGGTTCGCTCAGAAGATTTCTCCAGTGGTCGATGTAGATCTGTTTCAGCTGTTGAGCCCAAGTGCACGTCTCATCTGCCTCCAGGGCTTGAACCTGCAGGTGCCGAAACGTAAGAAAGGGATTGCCGATACCGGCTTCCGACCAGTCCGTGAAAACAGCTCGCAGCCCGTCAAAGAGAATATTGCCTGGGTTCATGTCGTTATGGATGAGTGTGTCCGGAACATCTAGTGCCTGCATCGTGGCCGAGGCTTCCTCAATGAGGCACCCCAGTTCATGCAGCCGCTTGGCGTCGAGTGGAAGAACTTTGGTTGAAGTCTGTCGCGCCATAGCTTCTTCGAGATACTGCGTTAACGCGGGCAGATGCGCTCGCAGAACCGGCATCCTTTGGTCGAAACAGCCGCAAGCGAGTAGGTCCCCGATGTGGGCGGCGCTTGTTATCTGTAGTTCAGCGAGGCAATGCGCGGATTGTTCGAATGCGCCGAGGCTGAGAGCATCGTGCAGTGGCTGCCCCACTTCTTCTGTAACCCAGGCGTTCCAATCCGTTCTTGCCGCGATGAGGGGCGGTAAGAATTCAGGACAATAGCGAGCAATGGTTCGAGTGACCTCAAATTCATGCGTACTCGGCACACACGTGGCCTTGAGCCAATAGGCCGGGCCGTGGATCGTTCCAAAGCGTACGAGCGCGAAGAAGCCACTCGCGCTGAATTGACGGACGTCCTCGTTGAAGTCGACCCGATGATCGACAACGCTTTCCCGAATCCATTCCTGAGCTTCTTCGACCCACCCCAGTTTGGAGAACGGTCCGCGGTCTCGCGGATCTCCGGCGATGATACTGCGCACCGTAAGGCACTCCGGCGTTGTCAATTCACGCTCATCCAAGTCATCGACCGACACAGGCACGAGCTCGTCAGACGCAAACTTCGAATTTCGCGTGCGGACCTCTACCACTGCGCAGGGAGGGAGTTCGTGAGACTTTGGCAGGAGATCGATTAGGATCGACCGCACGCCCCACTTCTTTAGGATAATTTCTGAGAGTTGCTCGGCCGTTCGCCTCCGCTTGAGTATGCTGATCCGGGGCAAGTGATGAGTCTCGTCATGATGCTCTACCAGCACCATCTGCGAATACGGCAAGACCAGTACGACACGGAACTCTTCCTGCTCGACGAGTTGCTCGATAAAATTCATCGTCATACCCTCAGTGATCGGAGATAGGCTCAGCTAAATAAACAAATGTTCCGACTTCAACTGCTCCAGAAACGCAATCACCCCGCGTTCCACAACAGCTGGATCGGTGTCGGACTCGATCGCGAGGTCCTGGATTGCCTGTTCTATGGTCCGTCCTTGCTGGAGTTTGTCCCAGATAAAGCCGCCAGTGGAGTTAAGGGTTGTGATCTGATTCCGCGAGACATCGAGTATGGCTGCACCATCCTGATTTGCGACGGTGCGAAGCTGGGGGAATAATGAAGGCATTCTGGACCTCGGGCAAACCTTGGAATTCGCTTACAACGGAGATCTGCTTTTCTTCGATGTGAGGGAAGAGGGCAGCAAGCCCATGCAGAATGTGTTCAAGAATGGGCCATCTCAAGTCTCGTAACAAGGTCCGGATGGCCCATTATTTTTGCTGTCCCACTGAGGCCATGTTCTTGCCAGGAGGAAGCCTTAAGCGGAACTTGTTGATACATGTAATAAATAGCTTCTCGCGCCGATGTGAGGTATGACTTATTGCCTACGTACAGAGAAGCCCAATTGCAGCCACGGTGCAGAGCTGCGTCAGGCGTCCTCCTCAACCAAGCGCAACTTGGCTGCGCGGCTCGTCAATTCCGTCCGATTGGTTGTCCTTAGCCGTTCGAAGAGTCCGCTCAGAGTTCGCTTTACTGTACGAGCACTGAGACGCAGTGCCCTCGCAATCTCGTCGTTCGTTTTACCTTCTGCAAGCATCGCCAGAACTTTCCTCTCTCGAGGCGTGACAATGGCGGTCGCGAGTCCTCCGGAAATGTGGGGGTCGCTATGTTTGCGTGTGATGAAACTCGTAGGCTGCGAAGCAACGGCTCTAAGAAAGACATCTGCGCTGCAAGTAACGAGCTTTGGTTTGAATCGCGCAATTTCACGTCGAATCTCTTCCATATCGTAGCTGGGTAGAAAGGCGATCTCCATACGGTCTCCGTACTTCAACGCCCGCTGCGCATCATTGGCATTACAAGCGAACAACAAGACGCGCATACGATGTTCTACTTGCGCTCCAGAGTCAACCCATCGATCTTCGCCCCTTCGATAGGGTCCAGCCTGAAAGCGGGCAGAGCGAGCTGAGGGCTTCATCCGGAGTCACCGCGACAGTTGATCGATAGGCAAGGGTTTTGCCTTGCCGCTGTTGCAAGCCATGGCGGCAGCATAAGTCCGAACTACGAAAGTGCAAGAAATTTCTGAGGACGTAGAGGATTCGCCACAGCCACTCGCATCGTGGTCGCCACGGGCCTCTTGCTCTCGAGCTTGTCGTTCGATCAAGCTATTCGGGCCAATGAAGCAGCATCAGACGAATAGAGCCGCAATTAAACTCGCGGAGTTCACCGCTGTGGGAACGAAACTTTTAGCTCGGCATGCTGTGACTGTGGCGTTTCAGCAACAGCAAAGTCGTGGACAGCGACTCAACATTTAGACCTGACGAGCTTTGAATTTGGATGGGACGATCTTGAGCGTTTTCATTTTTGCGGAGAGGGTCGACGGTGGCAGATGGAGGATCATCGCCGCCCCGGCTGGCCCGGAGACCCGGCCCTGAGCTTCGGTCAAAGCCCGCTCAATCAAAATCCGTTCATGGTTTGCGATCTCTTTCTGCAGAGAACCGATGGGGCCATCCCCCGCCGGCCATGTTCCGCACAAGAGACCCTCGTCGATCGAGATGACCTCGCCGGCAGAGACGATCACGGACGTATCGATGACATTCCTCAGTTCCCGGATGTTTCCCGGCCAATCATAAGATCGCAGCAGCTCCATTCCGCGCTTCTCAATATTCCGAATGGTTTTTCCGTGTCTGGCGGCGGAAATTTCTATGAAGTGGTTGACCAGTATCGGAATGTCCTCTCTTCGTTCACGTAGAGGCGGTAGTTCAATGGGAAAGGAGTTCAGTCGATAAAAGAGATCCTGGCGAAACTCACCCGCTCGCATCGCAACATGAAGGTCGCGATTGGTGGCGGCGATAACACGCACATCTGCCGGAATAAGCTTCGTGCCGCCCAGGCGTTGGAAGCTGTGTTCCTCAAGCACGCGGAGTAACGTGGCTTGCATGTCGATCGAGATCTCCGCAATTTCGTCTAGGAAAAGCGTGCCGCCGACGCCCAACTCGAATTGGCCCGCACGCTGCCGGTCGGCTCCAGTAAACGCTCCCTTTTCGTGGCCGAACAACTCAGCGGCCATCAGAGTTGCTGGCAATGCTGCACAGTTGATGCTGCGGAAGGGCACGCGTGCTCGCTTCGATCTCTCATGAATTGCCTGTGCGATCAGTTCCTTACCTGTACCGGTCTCGCCGGTAATAAGCACGGTAGCGTCAGTAGCAGCAACCTGTTCCACTTTGTGGAGCGTACGTTGAAGCGCAGGAGATCCACCGATAATTTTTTCGAACTTGTTCCTTTGGATGTCAGCAAGCTCTCCTTGTAATGCAAAGTTAAGCTCCTGCAACGAGACGTTTTCCCTTCGGAGTTTCTCCTGCAAAAATTGATTTTGCTCAAGCAGCGCTTTATTGTCCCTAAGCGATTTCTGTAATGCCTCACGGTCCTGGTGCTGCTCGGTCACATCCATGAGGATACCGAGCATCTCATCCACTCCGTCCTCCATGGGAAACGGCCAGCCGCGGAGCCGGGTGTGGCGAACGGAGCCGTCAGGCCGTAGGATGCGATGCCTGTGATCGATCTCCGCCTTTTGCTCAACGGCTTTGTGCCATAACATCTTCAATTCCGTTACATCGTCTCGATGAACGCGTTCGCGATACGCCGACAGACTAGGTTGCGTGCTTTCAGGATCAAGCCCCAGGATGCAAAGTATCTCCTCCGACCAGAACCCTTCCTTCGTCGTTGCATTCCAAGCCCAGCTTCCGGTGTTGCTGATCCTTTGCGCCTCTGCTAAATAGGCATCGCGGCGGCGTAGCTCTTGTTCGATTCGTTTTTGTTCGGTGATGTCTTTGGCGACGCCGGCCAGGAAGGAAGGCTTTTTTGTTTTTTGATCGTAGATCACAAAGGCGGTCCAAAGTGCTGGGAAGGATTTGCCGGTCCTAAAGCTTTTGGCCGGAACTTCTACGCTCAATTCGCCTCGCTCAAGCAGGAGAGGAATCAATTCTTCGCGAACCGTAGCACGCTGGCCGTCGTCAAAGTAGTCGAGCGCATGAGTCTGCATTACCTCTCCGTCTCCGTCGAGCCCGAACATCTGCTGTCCAGCGCGATTTACGAAGACAGCATTCAAGTCCATATCGGCCACGCCGATAAAATCGGGGCTGTTCTGAACGATCGAAGAAAACATTCGCAATTTCGCTTCCGTCCGCTTTCGCTCGCTCCAAACGAAGCGCCAGATCAAGAATGTGAACAGGAGGAATAGCCAGAAGCTTGGAAGGTAATTGGACGCGATTTGCAGCCATCCACTCGATAGATGGAGAAAAGTGGTGTGCCGCAGAGTAGAGAGGACAATTCCAGGAATGCTGGGTCCGTCTCCCCCATACCTGATACTCACCCATATAGCAGCCAGAAAGAGCACAGCAAAAGAATCCCGTGTGTGAATCTGGTCCACTATCTCGAACGGCTCGTTAGCATCCCTCCTTATGTTCATGCTTGTTGTGCGGAGAAGCGATAAAAAGATAATCGGCAATCGTGCTAACTCCTTGATTATAAAAATGCTGGAATGGCATGTGCTCTTTTGTTATGAGCGCAGCGGCAGCCGGTCAATAATTCTCCGTTCGTTAGACGTTACAAAAAGCCAGTGGTTCCGTTACAAAAAAGCGGTCTTCATTCCGCCCGATCAGATACACAGTGGAAGAAGGCGCCAATGCGTTCAAATCTGTTATGACTCGGCAATTTGGATAGTCCACCAATGTGGCCGCCTGATCGTTAGAAGTTGAGACAGCAGGAATGCGCAATCCAGACATTCGATAGGATCAGAGCTCCCTTCAACCCGCAACTTACCTCGTGGCGGCTCGACCGTGAATGCACCGTTGAGCCAACGACCCCGCACTTGAAAGGACTTATCTCTTCAGGATGCTGACGGGCAATAACTTCGTGTCACCGCAGTTTCACAACCTGGCCTTCCAGATCGCGCCGCTTCCATTGAAAGACTTTGTTCGCTGATCCCATAGCGCAGAACATCATGGGCAATAGATACTCTAGGAGCCAGGGTTCTTCTAGAACTCGGCGCTTGTCTCACCAATCACGTAAAACTGACCCCTCTAACGATCATGGAGAATTGACCCCTCCACTGGGATTTTGGCGGGGCGCAGGTCCGAGCTTAGCGAGGACCGGGTCTCGCCCAAATGCCACAGCCGCCCTGGCCGGATACCGTGAACGCTTTGACGAGACAGGGAGACGGGTGTTCAGCCTGGAGGAATGGATGGATACTAGAACGCTGCACAGAGAAGGTCATTCCATCAAGGAGATTGCCCCGCAGCGTGGCCGCCACCGGAACACGTTCAGCGGGTTCAGCGAGAAGCCGAGAAACGCGCGCTGGAAAGCATACATCCGATGTGCTTGGTACTCTTTGCTCGCATTGCCGCCGGCTGAAATGCACCACTTCGTAATGGAGTCGTGACTATATAGCTATGTTCCCTTCTTCCCTGCGACAACATTCGATATACGACATTACCCAACTGGAACCCCGATCCTCCCCAGACCAAGATCACTCAAAGTCGAATTCATACGCTATCCTCAACAGTGGAGGATTCATGAATATAAGCGATATCGTTCTCGCGATCGATGCAGAGATCACACAGTTACAGAAAGTAAAGGCGCTTCTGACGGACACCGATACCACCGTAAAACGAAAGTTAGGTCGTCCCGCCGGTGTATCCTCGCCAAACAAGGCAACCAGTTTCAATTCGGCGGAGTTTGTAGAAAAACCCACAAAGCGACGCACGATGAGCGCGGAAGCCCGTGCGAGGATTGCCGCAGCACAAAAAGCGCGTTGGGCAAAATCTAAGAAAGCTGCGAAGAAGGCCACACGCAAAGCTGCTACAACATCGGCTGAGAAAACAGCCGTCAAGACTGTCACCCGAAAGGTCGATTCGCTCAAGAAAATCGGTACTGCGAAAAAGTCTGCTTTGCCTAATGCGAAAACCTCCGTTACACCCGCCTCGTAATTCCAGAAGTTGCTACCCTATTCGACCCATACGTGCTGACGCAGGCTGTATACGGACGAAGTTCTGCAGGCGTTTTCGCAGTTTATAGGGGCCACCAATCCGGATTATCAAAGTCCATAAATCATTCCTCTCTGTCGTTTGTGCGATGCGATCGAAAACAACCCGCCATGCATCCTACCGAGGGCCATCACTCAATCGACGACATCCATCCGACATAGAAAAAGCGGCGCACGTGGATTTCACCGTGCGCCGGATTGTGCATTGTCTGGATCACTTCGAGATTAGTGGGAGTAGGGACTGACCGCACTGGTTGTAATTGGTACCCCCGCCACCGATCGAGCCAACTTGGCAGGACCCAAGCTGAACGCCTAATGAAAGCTCTAGGCGAAACTCTCCTTAGGCGCAGCAAGTTCAATCGCAGCGGCAATAGTCTTCTGTTATCGGCACATCACATTTTTATGATCTGAGCTTCAGGCGATACACAACGCAGTCCTTCAAGAAAATCGGAAGGGTCGGCGACTCGTACATATCGCTTCATTGGAGATCCCTCCAACTCCAACTCAATATCTTCTTTGGAAACGGGAAATCCGGTGGCTTTCCGAACAGGGCCAGCGTAAAGAACGGTCGAGGCCGGGAAACTTAGCCTGAAGCCATACGCTCTTGAGAGCAACCTCGCGTCTGGGGTGATCTCCCAGTATCTGTTCCAGAGAGAATGCAACTCCACCGCAGCCAATACAAAGACTGCAACAGCTGCCCACCGATGGTTACGTAGGAAAGAGACAGTAGCAGCTGAGGATGCCAATAAGGCCATGATTACCGTCTGAACGAGACGAGAGCGCCTTGACACCGCATAGAACCTCATGAGGCCATACTAAAACAGAAAGCGGATTTGAGATATCACTCAACGGAGGCAGGATTAGTACTGCTAAACGCTCTTGCGTTTACCCACCTCCCGCAAAGTCACAATTTCGGCTAGTTCGGGCGTTCGTTGCCCCAGAAGGGGTCGAAGTTGCCGCAAATCCCGTTTCATTGCAACTTCGAATATCCTGTTTAGAAGCAAGTGGTAAAGATCGTACAGTTGGGCGGTGTTTATGAAGCTTTATGCCGTGCTGTTTTCTCCTTTTGCATGGGATTGCATGGAAACAGTCAAACAACGAACCAAGCTGACGTAGCTCATGCTGGCACACAAAGAATTGCCGATCCGTCCTGCGATACTGCAGCTTCGAGGAGGCCCGGATTATCCCAAGATCAATTAGTGAAAGCGATCATTGATCAAACGATATGCAGAGGAAGGTTCATCAAACCTGAAACTGGAGTGCCCGGCTTGATTTGTACCAGTGAATAAGAGAGACACTGGAACGAGGAGAGCAAATGGCGAGAGGCAAAAGATATCAGCCGGAGCAGGTAGTGAATCTGCTGCGACAGATCGA
>Ga0193726_1001092_pt1 | contig 23058 bp, 22 predicted proteins | sample H2c1metaG_FD_144928 | JGI IMG/M metagenome (GOLD analysis project Ga0193726, IMG submission 144928) | Soil microbial communities from a riparian zone of the East river system, Colorado, United States - H2c1 | ecosystem: Environmental > Terrestrial > Soil > Riparian zone | place: USA: East River...
GATTGCCTGGATCCAAAAGTGTTGATGTTACCTGATCAAATTGTAAAGCTTATTCCTCCGCGACCTTCAGGATATGAATTTACCCGGGAACTTTTTAAGAAAAGAACGGGTCTTTCATTTGATGCATTAAAACCTGCTGAAAATGCAGCCGATCTTGCCTTTTCATTTTTATTTAATAGTGAACGTGTCAGTCGCATGGCGGAGTATGAAATGAGTGGGGGCCTTGGCGTGAATGAAATGATAAAAAAATTGATAGCTAATACCTGGAAAGCACCGCGACGCCAGGGTATGGAAAAATTAATACAGTTGCAAACAGAACAAATTCTACTGACCTATTTGCTTGCCTTATCTGTCGAAGAGTCCGCAAATTATGCCGCCAGGGGGGCAGCTCAAAAAGCCCTGGTGGATCTTAAGATTTTTATTGAAGAACAAAAAAAAATCAGCAAGGATGATATCTATTCCGGCCATTTGTTATTAGCATTGGAAAGAATGAAATTTCCTGAAAAGGCAAAAACAAATGTGCCTGGTTTTGAGATTCCGCCGGGCTCTCCCATTGGATGCGATTGGGATGAATGAGCCATATCAAACGGTCTGAACAAAAGAATACAAATTGAATCCTGGTTTTTTATATTCGGTTCGAATCATCTCTTGCAAGGTGGTTTTAGAAACTCCCTTCATTCTTTTTTGAATCACCAATTGCCAGGCTTTTTCCGTTACCAATGATAAATTTCTTTCCTCCTGCATTTCGCCGGATGAATGGTTTTTTATTATTTCCATTAACTCTTTGATTCCTTTTTTTTCAGTAGCAATGGTTTTGACAATAGGAACTTCCTGCGCGTGATTATGAAATGCAGGAGCCAACATCATTCGAAGATTTTTTTCAAAAAGTTCTGCTCCCGGCCGGTCACTTTTATTTATTACAAACACGTCTGCAATTTCCATCAGGCCTGCCTTCATCGTTTGCACTTCATCGCCACTCTCGGGAACAATAACGACAACAGTGGTATCAGCCAGCCCGGCAATTTCTATTTCACTTTGGCCCACTCCGACGGTTTCAATGATAATAGTATTAAAGCCTGCCGATTTAATAAGATCGGTAATCTCAATGATCTTTGGGCTTAATCCTCCTACAGAGCCTCGTGTTGCAAGAGAACGAATGAAAACATTTGGATGGGTGTACCATTCACTCATGCGGATCCTGTCACCTAACAAAGCTCCCAGGTTGAAGGGAGAGGAAGGATCAACACACAGAACCCCAATTTTTTTATTTTCCCTGGTCAACTCACCAATCAAAGCGTCAGTTAACGTGCTCTTCCCTGCACCAGGAGGGCCGGTTATCCCTATAATATTAACTGAATAATTGCCTGCAAGCGATCGAAGAATATCTTCATATCCCTCTTGTTCATTCTCAACGAAAGAGATCGCACGGGCCAGCGACCTGGTATCGCCGGATTTTATCTGCTGAATTAATTCCTCGTGCATTGACTTGATGATTGCGTTACAACTTACATCTTTTATCTTGTAACATATTTCGGCAAAAATAACATGAACGAACTAATGAATGATTTTGGAACTAACAATTGGCGAAAACATGTTGTTTTCTTTAGCATGATCCTGATGCTGTGCGGGGTATTATTTTCAAGAGTCCTGTTATCTTCCGGGATGGTTGCTTTTGTTACAGGGTGTTTTATCCATAAAAACCTGGTTCGACAATTAAAAATATTTTTTCGTTCTCCATTCATGTGGTCCATGAGTTTATTATTTCTATTACCTCTCGTATCAGGATTATGGAGCGTAAATGTTTCTCAATGGTACGAAGTGCTCAGGATCAAATTACCTCTTTTACTATTACCGATTTCCTTCGCAGGTATTACCGGTTTCAAGGCCAGGGATTGGGAAAAGATAGCCCTGGTATTTATCCTATTAGCATTCAGCGGTGTGTGTTGGAGCCTATGGTTATATCTCCGGAATCTAAGAAGTATCCAGGAAGGATACCTGCAGGCGCATACAATTGATACTCCCCTCGGTAACGATCATGTTCGATTCAGTTTATTCATTGCCATTGCGATACTGACCACTGCTTTTCTAATCATTAAGTACAGAAGATTTTACAGTAAACCATTTTTAGTTTTATTGATCTTCGGTTTTGCAGTTTTCGTTCTGTACCTGCATATATTAGCTGTTCGCACTGGTTTATTCTGCTTCTATTTTGGTTCTCTTGCATGCATTATTGCCCTTTTATGGAACCGAAAACATAAATGGAAATACGCCCTGCTATTGCTGGGAATTGTATCACTGCCTTTTATTTTTTACTTTACGCTTCCCACTTTAAAAAACAGGGTCAGCTATCTTAAGTATGACCTTGCGCTCGTACAAAAAAATATTTATCTGCGTGGTTCCAACGATGGGAACCGGGTTATTTCCCTAAAGGCAGGATGGCAACTCTTAAATCAAAAACCATTTACAGGGATTGGATTTGGAGATATAAAGGATGAGGTAGACAGGTATTATGAAATGTATGATCCGCAACGTTCATCAATTGACATGATACTTCCGTCCAGTGAATGGATGATGTATGGAGCAGGCGTTGGGTTGCCGGGGCTTGTTTTATTTTCATTTTGTATGTTGATTCCCTTTTTTCTGCAAAGGCTTAGAAGCAATATGGCGTGGTGGCTTCTCAATTCATTTATGGCGATAAGTTATCTTTTTGATATTGGATTGGAAGTTCAGTTTGGTGTATTTATGCATGCCTTTGTTTTGTTATGGTGGTATAAATGGCTTCAACTGCAACAATAAAATTTTACATTCGGGAATGCAAAGAATTTCAGTTGTCATCGTTTGCAAAAATGAAGAGAGGGAAATCGGACGCTCTCTTGAGAGTTTGCGGGGGCTTACTGATGATATCGTGGTGCTTGATACAGGAAGTAAGGATGCGACCATGGAAATCGTTCGTAAGGAAGGTGTTCGGTTGTTTGAAGAAAACTGGGAAGGCTTTGGCAAAACAAAGAAAAAGGCAACAGTGCTGGCAAAATATGATTGGATCCTTAACCTTGATGCAGACGAAGCCATTGACGAAGAATTAAAGAAATCATTGTTGAACGCCTCACTTAATAATGAGAGTGAAGTTTTCCTCATAAAATTTAAAAACTTCCTTGGCAATAAATATTTGCGATTCGGGGAGTGGGGAGGTGACAAACATATCCGGATTTTTAACCGGAAAAAAATAAACTGGAATGAAGCAACGGTCCACGAAAGATTGTTGCTTATCCCGGAAACTAAAATAACAAGGCTAAAAGGATTCATTCTTCATCATACCGTAAGTAGCGTAGCCGAATACGCCGAAAAAACGTTGAAATATGGATTGCTCAGCGCGGAAAAATATAGCGAGGAGGGGAAAAATTCTTCCTGGCCTAAAATCTACCTGGCACCGGTTTTTACTTTTTTGAAATATTATATTTTCAAACTTGGATTTTTAGATGGAAGGGCCGGATTTATTTGTGCGAGAATGACCTTCCGTTATACCTTTATAAAATATGCACGATTGTTGGAATTGAACAGGCTAAAAACAATTCGTAAAAAATAAGTTTTAGAAATTTTGCGAAAGAAAAGTGACGGTTTATGAACTTATTAATCTTTGTCCCATGACAAATTTTATCCCGATATTCCCTTTGGGTATTGTTGTTTACCCGGGTGAAAACCTGAACCTTCACATATTTGAACCACGCTATAAACAATTGATCAATGAATGCCATACTCAAAAAAAACAATTTGGGATTCCTACCGTCATTGAAGATCAATTGCAGGATTATGGATCGGCAGTTGAAATAGTGAAAATGAGCAAGGTTTATAAAAATGATGAATTGGACATTAAAACGAAAGGCTCAAGAATATTCCGGATACTGGAAGTGATCAGGGATGTACCGGATAAATTATATAGTGGGGCCATTGTAAATTACCCTGAAACAAAAGAAGAAGGGAATGGCGAACTCATGAAAAAGGTAATGAACAGTATTCGTGAGTTACATAAATTATTAAAGGTTGATAAAAGTTTTAAGAAAAAGGACGAAGATGTGAAAACATATGAAGTAGCCCATGATGTCGGGCTCTCGCTCCAGGAAGAATATGAAATCCTTCATCTTTTGGACGAACGCCAAAGACAGGAATACTTAAAACGCCATCTCGCAAAAGTAATTCCCCTGATAGCAGAAATGGAAAAGTTAAAAAAGAAGATAAAATTGAACGGGCATTTTAAAAATCTTTCGGGGCTGGGGTTTAATAATGAAATTAAATAGTATTTCAGAAATTTAATAATGCTGATTTATCAAGACATCATCTCAATAACATGCTAATGGCAGATCATTCCTTTTTCATTTCCCTAATTTTACTCCTAAATGTTTTACATTGACGGCTACTACCCTTTGTTTTGATTTCGGCAACACCAGGTCAAAAGCAGCATTGTTTGTGGATTCATCAATGGAAGAATTGATCTTGATGAAAGAAGGATCGGTGGAATCTGTAAAGTCACTTCTTGATCAATTTCAACCACACAAATCGATACTGTCTTCTGTGATCGGGCACGATCCTGAAATTGAGAATATACTTTCTGCTTCCACAAAATTTCACAAATTAAGCCATCTTTCTAAGCTCCCTTTTTCTACTCCTGTTGCAAAGCCTGGAACGATCGGTGCTGATCGATTGGCTTTGGCGGCGGCAGCGGTTTCTTTCTACCCGGGTAAAAATAATCTTGTGATTGGGACCGGAACCTGCATCACCTACAATTTCATAAATAAGTTTCATGAATTTATTGGGGGTTCGATTTCACCTGGAATGGAAATGAGGTTACGTGCCCTGCATCAGTTTACGGCGAAATTGCCGTTGGTGCAGGCGGACTGGAATGTTCCTTTGATCGGTTACGATACAAATACAAATATTCTTTCGGGAGTAGTGATCGGAATGGCAAAAGAGATCGATGGTTTTGTAGAGATTTATGAAGAAAAGTTCGGGAACTTTAACGCGCTTTTAACCGGGGGTGATACGGGCATTTTGGCTTCCCATTTAAAAAAGAAGATATTTGCAGCCCCCGAACTAATTTTTAAAGGATTATATGCAATCAGTGAAGTCAATAACCCTTAGAAACCTGCTTATGGCCAGTGGCTTGCAGATCATGGCTTGCAGTTTTTTAAGTGCCCAGGATAATTCGCCTTACTCACGATATGGTTTAGGAGATATCACTCCCTCGACGAATATAGTGAACCGTGGTATGGGAGGCTTTTCCGCCGCCTATGCCGACCCTCTTTCCATTAATTTTAATAATCCCGCATCTTACGCCGCCTTTGTATCCTATTACGAACAGAATGCAAAAAAATCAGCTTCTGGAAGGGTACTGTTCGATGTAGGATTGAACTTCGATAATCATACGCTTCGTGAAGGCAACAGTCCCAATAAGTTTACCAGTAGCAATGCTTTATTCTCCTATATGCAACTGGGTATTCCAGTGAAAAAAAATTGGGGTTTGAATTTCGGGTTGCGGCAGATTTCAAGAATCAGTTATAAAATTGATCAGAATGAGCGCCTGGTGGATCCGATTACCGGCTTACCTATTGACAGCGCACTTACTGAATTTAGTGGTGATGGCGGAGCGTTTTTGGCAACAGCCGGAACGGGTATAGCGATAAAAAATTTCAGCATCGGTGTAAACTTTGGGTACCTGTTTGGTAAAAAAGAATACGCTACCAAAAGAACTTTTATAAATGATACGGTTGCTTACAATAATTCTAATCATAGCACCAAGACATCTTTTGGAAATATTTATACCAATGCCGGGATACAATATAAAATCAACATAAGTAAAAAATTACTTCTTCGCCTGGGGGCATATGGCAACCTTCAGCAGGATATAAGAGCGGAAGAAGATGTATTGAGAGAAACATTTACACGCACTCAAAGTGGCGACATACAGTTAGACAGCGTTTTTGAACAAAAAGGGATCAAAGGAAAAATTATTTATCCCTCAGGATACGGAATGGGTTTTGTTTTGGAAAAGAAACCGGATCTCCAAAATAACAAGTACAGCGGATGGCTCCTGGGCCTTGATTATGTTCAAAATAATTGGAGTGATTATCGATTTTATGGAGTGGCCGATTCGGTTCGAAATAATTGGGAAATAAGGTTTGGAGGCCAGATAAGGCCTGAACCTAAGAAAAATTATTTCAGCAACGTAAGCTACCGGGGCGGTTTTGTGATCGGGCAGGACTACATTCATGTTGAAAATAAATTACCCGTTTGGGGTTTGAGTTTTGGAATGGCACTCCCACTTGCCAATTACAACCGGTTGGCAGGCGGACAAGCTTCTGTAGTAAACGTTTCACTGGAATATACAAAAAGAGGTAATAACGATAACCTACTCAAGGAAAATCTCTTTCGACTTTCTGTAGGTCTTTCATTGACTGATCTTTGGTTTGTAAAACGTAAATATGAATAAGCACCTCATTTTATGTAATGAAATTATTTAGTTACATAAGATCGTTTAACAGTAAATATGCACTAACAGCAACTTTCATAGTTGGCTGTTTTTTTATTTATGGCTGTAAGAACGATGAGAAAATGATCGAGAACTGGACCAAAAAAAAGGTGATGGTAGAAGTGGGAAAGAACATTGAAAGCTACCTGAGCCAGGAAAGCAAGGTAAAGGCGAAGCTTACGGCTCCTTTGATGTATCGGTACGATGCTGATACGAATTATACCGAATTTCCGAAAACACTCCATGTGGATTTTTATAATGATAGCGCTAAAATTGAAACATGGGTAGATAGCAAACATGGAAAATATTTCGAAGACCTGGATAAAGTATACTTATGGGACAGTGTAGTCGTAATCAATGTAACCGGTGACACCTTGAAGAGCGCGGACCTTTGGTGGGATAAGAATAAAAAAATATTTTATACAGATAATTATGCTGAGTACCGAACAAAGGACAAACAAATTTATCCGGGTAAGGGTCTTGAAGCTACGCAGGATTTCAAGAGCATTATATTTAAACAACCGACGGGAATCGTCCACATTTCTGATAAAGAATTTTCCAGTGATCATAAATGAAAAGTCCCTCATAAAATGTGAGGGACTTTCAAAATACCTTTTCGAGGGCAGACCTGACACAATTGGTGTTTTCAGGGTTAAAAAAATTCCTCAAGGTAAATCGTGTCTGTACGTCAATTAGTGATCTTCAAATAGGATATATGGACTCAAACGGGACTTGGTTTTTCAAAGGAAAGTTGACTGATGTGATTAGTCTTTCATGTTAGGATATGGAAATCTCTTTTACGGACGTTATTTGGTTTTTCAGACGTGGATACCGGATCAATCGATCAATCAACTTCGGATCAAAAATAGTCTTCACATTTTCTTAGCACAAGAGGAGAACTGCTTGTTCTTATAACTGTAGAATTTACTAGTGCATTAGTAAAAATTCGAATAAGTTCTTAATCCAAATCAATGCTTTAACTTCAAATTCAGACTTAACTCAAACAACTTCAATGTCTTTTAAAAATAGTACCGTTTTGATAACGGGAGCAAGCCGGGGTATTGGGAAGGCAATTGCCCTGGAATTGGCGAAAACAGGAGCTAATATTATTGTAGCTGCAAAGAGTATTGAAGAGAATCCAAAGCTCGGAGGCACCATCTTTTCTGCGGCCAAAGAAATTGAAGAAGCCGGCGGCAAAGCATTGCCAGTGCCCTGCGATATTCGTTTTGAGGAACAGGTCCTGCAAATGGTTGAATCAGCAGTTCAAAAATTCGGAGGGATCGATATTCTTATCAATAATGCTTCCGCGATATCTCTTTCATCTACCGAAAAAACAGAATCAAAACGGTTTGATTTGATACACAGCATTAATGTAAGAGGGACTTTTTTTGTTACGAAAGCATGCGTTCCTTTTTTAAAAAAATCTTCGAATGCCCATATCCTTACTTTATCCCCTCCTCTGAATTTGCATCCAAAATGGTTTGCAAACCATCTTGCTTATACGCTTACCAAATATAATATGAGCATGATGACCTTAGGGTGGGCGGAAGAATTTAAAAAATATAGGATCGCCGCCAATTCCCTATGGCCCAGGACAACCATCGCTACAGCGGCTGTGAAAAATCTTTTGGGTGGGGAAGCATTAATGAATATGAGTCGAAAGCCTGGGATCCTTGCAGAAGCGGCATCCTTTATTTTAAGACGGCCTTCCACAGAATGTACAGGTAATCTATTTATCGATGAAGAGGTGCTGGCGAGTGAGGGAATAGTTGATTTGGATAAATATGCTGTTGTTCCAGGCGGACAACTTTACAATGACTTGTTTATTTGAAAGAAAATTATGGTTACTCTTCGTCGCGTTTCTCCGGGCGCATCATCGGAAAGAGTAAAACATCCTGTATAGAAGGTTGGTTCAGCAAAAGCATACAAATGCGATCAATTCCCAAACCTATACCAGAAGTAGGAGGCATGCCATATTCAAGGGCACGCAGAAAATCATGATCTATAAACATTGCTTCCGCATCTCCCCTTTCCATCAGCTTTACCTGTTCTTCGAATCGCTCACGCTGGTCAATGGGATCATTTAATTCACTGTAAGCATTTGCGATCTCTTTTCCATTTACCAATAACTCAAAACGCTCTACAAGGCCTTGTTTGCTCCGGTGTTTTTTGGTGAGAGGGCTCATGTCAACCGGGTAATCGATCAAAAAGGTTGGTTGTATAAAATGTTTCTCGCATTTCTCTCCAAATATTACATCGATCATCTTTCCTCTTCCCATTGTTTTATCAACATGCACATGCAATTGACTGCATACCTCACGGAGTTGCGCTTCATTCATTGCAGAAATGTCAATGCCTGTATACTTATTTATTGCATCGTATATGCTGATGCGTTCGTATGGTGCTTTGAAATCAATTTCTTTTCCATCTGCTGTTACCTTTGTAGTTCCATTTACAGCCATCGCAGTTTTTTCCATCAGTTGTTCCGTAATTTCCATCATCCACAAATAATCTTTATAGGCTACATAGAATTCCAGTACAGTAAATTCAGGATTATGGGTGCGGTCCATTCCTTCATTACGAAAATTGCGGCTAAATTCATACACCCAGTCAAAACCTCCTACAATAAGACGTTTCAGGTAAAGTTCATTGGCTATTCGTAAATACATCGGAATATCCAATGCATTATGATGAGTAATGAAAGGACGGGCCGCAGCACCGCCTGGGATGCTTTGTAAAACAGGTGTGTCCACTTCCAGGGCACCTTGCTCATTTAAAAAATTACGTATTGCATTGATCAGTTTTGTACGCTTGGTAAAAACTTCCTTTACTTCCGGGTTGATGACAAGGTCGGCATAACGCTGCCGGTATTTAAATTCCGGATCTGTTACTGCATCATATGTTTGCCCCTCCGCTTCTTTTACAATGGGAAGAGGCTTTAATGATTTGGTGAGAATATTCAGTTCTTTTACATGAATGGAAGTTTCGCCTGTTTTTGTTTTAAATACAAATCCTTTTATACCAACGATGTCTCCAATATCAATCAATTTTTTCCAGACAATGTCATACAGGGTTTTATCCTCCCCGGGGCAGATATCATCCCTGCGAACATAGAGCTGTATCCTTCCGCTGGAATCCTGGATCACAGCGAAATTTGCTTTGCCCATATCACGAACACTCATGATGCGACCAGCGATACACACATCCGCAAACCGATCTTTATTTTCATCGGTAAAGGTTTCCTTGATAGTTGCAGCGTGGGCATTAACGGGATATAATGGAGCAGGATATGGCTCAACACCCATCATGATCAGCTCGGCCAATTTTTCCCTGCGGATGCGTTCCTGTTCGGATAAATACAAACTCATGTACCTGTTTCAAAATTTGTGCAAAGGTACTTGTTGAGAGGTAGATTAACAAAGCGCTTTAGTGAAATCGTAACCTGTATGCCAGGCCTGCCCTGATATAAAAATTATCGCTCTTAAGGTCAGTTTTGGTATCCCGGACATCCCCTTTAAACCCATAGCGGTACCTGCGAAAAATAGTATAACCAGCTTCTGCAGTAAAAACAATTTTCTTCGAAAGATACGTGTCTGAAAAAATCCCTAACTGGTTATCATCAATTCTTAAATAGTGTTTCGCTGAACAATCTCCGCTGAAACATGGATCAATTGTTTGCAACCGGTAAGAATTTGTCAGTGCGTGGAAGGATGAACCATAATAAAATCTTTCACTCACTTTATGCTCAAATACCATATTACCCGGTAAAACACCAAAAAGATTGTTCTTTGGAGTGATCTTCCAATCAACACCTACCAGCGGAATAAAGTAATTGCCAAAAAATTCTTTGTTGTAATAAAGGCCAAACTTAAATGAGATCGATTGGGCCTTCTTCCATGTTGCTAAGATTATTCCTCCGTATTGCCAGTCATCCGGAACATCATTTCCTGTTTGTTTATTTTGCCGCAAGATAAAACCTGACAAGAGAGCCCAGTTTTTATAAATATCCTTTTTTAAAAAACCTATCAAAATACCCTTGCTTGTGACATGAAAGTCGGTTGCAGAAACTTTTCCATTGGCATGGTCAAAAAAAGGATTTATAATAAATGCATCACCATCTTTTTTCAGTTCAATTGGAAGGTTAATATTGAGGGAATAGATGTGTGAATATAATGGATGCGCTTTCTTGTTCAAACCGTTTGCAGGAGTGTAGCCATAGCTGACTTTCACCAGGTCAATATATGGCTGGCACAAACTCCACAGCGGGAGACACAACCAAAAGAGCAGGAGGTGGTAGATTTTTTTTCTTTTCATTTTTTGTCCGTTGAAAATAATTGATCAATAAATTCAGTTTACCCCTCTGTCATCTATCCCGGCCTGGAAAATAAGTATCGCAATTTCTTAAGGAGGCCCCTCGTTTTTAAAAATACACCGGCAATATCTTCATATTCATGAAATAAGATTTTAAGCGGATTATGGGTTTCAATATTATGTGTGATTCCGTAAACAGGAGTAGTTGTTTCTTTTGCATAGGTACCTAATAAATGGTCATAAATCATCAGCACACCTCCCAGGTTTTTATCAATGTATTCAGGATTTGAACCATGATGAACCCGGTGGTTGGAAGGAGTATTGAAGATCCAATCCAGGACTCCAAGCTTTCCGATTTTTTCAGTGTGGACCAAAAAGTTTTGAATAGCGGTTATGGATTCAATAAAAAGGATCATTTCCGGCGGAATTCCAAGAATGCATAATGGAGCCCAGAAAATAAACCGATAAAAAACATGGACACTGTTTGTTCGCAAACCCGTAGAAAGATTAAAATATTTAGAGGAATGATGGGTAACGTGCGCCGCCCAGAATAAACGTGTTTTATGTCCAAGCCTGTGATATAAATAATGTATCAGGTCACAACTTAAGAATGCGATGATCCACAGCCACCAGGCAGGGTGAGGTTTAAAAGCTGCAAAAATGTACACCAGGGAATAAAATCCCAGCGATGCGCCTTTTTCAAAAACTCCAGCCAATATTGTGCAAAGGCCAATGAAAAGATTTGCTTTTATGTCTTTCACAATCTGTTTATCCGGCCTGTGTAGCAGCAGCAAAATAAATTCTACGATGAATGAGGTGAATAATAATGAGGTGGCTATAACATCGGTGTGTAACATCGTTGCATGGCTGATCGCATTTTTACCGTCATGAGCCGGGGACCTGAGCCAAAAAAAACAAATGATCAGTGGCGTTAGAAGAAGGATGAAGACTGAACAATATCTCAGCTTCTGAAAGGATTCAACCGTTATCGATTTGTCGGAATAAAGTTTCATACAAACAGGTTAATTATTTATACTGATGCTGAGCGTATCGGGACTGGTTTCAGCAAATATTGAGTGTACCATTTCAGGGGTCTTAATCTTTTCATGGTATGATTGGTGATGAGCGTTTTTATAAATGCAGGCAATATCCAGTCGAGGACCAGGAAAAATTTGTTCAATTTGCCGGGAATAATGACCTCTTTGTTTTTTAATAATCCTTCAATAGCGATCAGCGCAACTTCTTCAGGATTCATTATTGAAATTCTCGAAGTCCAGGGAGAATTTTTATTTAATAATGTAACAGATAAGTTTGTATTGATGCCACCGGGACAAAGTACACTCACGTTCACACCCTTATTTTTTAATTCTTTTTTGAGTGTTTTACTGAAATAATAGACATAGGATTTGGTGCCACCATAAACCTGTTTTTTGGGCAGGTAAAAAAACGAAGCAAGGCTTCCGACATTCAAAATATTAGCGGGCATATTGCCCCGAAGATTTTTTACAAAGAGGTGGGTGATCACCGTGGTAGCCAAAACATTCAAACCGATCTGTTTTTCAAAAAATTCCGGACTTCCTTCATCAAACAACATAGTGCTTCCAACACCGGCATTATTAATAAGAGTATTCAGATGGAGCCCTTGTTTTTCAATTTCAAGAAAGAGATCATAACAACCTGATGACCTGGAAAGGTCTGTTTCAAAGACATGTACCGAAACGTTGAAATTCCTGGAGATAAAATCTGCAAGGTCGGAGAGGCCACTATCGGGTAAGGATACCAGGATGAGGTTCATACCTCTTTTTGCACATTCAAAAGCAAAGGCTTTTCCGAGCCCTTCGCTGGCCCCGGTGATAAGAGTATAAATATTATTTTGCATGATCAGGTGGGTTTAAAAAATGAATGGTTTGTTGGATCGCCTCTTCAAATGGAGTTATCTGGTAGCCTAATTCTCTCACAGCTTTTTCACTTGAAAAAATATAGTTGCGATAAAAATGATTTATGATTACAGGCGTGAATAAAGGTTCTTTATTTAAGATTTTATATTGAAGCCATTGCCAGTAGGCCCATGCTTTCAAAATGGGTTTTGGTACCTGGATGATCCGCCCATTTCCACATAATTTCTTTATTTCCTGGAAAAACCTTTTATAAGAGACATTGACGCCACCCAGGATATATTTTTCTCCAATTCTTCCTTTTTCCATCGCAAGAATGTGGCCTTGCACAATATCATCAGAATATCCAAAGCAACCCTGGAAATGGCCCGGGTAGGGAATCATAGCAACACCCGAGAATAAAAATTTCCGTATTATGGCATTGTAGGTGAGTGAATGAGAAATTTTTCCGGGCCCATAAACTTTCGAAGGGCTGACAATAACGATATTCAATCCTTTGGCGACATATTTATGAACGATGTCTTCAGCCATTTTTTTTGATAATTCATAGTCAAGTGAGTATCCTATTATTCTTGGATCTCTTTCGGTCATGGGCTCCTTTAATCCCGGACCTATCACACCACAGGTGCTGGTATAAACAACCTTGCTCACCCCCGCATCCATTGCTTCATCAAGAATGTTTGAAGTTCCTTCCACATTTACCTTATACATAATAGAAGGATCTCTCAGTTGTGCCCGCACCTGGCCTGCAACATGGTAAACCTGTTCACAATTTCTCATGGCACTCCTGATCTCTTCTTTATTGTTAATGTCTCCAAAAAAAATTTCAATGTTCGGGTGATTCAGTAAAGCGGCCATTTTTTCATTGCGAATGAGGGCATGAACGCAATGACCCGTATCAGCCAGTTTATGTGCCAGCAGGTTGCCAATGTACCCGGTGGCCCCGGTTATAAGAATTTTCATAATGCTGTTTGTTTTTGTTGAGAAATAATTTGTTGCAATGAAGTCCGCTCCGTGATCAGGGCTATTTGTAAATGAAAAATAATAGCAGGCCAGATGGACTGCCACCAGATCGTAAATACACATAATAGGATTCCAAGGGGAATGCATCCTGCCATTTCTTTCCTGTCTTTGTACGCATGTAGCAATGCATACAACAATACATTTATGGTAATACCCAAAATTGTTCCGAGCCAGTTGCAAAGAGCGATCAGCAACAAGCCGCGAAAGAACCATTCATAAACCATCAGGAATATGGATCGGACAGAGGAATAAAAAATTACCTGGTGAGCGGCTGGAGATGAGACGCCTCCATTTTTTTCAGTCGCTGGGGCAAATTTTTTCCACGGGAAAAAGCCTATGATCCCAAAGATGAATAGAAAGGAAACTGCCTGGAATTCACTTATTTTATCTGGAAATGATAACAAAAAAACGGGCGCAGTTTGCATGATGGGTCCGGGTAGCACCATGATGATGATAATGATTACGTGCAGGTAGTTCAAAATCCGGAAGTCATTCTGCTGTACTCTGAAATATTGAAATATCCCGGGCCTTAATTTATTCAACCGGGCGATCAACAGGTGCATGATGGTATAGGAAGTGATTAGGATGGGAAGCATAAAAATGTTTTTAATATCTTAATTCATTAAGAGGATGCTTGCGGAATACAGGCTGTGATGCACGTCAACTTCGATCAATATTCCATTTTTATAATAGTAATTATTATAGTTGCCGTCGGGCAAGGTGACCCTGTAGGTATGCGCCCCCTCTTTTTCTATTACAATAAAATCCTCAAAATTGTCCGAGTACACACTCTTGATAGATTCAGGTTCCTTGCTATAAAGGCTTAGCATGTTATAAGTGATCGGGTAGTTTTTTGTGATGATGGAATTGTTACCCTTATGAATGATGTATTGCCTGTTATCTGCCTGGTGCTGCTTATTTACCTTTTCATTTCCATTTAGCTGTCGGAATATTGAGGATCGTAACAATACTCCATGATAATAAACCGCTTCTTCGCTGGCGTGAGCTTTGAACGAAAAAATAAACCTGGTTTTTACATCTGACTCCATTTTCAGATAATCCATTTCGGAGGAAATGGTTTCAGAAAAATGCAATGTGCCTACTTTATCGCCATTGCGAACGATCTGGTAATTTAAGGACCTTGTTTGCGTATGGCCCTTTAGAACAAAGAGAAGACTAATAATGAATAGCAGAATGCCTCCAATCTTCGCGACTCGTTTATTTATTTTATTGAAAGAGAGAGGCATGTTCTTACTGCGCCGTTGGCTCTTGCGGTAACGTTTGATGATCCAAATGATTAATACGGGGAGCATAAAATTGGTTTTAGCGGTTAGTTTAAATTTTTTTCTGAAGGAAAGAGTGAAGGAGATAAGTAGATCTTTTCCCCATTGGCCTGTGAGGTGGATCCTATTTTTATTTGGATGAACTTTTCAGTGGTAACTATTTCCCATGCTGAACTAAGTTTTCCAGCAGCATCCTGGGCGGGCAGGCCGGGGAGTATTTCGAGTACAGTATTGAACCAGCTGCCATTTTCCAATGGACAAGCTATCGTGTCTTCTGCGGGCCTGCTATTTTTTTCTTTGAATTGTTTTTTAAAAAAACAAGTGTTTGTAAAAAGCAATACTACATGATGGTGGGTTTTCTGTTTCATAACCTGGTGGTTTAATTTAAAATGCTGGTACCAAGCTACCTTCCCACGAAGCCCTTTTATAATTGAATTTTGCAGTTGACAATTCTCAATTGGCAATTTTTACTAATCAGCCCCGCAATATGCATTGCATTTCAGAAAAAATCCCTTACTTTGAAATGATCGGGTAAGAGCTATCCGGATTTTTCAAAACTGCTGATATATCACCATCAAAACATGTAAATGCCTTCGAACCAGGCCCAGGAATTTTTGTTTCAACGCATAAAAGAAATGCTGCCGCCAACAGTATCTCTTACAGATTCTGTGTCTGAGATCCTGCATGTGAGTAATGATAGCGCTTACCGTCGTATAAGAAATGAAACCCCACTGGTACTAGAGGAAGCAAAAGAGCTTTGTGATCATTTTCATCTTTCGCTTGACCAGGTTTTGCAACTGAAAAGCAATTCAATACTTTTTGAGAATATTCGTATTAATAACCAACATTATTCCTATGAAAAATACCTTTCTGATCTTACCAGGCTTACGCAATATATAAATGGGTTTAACCGGAAAGAGATCATCTACCTGACAAAGGATGTACCTCTTTTTCACAATTTTTATTTTAAACCATTGATCGCCTTTCGTTATTTTTTCTGGATGAAGGCTATCTTGCAACACCCTGATTTTGCGACAAAAGCTATTGACCTCAATGCAGTTCCATCCGAAATAGAAGCGATGAGTACGACGCTTGCAAAAACGTACACCCATGTACCATCGGTAGAAATATGGAACACTGAATGCATCAACAGTGTTATATCGCAAATTGAATTCTATAAGGATAGTGGCCTTTTTTCTTCCGCCGCAGATATCAGGATCGTCTACCAGGCTCTTGAGGAAACAATTTTACATTTAAAGGCGCAGGTTGAATATGGAAGAAAATTTATGCCGGGAGAAAACCCTCAAACAAAGAAAAGTAATTTCAGGTTTTTTTATAACCGCGTAATTCTTGGCGACAATACGATTTTTGTGACCACAGACAATACAAGAACCGTTTACCTGAACTACGATGTCCTGAATTATATGACAACCCATGACGAAAACTTCTGTAATCAGTGCTATGAAGACTTAAATAACCTGATGCGGCGGGCGACCGTCATCAGTGAGTCGAGTGAAAAGCAGCGTAACATTTTCTTTGGTATACTGCTGGCCAAAATAGAAGACAGACGAAAAAAAATATAATTATTTATGGATGCAACTGAACTTCAACAGGAACTTTTCAAGGTAATAAAAACGAATATAGCTGGCAATTTATCCACTACGGAAGAAATTGCCAGGGTGTTGAATGTAAGTGTGGACAGTGTTTACAGGCGTATGAGGGGCGAGAAATCAATTTCACTTGACGAACTGCATTTATTATGCGCTCACTATAAAATTTCCTTAGATCAGTTAATGAATATTCAAACAGGAGCTTTTACATTCCAGGGAAATTTCCTGGATCAAAAAACTTTTCGCTTTGATGCACACCTCAATAGCATGGTCTACAACCTATCCTATATACAGAATTTTAAAGAAATAGAGTTCTATTGGCTTTGTAAGGATGTACCTGTTTTTCACCATTTTCATTTCAGAGAAATAGCCGCGTTCAAATATTTTTTCTGGGCGAAAACCCTTTATCATTTCGACGAATTTGATCATCAGACTTTCACTTTTGATGCATATTCTGACGAGCTAAACGCAACAGGCGAGAAAATTTTATCTCTTTATAATAGCATTCCGAGTACAGAACTTTGGAATGTTGAAAATATAAATATTGCCATCCGTCAAATTGAGTTTTACAGGGACAGCCACATCTTTGAATCCGATGAGGACGTTTTGAGGCTTTACGAGGCCTGGGAAAAAGTGGTCGACCATATTGAACAACAGGCAGCAAGAGGGTATAAATTCAAATATGGAGATCCCGATATGAAGCGCCTTGGCGAATACAAGGTTTATTTTAATGAAGTCATATTGGGAGATAATAGCATGGTAGCCTTACTGGACGGAAGAAAGGTGGCCTATGTCCTCCATACGTCTATCAATTATATGATGACCCGGGATTTGAGATTTTGTGAGAACATGTATGATTATGTGCAGAGCCTGATGAAGCGTTCAACTCTGATCAGTAGTGTCAGTGAGAAAGAAAGGTCCAGATTTTTCCGCATTCTAAGGGAAAAGATTGCAAGGAGAAAGGACGCTCTGAAACTCTGACAACTGCGGCAATTGAATCGGAAGGCAAACAACGCAACATGGTAAACCTGCTCGCAATGGTTTACTTGCGTTATAAAAAGACTGTTGCTTGTTACTATTGTTTAGTAAGTGTAATCTTTAATTGATCCCTTGGTGTCATAACATCGCTGTTCACAATTTCTAAACTTTTGCAATCAAAACTTTGGATGGTTACAAGGCTTCCGTCGATCTACGTTACTCATTTTGTTCGTTCCGAAGACGGCTATATAAAACTTCAAACCGGAAAGCTTGATTGTGTCAAAATCAAAAAAGGAAACAGTGATGGAAAGATTGGGATTGAAGAAAGATTAATCTCCAGCAAGGAGAACCTGCCAGGCTTCATTCACTTTTCCCCTGTCCAACAACTCTCTTGAGTAATTGTGCAACTCTTTTTCCAATTCAAGGGGACTTATCCCATAATAGAGAATGATTTGCCTGAGGTGGTCATCTTCAAATGAAGGGTCGATGACTGGATATTCACTGACATTGGCGAGTTGGCCCAGGTGATTTCCGGTTAAAAAGCTACTGTTGCGAATGGAGTGAGGCAAAGCATCAAAGCCGATCCCACAAAGCGAGGTTGGTTTTTCAACCATGAATAGATTCGTTTCGTCAACCTTGCAATACCAATCACCACCAAGCCTGGCTACATGATGGAGTTTTTGCTGATCGATCTTTTTATTTTCATCCAGGATAGAATCATCAATATGCATGATCAATACCTCACATATCACTAAATTTCCTCCACCTCCTTCATTCCCGAGGGGTTTTACTTCAATCACCTTACATTCCATTTTTATTTTGCTTTCTCTAACCATCGGAGGTTTTACAATCGTGGCAGGCTCAGCCGTAAACCCAGCTTTTATAAATTCATTGATCCCTTTAGGATACTCCGAGCTTGCAAGGCTCGTTTGTTGAATCATGTCATAATCAACAATATTAATGACCACTTCCGGAACCTCCAGGATGTTTTCTAAACTATGTTTGATCGTATTATTCCTGGATCTTCTTACAGGTGAAAAAATAACGATGGGTGGCGTGTAAGAAAATAGATTAAAGAAACTGAATGGGCTTAAATTAACGTTTCCCTCTTTATCAATGGTGGATGCAAAGCATATAGGCCTCGGAGCAATAGAGTATTGAAGATAGTTTTGTCTTTCAGGCGGCTTCAGGTTTTTGAGGTCAAGTATCATGGCTGTCAAATATCCGCAAAAAACACTTCGTTTAAATAAGGTTATTGCCGTTCATAAATTCCCAATTGCTACCAGGAAAATTTAATGCATTTTCGTTCTACGAATGTTTTCGTGTATATTTATATCTATAATCTTCTGCCGGCAGGCAGAATAAACCAATTTATATGAGAAAGATCATTACCAGCGCAGTTTGCATATGCGCACTAAGTTTTTTATTTATTTCGGCATTTTCGCAGAACGAAAAACAAAAGCACCATTATAATGATAAGCCCGGAATTGAGGGTAGCGGTAACATTGTTACAAAAGATGTGGCCATTCAATCCTTTAGCCAGCTTGAGGCCAGTGGTGTATTTAACCTTTCACTTATCCAGGGAACCAAAGAGTCCGTTAAGATAGAAGCGGATGATAACCTCCAGCAGCTATTTGAAGTAAAAAATGAAGGAGACAAACTCATTGTAGACATGAAAAAGGATACAAATTTTAATAGCACAAAGAGGATAATGGTCTATATAACTTTTAAGAACCTTAAATCGATGAATCTGAAAATGGTAGGCAATGTGTCATCAGAGGGTAATTTAAGTTTTGGAGATCTTTCCCTGGATAACAAAAGTGTAGGATCGGTGGAACTTGTATTAAATGCTCAAAAACTCGATATTAAAAATAAGAGTGTTGGAAATTTGAAACTGAGTGGTAAGGCAAATGATGCTGTTGTCAGGAACAATAGCGTAGGTGCATTCAGAGCAGGTGACCTGGTAGTGCAAACGATGGATATTGATAACGATGGGATCGGAGGTGCTGAAGTAAACGCTGCCAAAGAGCTAAAAGTGAAAGATTCCTTCCTGGGAAAAGTAAAAAACGTTGGAACCGGCACGAAAAGGATCAACAAGGTTGTAATATAAATTCTTAATAAACTGGGGGAGCCCCGTTTAACGGGGTCTTTCAGTTTGTAGTTGCTTCGTTGGATATCTTTTCTTTCTCAAAGATGCTCCATTCTGATTCTTCAGCTACAATAGTATTTTTAAGTGCTCCCAAACCATCAACCCGCAATTCCACAACATCACCGGCCAGCAGCCATTGTTCCTGGAAATTTGGATCGGTTAAGCGAGCAGTTCCATTCAATTCTAAAAAACATCCGGTTCCAACCGTACCACTTCCAATAATGTCGCCAGGGTAAAGATTGACTCCATAAGAAGCCCTTTCAATAATTTCTGCAAAGGTCCAGTTCATATCCGCCAGGTTTCCTTCACTTACCTGTTTATCATTGACAAAACACTTCATGGGTAAATTCCAGCTTTTACCGGTATGGCCATCCCCGGCTGGAACAACAAATTCTTCAAGCTCATCCACTGTCACAAGCCATGGGCCAATCGCCGTTGCAAAGTCTTTCCCTTTTGAAGGTCCAAGGTTCAGGATCATTTCTTTCATTTGGAATTGTCTTGCACTCAGATCATTCATGATCATCAGTCCCCCGATATATTCATCGGCTTCCTCAGCTGGAATATTTTTTCCGTGTTTGCAGATCACGATGGCAACTTCCAATTCGAAATCCAGTTTTTGCAGATGATCGGGCATACAACTTATTTCTCCCCGGCCGACGATGCTATGTGGATTTGTAAAATAAAATACAGGAAATTGATCGAATTCAGGGATCATTTCAAGGCCCCGGTTTTTTCTTGCGGCGGCAACGTGCTGCCGGAAAGCATATCCATCCCTGCAGGAAACAGGAAATGGAACGGGTGCCAGGATATGAACTTCATTTAAAGGGATTGCTCTATTACTACTCCTTGTTCCTTCCTTCAGCATCAACTCGCCAGCCTGGGCCATTGGGAAAGCATCTTCCCAAAAATTCAAGAACATACTCATGCTGTTTGGCAGATCAGGATGCAGGGTTTCCATATCATACACCTTGTCATTGATAAGAACTCCCAATCGGTCACGATCTTCTTCGAGGTAAGAAATTAATTTCATGAATAATTTTTTAAAAAGGCAAAGATAATTTTTTTAAATAGCGTCTATTTATAAATCCAAACTGTTTGAAGAATGGGTTCCCAACTCAAAAGAATACAAAATCTATTTGCTAAGGGTTTTCCTTTCTTCAATTTACAAGCGATCCCGTTTATAGTAGTCAGCACAAGGAATTTTACGGATTTAACATGCATTTTTAAACTTTAGAGATGATTTTTATGATTAAAAATGATAAAATATTAGTTTTGCATATACTAAGCCCTATAAAACATTCGTTAACCATTCCTAAATAATCCACTAAATGAAAAACAAGTCAATTGTTCATACCCACGAAGAGGCAAGGATTTACCGGCATTATTACAAACCTTCATTGAATATTTTTAGACTTTTCAGATCGGTCCTGACTGTAATTATATCAGGTTCTTCGTCAGCAGCGCATGGGTATGATTATAATCGCAGAAAGGCTCATTAACCTTTTTATTTACTAACCCTTTACATTAAACCGCTTGGGTATTCCGGGCGGTTTTATTATTTATTTGTAGTGCGTAGGTTTCTCATACCGCGCTCCATCATCCTTGGCATAGGCATGTTTTGCGCCGGGTTCGATTTTTTGCCTCCCATTTTATTCAGGTTGAAAAGAAAACTAACGAGGAAGTAGCGCTGTAGCACATTAGTTCGGGTGTCCTGTATATAATTATCTGACGTGGTGCGGGTAATACTTTGATTCTGGTCAAGGATATCATTTACTGAAATTTTGATCTCTCCATTCTTCTTTTTAAATATCTCTTTTGCAAAGCTGGCGTTCCAAAGAGGAATGCTTTGGTTAAACCCGTCAGATCTCCCTGAATTTATAGAATAATCAAAATCTGTAGCTAGTATGAAGTTTTTTGCGAATGTATAGGAAACATCGGCAGAATAACTCTGAGTAAGATAATTTTCATTCATGAATTCATTGACGGAATATTTTACATTGTAATATGAAACATTCATATTGACTCCAAAATCAAGTTTGTCTTTCAGGATGTCGAAATTAATTCCCGCTCCCTGCGTAATGGTGATGGTTTTACCAATATTTTTTTGCTTATACAACATGCTTACATCCTGGTTATAGGCTATTGAATTTGTGAAGTTCAAACTCGATCCTTTGAGTTTTTTATTCTTAAATGGTAAACCCAGCGTTACAAAACTTGAAGTATTAAATGTTCCATCGAGGTTTACCGGTTTTATTAACTGTATTCCCCTTGACACCGAGTCAGTGCTGTTTACGATCTTATTTGAAGTCGTGCTAAAACTGATGTTGGCAGCTATAAATCTAAAATTCACGATGTTAAAAGAATTATAGGTCACATTCACATTTTGATTAAACTCTTGTTTTAAGTCGGGATTACCAATCCGCCATTGTAAAGCATTTGATTGATCCAATACATTTTGCAATTGAGATAGGCTCGGTTGATTCGTCCTCCCGCTATACCTGAACCGAAAGCTCTTGTTTTTGCTCACCTGGTAATTGAAATTGGCAACCGGGAAAAAATTTATGTAATCATGCCGGCTAGTGGAATCCTTACCCGATGCAGCCAGTTGACTGATGCTTTCGAGGGTTGAAAATTGGGCTGCAGTACCCAGCTGATAATTGTATTTTTTCTTTTGTACCCTGAAATTTACCCCAATACGATTCGCCTGGAAAGAGTTCTTGAAATAATTTGTGAGCGGCAGGTCCAGCGTCTCATATTTTCCGGAAGTGGAATCGAAATCATATGTTTTTTTATCGGAGGTGTTTTGATTGTTCGTGTAAGCATAATTTAATTCGATCAATTTATCTTTTCCCAATGGTTCAGTATAGGAAGAACTAAGTACATTATTATGCGTGTAGGTTTCCTGCAGGCTATTGCGATTTTGATCAAAAGAATTGTCAATGGTACTATCGGGATTATAGAATGTATTTGATGAAGTATAAAAACCCTCTCCGTTACTGTGGCTATAAGTGTTGGACAAACCTATGGTAAGTGTTCTCCCGATTTTTCTGAACCGGTGGCGGAACAAGACATTGTTATTAAGATTCTGTCCGTCTCTTTCATTTGAATTCTTCGTAACACCCGTAATAGATAAATATCGTAGGGAAGGAGTTACCGACGAAGTTGAAGAGGTATCATTGCTGGCGCTTTCAGAATGTTGAAGTGTGAAGGAGGGGGTGTACAGGATGGAATTCATTGAATCGATCTGGTATTCCATCCGTATGTTAAAACGGTTATTCTGGTTGGTGTT
>Ga0193726_1001093_pt1 | contig 23051 bp, 35 predicted proteins | sample H2c1metaG_FD_144928 | JGI IMG/M metagenome (GOLD analysis project Ga0193726, IMG submission 144928) | Soil microbial communities from a riparian zone of the East river system, Colorado, United States - H2c1 | ecosystem: Environmental > Terrestrial > Soil > Riparian zone | place: USA: East River...
GTCTTGCTGCTTCGCGGTTGCACCCGAGACTGCGGCAACGTTCGACATGGTTTTGTCGAACTCGTAGCCGGCCTTGACCGCGTAGGCGGCGAAGCCGAGTAGTGCCGCACCCGCACCGAGAGCAACGTTGGTGACCTGCCCGAACTTCTCCTTCGATGTAACCGACAGGGTTTCGAGTTCGCCACCGAGTTGCTTGGTCGCCTGCCCGGCCTGCTTCATGTTGGAGACGTAGTTGCCAAGCTTCGCCGACAACGCGACCGAGATGGAGCGAACGGTGTTTGCCACAGGGAATCACCCCCGCCGCTGCTTCTTCACCACCACATAGCGCATCGATGACGGCGCGTCGTCGTCCTTGAACTTGTTGCTGGCCCGCGCGATCTCCGCACAGCCGTGGCAGCGGATGTTGCGGGTCGTGTAGCCGCCGTCCATCTCAATGTCGGTGCACTCATCGAGCGGCAGCCCGCATCCGGGGCAGTGGCTGAGACGCCACGCCTCGAGAGCGAGCATCCAGGCGCGTTGCGCTTCGTCCCACTCGGATTCGCGGGTCGTGACCGACTTTTTGAGTCTGCCGGTGACCTTGTCGTAGGAATGCCGGGTGACCTCGCGCGGTTCCCATCCGTCGAACCGGCGGACGGAAATCCCTAGTCGTTCGGCGGCTTCGACTCTGATCCGGATTTCCGGATCGTCGAGGCGGCTTGCGAGAAAGGGACGTTGACCTCGCTGCGGTTGATAGCCCAGCACGCATCAACAAGGTCTTCGTACTGCTTGTCGCTCATAACGTCGATCAGGTCCGCCCAGTCCTGGTCGTCCATGACCGGCTCAATGACGGTCGCCGGGAGCAGTTCGGCGTTGAAGGTGTCGATGTTTACGCCGGTGTGGATGTCGCGGACCTCGTTGTCGCGCGGCTTGTGCCGGGCGCGCAATTCGTTCCACTTGTCCTTTGACATGGCGTGCACAACGAAGTCTTCGGTGCCCTCGCGCATCTCGGTCCGCAGCGCCTCGATCTCGTCGGAGATCCGTTTCGCGTCCGGGTTCTTGATGAACCGGTCGGTGTCGTCCTCCTGCTGCTGGATTTCGGCAAGTTGGTTGGCGAGCGCCTGAATCGGGGCGAACAGGTCGCCGCGCAGGCACACCGAAAGGGTGTTCTGTGGAAGCTTCGCCGCCTTCAGCTTGTCTTTGAAGCTCTTGGTGCGGATCTTGTTACTCACGTGGTGGGCCCTTCGCGTGTTGGGCCCGGATATGACGAAGGAGCGGCAACCCGGGCCCACCAGGTTGCCGCTCCAGATAGAGAGGATTCGTGCGTGTGCAGCCGGGTCAGGCGACGATTGCGACGTCGCGCTGAACGGTGTTCGTGATCAGCAGGTTCTGCATGATCTTCAGCTTTTCGTTGTCGGCCGGGGTCTGCTTCTGTTGGACGTTGCACGTCACCGGCATCACATCGACGATGTCCGTCGCGGCGAGATCCGGCTCAAAGGGGGTGCCCCAGCGGACCAGGACGTAGCCGATCACGCCGCGCTTCAGGACGATGAACGCCTGATTGTCGGCGGCTTCGGGCTCCTGCTGGCGGTAGATGTACTTCACCTGCAGCTTGTCGGTGAACTGGCCGATATCCTCGAACACCTGCCGGGAACACAGGCGGGCATCGGTGATGTTCGACTCATCCGTGCTGGGGGCGAGACCGTCGTTGGTCAGGTAGCAGGACAGGTCCACAGCGGAGACCGCGGTGGCTTCTGCGACGGTCGGGTTTGCGGGATCGGCCAACGTCGTCACGAAAACGACCTTGACGTTGCCATCACTGGTGACGGCGACTGGCACCGGGCTGGTCATGACGACTCGGCTCCTTCAGGGCTGGTGGCGGGTGGTTCCGGCGCAGCAGGGCGCTGCCGCCGTCGAGGTGCTGGCTTGCCGTCTTTGGCGACGTGATGCTTCGGCCGGCGCGGACGGGCGCCGGGTCCGGAGTTGGTGGGGTAGCCGTCGATCGGCGTCATCCCGCAGCGCAGCGAACGCTCGTCGCAGTCGAACTCGTGGCCGGTTGAGTCGTCGCGAACACGGATGTAGGTGGGCATGGTGTCGCCTCCCGGACAGATCGGATGAGTGCGCGCGTTGAGGTCGACCGATACGGTCGATGCCATGTCTGATTCGCCGACCGAAATACCCGAAGCCGCAGCAAGCGCCCGTAGGCCCGCATGGCTGTGGCCGGTGGCGGCGGTCGCGATCGTCGTTGTCATTGCCACTGCGGTCGTGCTGTCGCTGACCTTGGGCAACGGCTCGTCGCCCGTTCCTGTCGCAGCAACTAGCAGGCCAGTCGCAGTGGAGACGCCGTCACCGACGCCGGGCCATCTCGACGAGCGCACCGCCTGCCAGGTGCTTGCACCGGCCGTGCAGGACGGGACGACAGCGATCAAGGACCTGATCGCGCATCCGGATGGGACGACGATCGACAAGACCGCGTTGAACGCTGCGATCGACTCGTTCCAGCAGGTGCAGGCAGACGGGCCCGCCGACCTTCAGAACTTCGTCGACACGGCTACGACACCGTTGGTTGATCTCAACAGCGCGCTCAGCGGTGGCGGCAACAAGACCATCGGCACACAGGCTTACGCCCTTGCCGCCCAGGCCATCCTGGATCGGTGCGCACCGTACGGACCGTGATCCGTCAGCCCTTCACGGACGCCCGGGTGACGGTCGTGACCGACGAATAGACGACATGAGCACGCCCGTCGGAAGGATCGGCGAGATAGGCGTTGAGTGGAATCCACTTCTCACCCGTGGTCGCCGGGACCGTGTACACGATCGGGTCGTTGTCCGCGCCCCCAGCCTGCACACCGGGCACGGAGACAGTGACGGTCATCGACGAGCCGGCACCGTTGCGGACGATCAGCTTGTGCGCACTGCCGACCTCATACGTGTCGCCGGCTGCGGCGGCAGCGAACGTCGGCGCGGTGCCGTCGAGGTGGATGGTCTGCGTCGCTACTGCGGTCATGGGACGCTCCTAGCGGTAGGGATCAAGCCGCAGGAGCGGCGGATGAAGTAACCGAGAATTGGGCGATCGCCTGATAGGCGGGTTGGCCGTCAGGGCCGTGCACGTCGTCGACCGGGGTCACGATCGGCTCGTCGTTGATCTGGCGGATGAAACCCGGCATCCGACCGTCCAGCGTTGGCTTCTTCCCGACCAGTAGCCCCGCAGCAAGGTCGAGGGCGGCCATGGCCTCGGTGTCGTCGCGGCCCGTCACCGTCAACTGGGTGAGCGTCGTCAGATCCAGACTGTTGCCGGTCAGGTTGATCAGGTCGCGGTGACCGGGCGCAGCCCACACCACGATGTACGGGAACTCCAACTCGTCATCGGAGACCGTGATCGCACCGATATAAATCTGGTACTCGGTCGGGGATGCTTCCAGCGGTGCGAGCATCGCCCGGATTGCATCGCGGTGATCGAGGGAGACATAGGCGCTCATGCGAAGCCCGGCGGCATGGCAGCCGCTTCGGATGCGGCGACGAAGGACGGGCTGTAGCGGTCGAGCGACGGGCCCATGTAGGCCCGCGGTGCCATCCTGCTCGTGCCCACCTCGAGAAACACTCCGTACGCCGCCTCCGGGCCGATCTCGGCAGCCGTCTCGTAGCCCTGGCCTTCGGCGTGACGTTCAATGCTGGTGCTGATCGACGAGCGCAGGTTTCCGGTATCGACGGGCACGATCTTCTTCGCGTTGGCCTCGATCAGGTGGGCGTGTGCGATGACGATCGTGTCGAGTTTCTTCGCCACGAGCGGGCCGCTGGCGTCGAAAGCCAGCGCGACCGTGTTGAGCTCGGCAACAGCGGCGAGGAAGTCCATGTCATCAGCCACTGCGGCCACCACCTGTCAGCGTCTGGTTGGGGTGACCTCTTCGGCGAGGATGTCGCGGGACCAGATCAACGAGCCGCCGCGAACTTCGACGATCCGCAACAGCAACCCGTTGAGGTTGGTGTCGTCACCGGATGCGACAACGCGGACCTGATCGTTGATCTCCACCTCGACGACTTCGGCCGGTAGCGAGATCTGGTACATCTGGATTTCGGCGAACCGGTTGCCGACCTCGGTCTCCGAACCACGGCGGGCGATGCGTTGAATCCGGACCAAGCCCGTCTGGTCGTCGGTGATCGGCCACAACACCACCGGCACCGGATACTCCGACTTCCCGGTCGTTGGGTTGAAGGCTGCATCGGCACCGCTGGGTGGGCGCTGCAGGATGATCCGAGCGGTCATCGTCTTGTTGACGGTGGGCCGGTGGTGCTGCGACCAACCTGGCGGGATCACCGGCGTGCCGGGGCGTGGCATCAGTGGTTCCAGTGGAACTCGGACAACTCCGGGCCAAGGATCCAACGCTCCGGCTGGAAGTCGACGACATCCATGCAGAACAGGTTGCCGTCGTTGTCGTAGTCCGCAGCCGTTGCCCGCAAGGTTGCCGCCCGGGCGCGGAGCTCGGCGGCAACCTTCGTTCCGTCCACCTGAAGATCCAGGGTGCGGATGACCTTCGAGACCATGGCTTCGTTGGATGCCATCGTGTCAAGAGCTTCCGCGGCACCCAATCGGACGTTGGAGCCGCCCATGAGGTAGAACGCGTTGATCTCCGCATCAGCGAAGACCGGGCGGGCAGTGTCAACGTCGGAGATCAACAGCCGAATCCGACCGGTTGATGTGCTCACGTCGGTGGTGATCGGAAGCGCACCGATGAGACTCGGATCGACGACGAACGTCGCCTCGCGTGCATCCTCGAGCGTGCCGCTGGCGGTCAGCCGGTAAGCGTGGAGTCCGGCCAGCGTGGGGTCGAACGATGCCCGGTACGGCTCACCTGCTCCGCCGGGCGCGGTGATGGTCATCACTGCGGTGGTCGCATCGGGTTGAGTGACCTCACCTGCGACGGTGGCATCGATGACGGGCTCACCGGCTGTGTCAACAGGTGACCATTCGGCGACGAAGAGGCTCCCGATCCAGTAATGCTTCACGCTCATGGTTCGGTCGCCTCCCGCCGTCGTCAGATGCCTAGGCCGCTGGTTCGAAAATCTCCCAGGCCACCGTGCTGGTGTCAGTCGCGTCGGCGCTGGTGATCGTGAACGATGTGCCCGCCGTACGCGCCGTGACCGCAATCGCCTTTGGTGCGGCGACGGTGCCCAGCACCTGGATGCTGACCATGATTCGGCTGTTCACGGTGACCTTTGTGTTGGCCACGACCTTCGTGCCGAGGACAAGGATCGCGACGCCCTGCCGGGCATTCGTGCCTTCCTTGACGTTCAGGCCGCTACCAATGCTGTCGGCAACGACATCGCCGGTGGCAACGACATCGCCGCCCGCCGTGAAGTCGCCGTCGACCTTGTCCTTGTCGCCGTAGTAAGCGGCCCGGTTACCCATTGGATGTTCCCTTCTTGGCAGCCGGGCGCGCCGGCGTCTTCGGTGCCGCCTTGACGGCTTTGGCTGGTACCTTCCTTGCCGGTGCGGCGGGCTCGGTGATCGCCACCGGCACCGACTCGTCGGCTGGTGGGGTGCTTACGGCTGGTTCGCTGATCTGGATCTCGCCGGACTCCCCGCCCACCGTCAGTTCAACGGGGGCGGGAAGCCGGTCGAGGATCTGGCCGAGCAGTTCATTGGTGGCGTCCTGCCGCTGGCACAACGCCACCATGTACTCGTCACCACGATGGACGGGTTTCGGCAGGGCGCCACCCATGTCAGCTACCCGCGCCAGACGATGCAACCGTCATTTTCGGATCCACAAACGTGCCCCCGAAAACGTGTTGGATCTTCTTCTCCGACGCCGAAGTGTCGAAGGAGAACATCTCCGGCGCGCCGCCACCGATACGACGCGAGTCCGGGATCTTCTCGAACAGTGCCGGCGCCTCATAGCCGCGCAGACGACCGAACTCGAGCGCCGGGCGGGGACCGTTCGGGTCGGCGAACAGCCACCACGACGTGTCGGCGTTCGCCGACGTCGCGATCGAGTCGATCCAGTAGTTGGTATTGACGGTCAGGTTCGCGGCGACACCGTTACCGCTGATGATCGTCACGTCGCCGTTGGCACCGACTGACCGGTACTCGGTGGCGTGGATGATCTCGTTGGCGGTGAGCGAGAGACCCGTGCCGACAACGAGCTGGATGGCCTTGACCTGGATCGGGTTGCCGTTGGCGTCCTTGCGCTTCATCAGCACCGTGATCGCGGCCTGCAGGTTCGTCCGTGACAGCACCGGGTTGCCGGACAGGATGTTGTCGTTGCCGACGGTGTAGTTGTCGGCGTTCGGTCCGCTGGCGTCACAGATCAGGTTGGTGACGAACGCTTCCTCGGAGTCGCGCGCCGAGTCGGCGAGGTCCTGAGGCATCCGCATGAACGCACTCAGGTCGTCGTTGATCATCGCTTCGAAGCTGAGCGCGAACCCGGCTTCGTACTTCTGGACCGCGTACGTGAACTCGGCGTCGTCCATGCCGCGGCGCTCGTGCTCGGCGAGTTCCGCCACCGGCTTCAGCAGGCCGCGGACGCCGGAGGTGGCGAACCGCTTGACGGTGCGGAAGTCGTTGACCGTGGCCGCCCGGGCATAGTTCTGCCACGTCGGTGTGGTCGCCATGTACGCGCCGTACAGCTGGCGGTCCAGGGAGTCGGCGAACAGGAGCGGGAAGTCCGCCGTCGACATGGCCTCACGGAACTCGTGGAGGCCACGGCGACCGTTGCGGATATCGACGAGGAACTGGTGGGATTCCTTGACGCGCCGATCCCATTCGGGACGGGCGGCGCGGCGTGGGTCGGCGATCTGCGTGAAGCCGCCGAACATTTCGGCGATGGCGACGTTGCTGACGTTCGACACCGACGGGGTGAACTGTGAAGTCTCGGTCATGATGTGCTGGCTCCTCAGTAGCCGATGTCGACGGTGATGGTGGCGGTCGCGCCGGAGCCGACGGTCTCGGCTGCGTAGCCGAACCGCACACCGCTCGTGGTCTTGGAAAGCTTCGGCGTGTTCGCGGAGACGTAGTAGAGGATGTCGCCGACGGCGACAGCCGAGTCGGAGCCGGTGGTGCCCTTGACGGGCAGGCTGGCGGAGCCGTTGAACTTCACGGTCGCGTTGCCGTCGGCGTCCTGGTCGATCAGCGCCACACCGGGCTTCTGCCCGACGAGCACCGGGTCACCGGACTTTGCGCCGGAAGCCGGGAGGCTGACCTTGCGGAACAGCTGGTCGCCGTTCTCGTGAACGATGTTTTCTGCCATGTCAGGTCTCCTTGGTTACGGCCGGCCAGCGGCGGCGAGCTTGGCGGCCTCCGGCGACATGCCACCGGTGACGTAGGACTCGGCGAGCGACGCAACAACCGTCGCGTCCGATGCGGTGGACGTTGATGTGGTGCCGCCGAGACCGGCAACGCGACCGACGCCGGCGGCTTCGAGTGCCTCGGCGATCTCGGCCTCCTTCGCCGTGATCGCGGCCGTCATGGCCTCACGGAACTTCGGCTCGTCGAGGACGCTGGCCTCCGTCATCGGCAGCGTCGCGGTGACGCTTTCAATGACCTGCGCCCGAGCGGCCGGGGTGCTGATCTGCGATCCGGTCAGGAGTTCGGTGGCGATCGGACGCGATGCCTCAACTGCGGCGTAGCGGGCCAGCTTCGCGTCGGCCTCGGTCGCGCGCCGCTCCGACTCGACAGCCTTGGTTTCGGCCGCCACGCGGGCGGTCTGTGCTTCGGTGACGGCGGTCGACACCGCGGTGTCCGTCGTCCCCGCCGCGTCCGGCGTGGTGCCGGTTGGTGAATCAGCCATGGTGGCCTCTCCATTCGGTTGGGTGGAAACGGTCGGCGGGGCGCCGTCCGCTACAGGTGGGGTGGCCTCCACGGCCGGGATCTCAACCGGCGCGGACTCGGTCACATTGGTGTCCGTGTCGTCATCGCCGTCGGTGTCCGCCGGTGCCTGAGCCGATGCGGGTACAGGCACGTACTCGGTCCGGGGCACAACCTCGACACGCTCGTCGGCAAGGGTCGCGACCGTGGCCGCATCACCGGTCGTCAACGTGTACGACTGCTGCCATGTGGTCCGGGACTGGTTGTCGGAGACCGCATACCAGACCATGTTCTGGTCCGGGTCGAAGTCGCAGACGTAGATCCACTGGGTGACATCGCCGTCATCGCCGTACGCGGTTCGCAGCGCGGTGTCGAGCGCCGACTGGGTGTCGTTGGTGCTGGCCTCGCGCAGGCTTGCCGACTCGGTGGTCGACGTGCTCGCCGTCGGGTCTTGGTAAATCCCGCGGGTGGCGAGTTGCGGTGCCTCGGCTTGAAGCTTCGCCGTGAACGCCTTCAGCGCGTCGCCGACTGCGTTCGACAGGGTGATCCGCTCATCGCGGGTCAACTTGCCGGCGCCGTACATGTCATCGGCGAGGCTCGTGAAGTCGCTGTGTATCCGCGACTCAAACCAGGCTTCGATGTTCTGGGCTTCGACCAGTTGGGCGGCTCGTGCCGATTCGAGAAGCGACACGAGCTTGCCCCCAGCACCAGCGGCCGTAACGAAGTCGACGGACTCGGCGGAGACGATCGACGTAATGAGCGGGCCGCGCTGACCGGGCGGCTGCTTGCCGTACTCGGCAGTGCCGGATGCGCGGATGCTCATGCCGATCGACTCGGCCATCGGCGCGACCAGCGGGATGAAGAGCGGGTACACCTCGATGTCGGCGTAGAGACCGTCGCTCTCGTAGATCGCATCGGTAACCAGGCGCCCGGCGAGATCATGGATTGACCGCTCGGGACGCTCGACCTCTTCCGTCCCGGATGGATGGTCCCCGTAAATAGGCAGGCCAGCGTGAAAAACGTTGGCCTCGACGGTCTGTTGCAACATCGAGGCTGGGTAATATCCGGTACTGCCCTGGACGTCGCCGGCGATTAGCTTGGCGCGGTAGCGACGCACGCCTTCGGTGGTCATCAGCGCCGAGGCGGTTGCTTCGGCGATCTGCACTGCTTGACTGGTTGGCAGCTCGGCGACGGCGGTTGCCGATTCGCGTAGACGCACCCGGCTATTCATACGATCCGGCGCCCGAAGGCGAGTCTTGTTCGACACTCTGGCCTCCTTCGGGCATGCAAAAAGCCCCGACCGCGTGGTCGGGGCTTTCGGTGTGGCGATATGGATTTAGAACGTGGCCGCCGACGTGCGGCGGGGTTGGCTATTCGGTGATGCGGGCGCCCGTCACCGGGTCAAGGCCCATGATCTTGCGAGCCGCCTTCTGGAACGAGTCCTCGCGGGCCGCGGTCGCATCGACGTCGGCGTTGTGCTGGCCGTAATCCGCACCATGACCGGCCGCATCCGGGTCGAAGGCCGCCGTCTTGACCGCGCCCCGCGCCCACGTTTGGTGCAGGTTGGCGAGCGCGACGAGACGGTCGCGGCGCTCCGGGCTGATCGGAGTGGCGACCAGCTTGATCTTCGGAGTCACAGCGGTTTCACCCCATCCCAACTCGAGCCCAACATCGTAGCCTTCCCGATCCACGTATCGTCCCGGGTTGCTCCGGACCAACGACCGGCCTGTCCGAGACGGTACGCCGTCGGATAGTTCGGATCACCGAACCGGTACGTCTTGGCGTCTTCGATGATAGAGCGCGCTGCGGTGAGTTGATCCTCGATGCGGGCAAGCTTGGCAGTTCTCGCCGCCGTTGAGCCTTCCGTTGCGATCTCGGTACGCAGATCCGCGGCATCGTTGTCGTATGCGAAGACCTGGACGTCGAGTCGGTAGAGCGTCTTCCTCGCCTCGTCGGCGGTCGCGAAGTCGTATCCCGACCTGGACCAGGCATATCCGCCGATGGAGATGTTGGCGTTGAGTTCGATGCGGGCCACACCGGATTCGCGATACCAGTCTTCGAGGTGGGCGTTGAACGCCTCCGCGAAGCCCTGACCCTGCACGTCCGAATCGAGTCGGAGCAGGGCGTGGTAGGCGACCAGGGATTGATCGCTGCCGCGGCCCAGTGCCCGGGTGAACTCGCCGACCTGCGTGCCTTCGCTGTCGGTGATGTCGCCGGAGATCAGTGTCAACCCGTCGTCGTCGAATGCCTCGGTCACCTTCGTGGTGAGGCTGGCGAACGTGCCGTCCATGACCTGAGCGGCGGCCTCTTTCGTCGGTGCAGCAAGTAGCTCGGCGGCGAGCGGGCGCCCGCTTTCGCTGCCGACCTTCGCGACGGGTGCTGCGGCTGTCCGGCGTGGCAGCGGAGTCGGTCTTGCGGTGACATCAGCCGCTGCCGTTGACGCCGGTTTCGCGATGCGTTCCAGATCCTTGAGGGATGCCGGTGCATACGACGGCCGCCACCCGCTGGTCGTGCGCAGCCGCGGGATGTCATCCCAGGTGATCCGACCGGACTTCAGCAGGTTCAGCCGGCCGGGGCCGAGCATCTGCGCCTGCGTCGCTGCGGACTGTTGGCTGAACCATTTCCGCGCGTCGGGGACGGTGCTCGGGGGCTCTGGAGTTTTGATCCCGAGTTCGGACCACGGTTTGACGATCGGTACGCGTGCGCATCTTCCCGACTGGTGATCTTGGGGTCCCGGTTCGGATAGGTCGTGAACCGAACCGTTCATAGCTATACAACTCGGACATGTCCTATTCGAGAAGGTGCAAAGCCACAGCCAGCCACTCAGCACGTCCGAGTTCGAGTGGTGGGCGTACTGCGATGTGGTGCGGTAGGCGTCGAGCACCTCAGTCCGGGCGATGTTCGTAGCCCTGGCCAAGCCGCCATTGAAGCCTTCCTCCAGCCCTGCCACCATCCGTGATGCGGCGGTGTTCGGGTTGTCGCCGAGCGCGACGCCGCGCACCAACTCCCGGTGCATGGCATCGACGGCCTCACCGGACAGCGCGTTGGTCTGCGAGGTGATCTGCTGTGCGGTCCGGGCGACGATGATGTCCAACGACGTCGGGTTGATCCGGGCCGCGAACTTTGCTGCAGCCGCCGCGCGTTGAGCGACCGGCAGTTGCGAGGCGACGATCCCCGGCTCGGCATCAGCGGTCGACTGGACCGCGTTGCCGGCGGCGTCGGTGATCGTGACCCCGGCGCGGGTGGCGAGTTCCTGCAGCGTTGACTGGGCCGCTTCCATCGTCCGGTACAGGCGGTCGATGCGGTTCAGTTCGTACGCTGCCGGCCACCGGCCGAGTTGTGCCGCCAACGCCATGGCATCGGCGACTGCGGTGTTCATGTCGGCGGAGAGGGTGGCCCACGCCTTGACCCAGGCTGCGGCCAGGGCGCGGGTTGCGTCGTCTGCTTCAGTGCCGATCGTGGTCCGGAGTTGACTACCGAGGAGCAGCGTCGGTCGGCGGATCGCCACGGTCAGCTCCCCTTGTCGACCGGTGCCCCGTCTCCCGGCTGTGCACCGGTATCCCCGTCGTCCGTGGTGTCATCGCCGGGATCAGCCATCGGACCGGTTCCGGCCGTTGCCGGGTCGGCGCCGGCTTTCGCCAATGCGGCGAGCTGGGAGCCTGGTCCTAGCGGTGCACCTTTCGGCCAGATGAAGTTCCCGTCGTCGTCGGTCATCTGCTCGACTATCTCGTCGGCACCGCGGACTCCGAATGCGGTGAGGATGAGACGCAGGATGATTTCCGGCGGGACGGTGCCGGTCGAGTTTGCTTTCTGGATCGCGTCGGCCAACTGGTCGACGGACATGTCTTGCAGGTTCGGCCACACAATGTCGATGGTGTCGACGGTGTCACCGGCAAGGGTGATGTATTCGCGGCCGGATGCGGGGTCACGGCGGATGGTGCCTTTCAGGCTGCCTCGCGGTGCCCGGACTGCTTCGCCGATGACGTACTGCATCAGTGGTAGCAGGAAGTCCGACGTCCACAGTTCGCGGCGTTGGGACATGGCCAACTCGGTCGGCTGGTCCAACGTTTCCGCTGTCGCCCGCGCCCCGGTTTGACCGGGGTCGGACAGCAGCATCGTGACCGGCACATCGAGGGCGGAGGCGATCATTGTTGCGATCGGTCGGCCGGAGTCGGCGTCGATCGTCGCCCCGGACTTCGAGATCGCTTCAAGAGCAACATCGGGCGGGATGATCGCAGCGGCACCGGCAGCGTCGGGTTCACCGTGGATCGAACGGCCCGGGCGGCGTTCCAGCGCCTTGCGGATCCCGGCCGCCTTGTTGCCCGGTGCGGTGGCTTTCCACGCGTACCGCGACAGGGAGCGCATGAGACGCGCCCAGTCTTCGAGGAACTCCTTGTACGCCTTCGCCCAGTCAACAGCGGCATACGCGTCGGGGACACCGAACTTCCAGCCCGGTATTACCAGGCGACAGGCCACTGCCCGAACTGGCGGATCCGTGCCGTCGGCCGGTAACCCAACGCCGGGTAATACCGCTCCAACGTTTCCGTGGACGGCAGGGCGGTTGACGGGTCGATGGTGGTCTTCACCCAGCGGCGGTGATAAAACCACGGCTCGGAGTCGTCCTCCGGGTTGCAGATGATGTCGACGATCTGATCCGCCGGGATGACCCGTGTCGACACCTGACCGGCAAGCGGTCGGGTGAAGCAGGAGACGTAGACGTTGCCGTCGGTGCCGAGCGCGTGCTCGAGTTGGTCGCGGGCGGACGGGCCCGTGACCGCGCGGAGGTTGCCGGGATCGCTGAGGAAATCGGCAATGACGGCCTGGACGTCCTGCTCGCCATCCTTACGCCCGTTCGCACGGGCGGTGATTTCGACGCCCTGACCCCACACATAGGCGGATCTGATGGCCAACCCGCGTTTTACCAGCGGGTTCGCGATCCCGTAGAGACGGCAGACGGCACGCATTTGGCGCATGCCCTCGGGTGTGAACTCCATCTCCGAGAGGGCAACAAGCCGCATCCATCCCGGGTCCAGCAGGGCGCGCTCGAGTTCGGTCAGCGACTCCTTCAGGAACGCCTCGTTGTTGCTGACCTCGCGGAGCTCAGCCCGCAACTCCTCGCGCAGAGGTGCCGTGCCGGAGATCGCCTCGGCGATACGGCGGACGGGGGCGAGGACATCCACAAGGACACCCCCGGATCAGTACCGTGCCCCGATGGAAAAGTCTGCGTCTTCGTCGTCTTCGACAACCCCGTCAGGCACGATCAGATCCGCGACAGCGGTCAGCATCAGCGCATCGGCCCTGTCCGGCGACGGGAGTTTGCGTTTCTTCATGTCGTCCTTGGATTCGATCTGCACCTGACCGCGCGACGTGTACTTGTAGCGGATGGCACCCAGTTGGGCGGCCAACTCGTCGTCGTCCGGATCGATGTCGATGTCGTCCTGCTCGAACCGTTCACGCAAAGCCCAGTACCACTCGGCGCGTGCGTTGAGGTAGTGCTCGTTATCAACGGCGCCGGCGCCGGCCTGCATGTCCACAACGTCGTAGCCCTGCTCGGCGAGTTGATCGACCACGCCGCCGCCGACGCCTACACCATCGACGCGGATCTCATCGGCGCCATGCTTGCGCGCTGCGACAATGACCTGACCGGTCGTCTCCGTGGTGGCCTGCTTGTGGTTGTCGGCGACGATCCGGGCAACCGGTCCGCGGCGGAGCATGATCACGGATCGGTCGGCGCCGAACCTCGCAACGTCGACGCCGAGGATGGCCCACGGGCCGGGCTCGAGCGTCCGAGCTTGTGCGGCGAGGATCCATGCCGGGTCGATGAGGACGTCTTCGCCCACGTCCGGGAAGATCCCGCGGACCTTCGCGGTGAACAGTGGCGACTCAATGCCCCACCGGTGGATGCGTTCAGCAACCCACATCGGCGACAGCAGCATCGGCCGTAGATCATCGGGAACAAACTCGGTCGACGGGCCGAGACCCAACTTGTCGAACAGTTCGGCAAGCAAGGGATGCTCGGCGATGGCTTCGGCGGTGAAGTTCGGTGTCTCCAATCCGTCGATCCGGATGACGTTCCAGCCGGAGCCGGGCTGGCAGATTTTGGCGAAGTGAGTGGTGGCCGAGTCCGGGTTCCCGATCGCCAGCACGCGCGCGTTCTCGTTGGTGGCGAGGGCGTCGACAGCATCGAACAAGGTTCGGGGGACGCCACCGGCTTCATCCACGACGATCAGCGGATACCGGGAGTGGATGCCCTGAAACGCGGCCTGATCCTCATCTGCGGGCTTACGCCCGTAGCCGATCGGTTCGCAGCCGTCGAGCTTCCACTCCGGCACCGAGCCGGACGTGATGTAACCCTGCAACCCGCCCTTACGGTGAGCACGGCGGATCTCACGCCACAGAATGGCGGACACCTGCGCTGCGGTCGGTGCGGTGGTGACGGCGAATGCTTCACCGGCGTCGTGGACGGAAAGCCACCACGAAACGAGTCGGCTCGCTGACCATGACTTTCCCGAGTCGTGGCAGCTTTGCACGGCCGTGTAGCGGTTGTCCCGGATTGACTCCGCGATCTCCCGCTGCTTGGACCACATGTGCTCGCCGAGTTTGTCCCGCACCCAACCGACCGGATCATTCAGGTACGGGTCCGGCTGCTTCGGTTGGAACGAGTCGACCGCGACCTGCCACGCCATTTCCATCAGCGTCGGCATGGTCACCTCGTCGAGGGGTGAAGCGGCCCGCAACCGGGGAGGCGATCGCAGGGCCGCAGTCGATCAGGTGTTACTCGGCGGGTGCGGGCGGAGCAACCGGCGTCGCAGCGTCGGTGAGCGCCTGCACGGCCGCGTCGAGCGGGCCCTGCGCGGCGGCGAGTTGCGCGCTGACGGCGACGAGACCGGATGTGTCGACGCCAGCCGCCTCGAGCGTGGCAATCTCGGCCTCGAGCGCAGTGACGCCTGCGCCGATCGCAGCAACCTGAGTGCCGACGTCACCGATGACGGTGTTGATCTGCGCGACGGCCGCGTCGATGTCCTCTTGCTGGCTCATGATCATTCCCTCTTTCGTGATGATGGTGCGCAGGGTGCGCTTGATGCCGGTGAGGTCTTCCTCGACTGCGGCGATTCGGGTGTCGAGTGCGTGCAGGCAGTGCAGGACCGCTTCGATCGGGTCCTTGTGGCCGGCGCAGTTGACGACGATGCAGACGAAGATGGTCACGTCGCGATCTCGGCTGATGGCGTCGGCGCGGGCTGCGACAGTGGGGTGAGGATGGTGACATCGCCCTGCATGTCGAGGAGTTTGCCGAGATCGACGAACGTCAGATACGCACGACCCTTGACACCAAACGACTCGTTCCACGAGTTGTCGATCCACACCCGCTCATTGACGGCGTCGATCTCCCGGGACTCGATCTCATGCCCACCGGCGACTTTCCCGCCGAGACGCAACCGGCCGTCAGCGTCGGGGCTGAACATCTTCTGAAGCCACGACACACCGAGCATCACCGGCGTCTTGCTGAGCGCCTTCAGGCAGTCGTCGAGGGAGAACGTGTGCTGCATGCCGGAGATCAGACCCTTGGCCTTGAGCACCTTCGCGATGGTCAGGCCGGAGCTTCCGTCATCATTCGGCGGATATGGGCCGTTGCCGTCTTCCTGCTCGGCGTCGGAGTACAGGTCGAGCGCCCCGGCCTCGTCGAAGGTGAAGGGCAGCTTCGGGATCGTGAGCAGCGTCGAGTAGTACGGGTCCGTCGCCAGGGTGCCGATACCGGCATTGGCTGTGCATGACCCGACCTGGCCCTGGTCGAGGATCGGGATGTGCCGTTCGTGCACCGCAGACTCGATCTTCAGGTCGGTGGTGTCGAAGCGGTAGAGCTTCGAGCGCGAGTCGTGGTGGATGTGCCGGTTGAGCCTGCGATCGGAACTGGGAATCCGCTCATGGTGGACGGTGTGGGCCATTAGACCTCCCGGTCGTCGCGGTCTTTGAGGAGGTGCAGGATGCCGCGACCGGTGTCATAACCGGTGGGCAGATACCAGACCTTGTTGTCGATCACGAGGTGCATGCCCTCGGCGTGGATGGCTTCGTTGTTCGCGCCGCAGAGTTCGACCAGCGACATCTCGATGTGCTGCGGGGCATCCCGGATCGTCCAGGTGTCGTCTTCGTTGTGGTCCCACACGAGACTTGCCACGGCGACCGCCTTTCGGGTCGCAGTGAGGGTTGGGGGTAGATCGCCGGGATATCGAATCCCGCGCGCGCTCCATGCCGAGGGGCGCCGCACACCAGTGACGTGCGACCCGCATCCGGTCAATGGGGGCAACAAAAAAACCCGCCGGGCGAGCGGCGGGCATAGTGGTACGACTTGCACTGAGTGTTCGGTCCAAGGTCGAGTTTGTCAACTCTCCAGGTAGGGGCATATTCCGAACGCAAGATGGTGCACATCGGCGAAGCGGTAGACCTTGCGTCGGCCAACGCTGCCGAGCGCCGTCAGGTCGCCCGCTGAAGCCCACCGGCGGATGGTCGACTCCGCGCATGTGCGGCCGCGATCGGTCAGGTATTGAACGATCCGCTCAGTGTTGCCGCACTGGAGATCCTCGGCACACCGGGCGCAAGTCCCACGTGCCAATCGCTGCCCGGTCACGGCTCGTGGTTGGCGCAGTAGAACGTGACCTTCTCGTGGAGGTCTGGCAACCGCTCGATGACCATCATCGACACCGGCTTGCCGCAGGTGGCGCATCCCTCGGCGGCCTGACGTTCACGTTGCCGGTCTTCCGCCGCGACGAGCCTGCCGATGAACTCGCTGAAGATGATCTGGTTCGGGTCGCCCGGACCGTAGAAGTCTTCGAGGCCGAGGAAGCCCGGCAGGCTGGGCCCGCTCATGGCTGTTCCATGTTTTCAACCACTCGTGTCGCCCGGCCGCTGGCGCCCGCCTCGCATTCGGTGCAATTCCAGCCGCCAGTGGGCTCGGGCGCTGTGAGATAACTCCACACCTCGACCGCGTGCCCGAACTCCTCGGCGTGACTATTGCCCGCCTTCTGGGCGTCGACCAGGGAGATGGGTTCGTAGATGTAGCCGGTCATGGTCGCCACTCCTCGCGGAAGTCAGCATGCCTGGCGTAGGCCTGGATCAGCTTCTGCAGCGAGTATCCGATCATCGACAATTCGGAGTTCATGTGCTGGTAGTGCGAATCCGGTACGCCCTGGTAGGGCCACGTATCGATCGGGCCTCGCATCCAATTCTCCGCCCAGCCGATGAAATCAAGCTTGGCCTTGGCGTCGGCCACGAGATCGGCATCACCCGACTTCCGCGCCGCGCGCAACTGCTCGTTGGCCCGCTTGCGGTAGAACTCGGTCATGCGCGGCATGTGCCCGATGATTGCGAATCCCGACAACCGTGCGGCCTCGGCGCACCCGTCGATGGTCTCCGCTCGGCGAGTTGGCCAGGTCTTCATGCGGTCCATTCTGCCCGCCAATCCTCGTGGTCGTCCCATCGCAGCGCTAGCAACCGGACGACGTGATCGATCGCGGTTGCCGCCGCAACCTGGGCCTCGCGTTCGTCGGGATCTCGCCCGTCGGCGTATTCGTACCGCTGACCGGCCTCGTCGAGCGCCCAGCAATTTTCGACCTGGTCCGGGTCCTGCCACATGCCGATGATCTGACGCTTGGCGTCGATGTCGCGGAGTTCCCGCTGCTGTTCCGGAGTCGCGTGGGTGACGCTGTGGCCGTGGCTGATCGACCCCCACCCGGCGTGGTCGGCGTGCATCACCTCTTGCAGCCAACCGCAGCACCGCACGCCCGTGGGCGTCTGGACCTGCGCCTCGCACGACATGACCGAGAATGGCGCGTCACCATAGCTGCTGGTGTTGACGGTGTACGGGCCGACCTTGCGCTCGTCGTCGTCCAGCCGCGCGGCGATGAAGACGTCGATCTCAGTCATCGAATCCTCCTGATCCATCGCTGTGCGTCTAGCCGTCGCTGCGCCTCGTTAACCTCGTCGACCGTCGGCGGTGTCCATCGCCCACCCGCCGCGCGATTGCTCAACGCCTTCTCGACGACATTGAAGTCGAACGGGTCCAGCAGTTGCTGATACCGAACCTGCCAGGTGTGCACGACCTCGGACGTCGCTTCCTGGTCGAGGCCGAGCGCCAACGCGTGGCGCATGAGTTGATCCATCCTCATCGCACCGGCGTAGGCGACCGGAGAGAAGACTCGCATCAGCGCCAGGGCTTCGCGGTTCACGATGCCTCCGCCAGGATCTCGACCATCGGTGCGGTGGCTGCTTCGACGTGTAGTCGCCACTGGCCGCGGGCGTCGAGCTTGTTGCCCCGCACCTTGACCGCTTCGCCGTCTTCGTTCAGCCACTGCCCGCAGGTGCAGGCGACCGACCACCACCTGTCGGCGAGGATCTTCGGCTTCACCTTGTCGTTGGCTTCGATGACGACCAGCTCACCGACGAACTCATGCGCCGCCGTGGTGTCCGGTGCCCGGTCGCGGATCTGCTTGCCGAGCTTCAGCCACGCCCGCTCCTGCCACTCCATCTTGCACCGTGGGCAGACGATGCGCTTGACGTACGGGTCCTGCCAGATCGCACCGCCGCACGACTCCTCCATGCCGGTCTCACGGTTGCGGCGACGTTCGGGGCATGACCCGATGTGGACGAGGTCGGAGTGTTCGCCGAGAACGGAGCGGCAGGCACCGACCATGATCCGCAGCCCGTTGAGGAAGTCGCCGATGTCGGGGTGTGTGTCACACGCTTCGTCGAACCGGGACGCGAGCGCGGCCACGGCATCGTGCAGCCAGCCAAGTTGTGGCCGTCCGAACCGTGCGGCGTACTCCGCCTCGAGGGTGTCGGAGATTGGGCGCATGATCACATGCCCGTCGCCGACGCCGACGAAGGTTTCAACGACCAGCTTCGACGAGGTCAGCAGCGACCGCATTAGTCCGGGGCTTCCCTCCGGTGCCGTCCGATCCGGCACGACGACGGGGCCGAAACCGTACCGGTCGGCGAAGTCGTCATACCAGGCATCAACCCACACCCGCAGTGGGATCGGACCGGTTTGATGCGCGGTCTCGCCAGGGTTGAAGTCGAAACAGCCCGCCGACAGCAGGCTGAACGCGGCCAGGTTGATGCCCAATGGTGCAGCATCGGGCTTGCGGTGCTTGGTGCCATCCGAGCGCGCGGTGCCACCCGGAACAAGAGCGGTGATGAGGTTGTCGGCGAGCGCGGGGAGTTCGGCCAACATCGTGGCGTAGCGGTTGCGGCAGCCTTCATGAACCCGCGCGGGAACGGGGTTCGACCGGCCGCAGCCTTGGCAAGTTGGTGTCTCTTCGTCGGCCATTGGGGTGATCTCGTTTCGCAGCAGGTGGGGGCTACGATTTGGCTGACCTTGTGATCGGGGTCGTGCGGTAAAAAGCGAGTCGGCGGTTGGCTCTCCGTGGGGGTGGAGTCGGCCGCCGTCTGCTATCTCGGGTTGGGCGGGATTCCCCAGCTGGACACGAAGTGGCTGCCACCTTCGCGCGGACCGCCATCGCGCTTGCCGATCGTGGGCGCGATCTTGATGCCTTCCGCTTCGACGGGCGCGTCAGCGGACTGGATCCAGAAGAGCCACCTTCGCTGCTCTGGATCGGTTGCGAGTGTCGAGCATTCCGTCTCGCTGAGCACGTTCCAGCCGAGTCCGGCGCCTGCTCGCAAGGACGCAATGACTTCCGGGTCATCAAGTACTTCGACGAAGAAACGGGCGCCGACGCGGCCCGATAGTTTGGCGCTACCCATGACGCTTTCCCCTTTCGATAGCGCGACGTTCCGCGCGGTTGGCCGGCTCGACGACCTCACCGTCGATCACCTTGTGCCTGGCTACGAAGCGTGGCCAGCGGTCCGTGGCGTTCAGGGTGACAACGAGGTCTTCGGTTCGAATCGGCCCGCGGCCCGCCCGCACCTTCGCCACCGGGATATTGCCGACCGAGATGACCGTCGGCCCGTCGTCGCTGCGGTTGATGTGGATGCCGTCGTCGGCGCCAGCGGCAATGAACGGGGTCAGGTCGGTGCCGGCCGCCAACTCGGCGATGGTCGGGTTCTCCGGGTCGGCTGGCATCGGCATCCAGAAGACCCGAGGCTCGGTCATGCGGCCGCCCCGTACGTCCTGGCGGCGTACTTCCGGATGGACTCACGGGCGTCGTCGATGGCCTTGCACCCCGGCAGGTGGCCCGACACTGCGGTGAACGCGTCGCGAGCACCGAGCATGTAGGCCCGGTAGGTCGGGTTCCGGAATCGGGTGCAGAGCGCGACGAGGAAGGCGGGCACCTCGCCGTCGAGGTCTATGACGATGGCGTCCGGGTCGGTCATGAGATCCGGGACCACCTCGTCAACCGGCTGCGGAACCGGCTGCCGTTGCAGACGGAGGTGATGGCCGGCTTCATCGTGGGTGATTGCGAAGGTCGCGCGGTAGAGACTCGGGTCAAGGCCCAAAGACTCGACCCATGCGATCACATCGCCGAGTTCTTGGTTGTCGAATTCCGTGGTGTCCAGGAAGTCGGTCATTGCTCTCCTCACACGTATTGCCCGATCGAATGACCAGTGCTGGTGGTGGCGCGTTCGATCCATCCGAACTTGCACCGGTTGCATGCCCGGCTCAGGTATGAGCCGAGGCCTTCGAGCGTCTGCCATACCGTCGAGGCGCCGACGTTGCCGCACATCCGGCAGGTCGGCTGCGCACCGGTGTACGGCGGGGCGACCAGCGTGGCTTTCACTCGGTGATCTTGGGCTCGTAATGCCGTCCGGGAATCCGTTCATAGACGTCGCTGGACCCGTCGGTGAAGTTGACGGCGAACTCACCGTTGCTGCTCAGCGCCGAGATCGAGCCGACCTTCCGCGTATTGTCGACATGCAGCACGATCGGCGTGGTGGCCAAGTCCAGATCACGGATCGCCTCCCGTAGGGCAGCCATCCGGCTGGCGGAATGGGCGCCTTGACTCATCCACTCAAGCTCGGCCACCGCCCGGGCCGCTTCGACTACCGGCGCCTTCTGGCGGTTGGCGGCCTGGAAGTCGCGGAGCGCGGCCCCGGCGCTGGCGTATGCCTTCTCGACGATGGTCAGCCTCGCGTTCTTGCGCTCGGCCTTCGCCCGCGCCTTGTCCAGTTTGCGGCTGAGATCGTCGGTCAGATCCTCGGCGGCTTTGGTGGCGGCACATGCCTCGCGTAGCGGGTCGGCGAACTTCTCGGCCTCAACGAGTAGGCGGCCCGAATCGGTCCGCGCGCTGTCGCGATCGGCAATCAACTCCCGCACCAACTCGGCCGCATCGCCGAAGTAGTCCTCACCGTCAGAGACTTTGCCGAGCGCGCCGGCTATCTCGTAGGCGAGCGCATTCAGGGTGACCGAGTGCTGACGTAGCCTCTCGACCTCGGCGACCGGATAGACGCCGCCGGTAGCTTCGGCGAGCACCGGCCAGTCCACACCGTGCACCCGCGCCGTATGAGGCTGCGTGCGAACCATCGCGACCGGACCGACTGCTGGGTACTGGTCGACGATCTCAGACCATCCCGAAACGTCCGGCAGCGCCTCACGCTGACGGACCGAATGTTGAATCAAGACATTGGCAGCGCGGGCGGCATCAGTTCCGAAGATCTGCAACAGCACGGTGTCGCGAAGGACGTCCGTCGCACCACTGAAGACCCGATCCAACTCGAGCGCGAACCTGAAGACACCAACGAACGCGTCATCGTCATCGACGAAGCGCAAGCCAAGCTGGCGGATCCAGTTCTCGGCGATGCTGTAGGGAATGAACACGACCCGCTCAAGGACGCGGATGACCGTCGCCGCGTCGGATTCAACGATCCCGGCCGCAGCGAAGATCACCGTCAACTCGGCCTCGGTCTGATCGGAGAATTTGGATAGATCACCAATTACCGGCATCAAACACCTCTCGTTTCGTCAAGATCGTTCTTGCCCGTCGGTGAGAACCTGGCACTCGAACTGGCCAGTAACATACGTATCTGCAGGTCAGCCGTCCTACTTGCCAACGCTCAAGTGGCTGACCGTCAAGCTCATCGCGGCCGGGATGAGCGCCTGCTGCTCCGGCGTCAACTGCAACGCGTCGAACGCCGCCGACATCAGCGCGAACATCTGCTTGCCGAACAACTCGGCCAGGTCGTTCTGCCGGTCCTCGACACCCATGTCGTGAGCCGTCTTGTATGCATCCCGGAAGTGTTTGCGCTCCCGGAACTCCAACTCGAGCCAGATGTTCGGCTTCGCCTCCCGCTTGGTGTTCGTGCCGCCGAACTCCGATGCACGGATCTCGGCCTCTTCGGTGACACCCCACACCAGGGCATCACGGTCGGCCGCCTCGATCTCCTTGACCCGCTGCTCGTAGTAGGCGACCCGGCCGGCCGAACGCCACACCTCCTGCAGGGCGGCATCCCGAGGGTCGACTTCGATGGGCACACCGAACGCTGCCAGTTCGGCCAGGGCGCGCTTCTCGACGACTCGGCGGGTGGCGGCCTTACGGACCTGGCCAGCACTGCCACCATGCTTGTTGCAGACATCACCGCCCTGGATCGGATGACAACCGCACTGGATCCCGTCCGTTTTCCGATGGGCCTTGCAGCGTTTGGGGTCATGTGGTTGGCCACATTTCGGGCATGTCATGGGGTCGGCCATTAGGCACCTTCAGTTGATCTAGTCAGTTCCGCTGCTCGAATCGCTGCCAGCGGGCAGCCGCCGTCGCATACGGTCTCCTCGCACAGCGGGCACGTCCACCAGTCGGCGACATCGGTCGTAGCCACCTGGTTGGCGATGATGTGCAACTCCGCAGCGCTGATGTCGCCTTGGTCGGCGATGGTGTGCAAGGTCTCGGCTATGGCGTGAATGATCTTCTTCTCTGCCGTTGTAGGTTCAGGCATCGTCGTCCTTCGGTGGTGGTGGTTGCTGCCAGCGGTCGGCAACCCAGCGGGCAATCCGCCAGCGTTCCGAGTTGCAGAGCCCGGTCGTCATCGCGGTCTCGATCACCCCCATGGCAATCAACTCGGATGTCATCTTGGGGATGAACGTGGTGGTCGGGCTGGGTTCAGACATCAGCACCTCCGGTTGATCAAATTGAGCCGAGTCACCATGATCGATTTCTCATAACCTCGACGACGTCGGCGGGCAGCAGATGTCGGACGTACCGGTCTGTCACCGCGAGCGAGGCGTGACCGAGTTGCCTCTGAATCTGGTGCATCGGCATACCGGACTGCGCGAGGTCGAACGCCAGCGAGTGGCGTAGCCCGTGCGGGTGGACGCGTTTGTCGATCCCGGCCT
>Ga0193726_1001094_pt1 | contig 23043 bp, 22 predicted proteins | sample H2c1metaG_FD_144928 | JGI IMG/M metagenome (GOLD analysis project Ga0193726, IMG submission 144928) | Soil microbial communities from a riparian zone of the East river system, Colorado, United States - H2c1 | ecosystem: Environmental > Terrestrial > Soil > Riparian zone | place: USA: East River...
GCGGCTCTTCCGGCGACTCAAAGGCTTTCGCAGAATCTTCTCCCGCTTCGAGAAACTTGATGTCCTCTTCCTCGGCTTCCTCAACTTCGTACTCATCATCGAAGCGCTTCGCTAGTGTGAACACGCCCTAGTTAGAAACTTGACCAGCGAGATTAAGATCAATAGCAACGCCATTCTCAGCTTTCCAGATCAGGAAGCTCGGGTTCTTGAGGCCCCATTGCACATAGGGAACAACGAATTGCGCTTTCGCCGTTGCCTTCATTCCATCCACGTGAATCTGCATCGGAATCGTTAGATCGTGAAGAGTGCCGAGCAGCGTGAACACTCCGCTCACCTGAATAGTCGAGTCGCCGGAAGCAGCAATTATTCCGTTGTACGTTTTGGGGGCGAAAGAGACGGTTGCGAACTGGTCCACCTTGAGAATGTCTTTGTTCATCTTCTTATCGCGGCTATAGTTTCCCGTCTTGCCGCTGCCTGCTGCGACGATGACGATCCCCGATATATGAGAGGCGGTTCGGTCGAAATTGATTGATCCGGACTGTACGTGGAAAGTACCGTTCACGACCTCGTGGGTCGTGTTGAGCTTCATCTTGACCTCGCTGGCATCGGGGTTGACCGCGAAAGTCTGATGCTGGGCGAATACGGCTGGAGAGAGGACGACCGCGAGAGCCAAAACTACGAAAGATTTCATTGCATTTCCCCTGGAGGGTTTTGACTACGAGCGTTGGTTCTGTCATGGCTCGATTTCAGTTGCGAACGCCTGTGGAGCAATAGCGGCGGGCTGGGTGACGCGTGTCAGCCTAGCCGTCACGCGCATCGCTCCGGGCCAAACTCTGAGACAGAACGGCAGTACAGCGCGCGCGAGTGAGTTGTTCAAGCCATTCGCTGCGAACTCGGCAAGGCGCATCTGGGGCAGCATTGCGAAGCGCAATTTTGTCTGAAAGACCGGCGCCGGCTCCGCCGCAAGATAGGCGGCGGCGGCACGGCGGGCAGTGTGCAGGGCGATGGAGATACCATCGCCTGTGAACGAAGGGATTACGGCGGCCTGATCTCCGACACAGTAAAGCCCATCCTCGGTTGTGCGGCGGATGTAACCATACGGGATATGAGTGATGGCGATCGGTTTGTCGAGCAGTGACTCAGCACCGTCGAGCCGCATCGCGAGGTGAGGACAGTCCTGCTGCATCTTCGCAATGAGGCTCTCCCAGCGAAGACCCGCACGTGCGAAATACCGCTGTTTCACCACACAGCAGAAATTCGCAATACCGTCTTCCACCGGCTGGATACCCCCGTAGCCTCCGGAATAGAGCGTCAACTCGGAGGCATCCTCCAGGTCAGCTGTCTGCGCGGGAGACAGCCGGTAATACATCTTGAAGGCAACCCATTGGTGAGGGTTCTTCGGACGCCCGTGTCCGCGCAGATCGTGCTTGCCCGTAGCGAGAAAGGCCGTTTGGAGCTTCATAACTGGTACCGTCGTCGAGCGTAGCCTGCCAGAGGTTGGTGGTCGTGCGGCTGAGCGACTGCACACCGCGACCACGCTGGACGCTGACTCCCGCAGCGATGGCCTCGGCGATGAGCGCTGTATCGAGCGCCTTGCGCGTGAGTGAGGCAGCGTGAAAAGGTAACGGAGCCTCCGCGGCCCGCCTAGCCGCGGCGAGGCGAACGTAGTCGATAGGCACCGCGCCAAGCGCGGCCACGTCGATGCCAAGTGCATGAAGGTCCTCAAGAGCTTCTCCGCTTAGAAACTCTCCGCAGACTTTATGGCGCGGTGTCGGCTCGCGTTCGATCAGGGTGACGCTTCGTCCCTTTCGAGCGAGCGCGATCGAAACCGCACAGCCTGCCACTCCACCACCGACGATCAGTACTTCGTCTTGCAAAGCATTTCCTCCGAACTCGATGCATATTCAAATCAATTTGTTGAGGACTCCATAGTTCTAGTAGACGTCCGGAAAACAGTTCGGCACGTCATTCTGTACAAATCGTCATTTTGGAGCTGGGAGCGCTGGCTGGATGGAGACGTCTAAGGTGTTAGAACGGGGTATTCGATTGAGGAGAAACGGTTTCCTAATAGCGGCTCTTTGCGCGATGACTTTGTGTATCGCCGCTGCGGCTGAACCGATTTCAGTGAGACATATTCAACGGCCAATGCACCGGTTTATGGTGGCCCGCTCCGAGGATGGAAAAACCATTGCCAGTGGTGAGTTTTCGCAGGTTGTGCAGGGCGATGAAGTAACGATGCGCCTGATCTATCACTTTATCGATGGATCGATTGATGATGAGGCGACGACGTACACGCAGCACGGTACGTTCCGGTTAGTGCGCAACCATCACATACAGAAAGGGCCGTTCTTTACAAAGCCCATCGACTTTACGGTAGAAGCCGCTACCGGCGTAGTGACCAGCCGCACAATAGACAAGAATGCCAAGATACACGTCGAGAGCAAGCACATGGACCTGCCGGATGATCTGGCGAATGGCTTCGTTGGGACATTGCTGCTGAACGTGCCGCACAATACGACGCCGTTTCGGGTGGGGATGCTGGCACCAGTCGGCGGCGGGCGATTGATTCGGCTCCTGATCTCGCCGGAGGACGAGCAGACGGTTCACTTGGCAGGACAGACCCTCAAGGCGACAGTGTTTCGCATTCGCCCGGAGTTGGGCGGCATCGTGGGGCTGATTGCGCGGCTGATCGGTCTTCAGCCGAAAGATGTGATGGTGTGGGTACTGGAGGGTGAGGAGCCTGCGGTGGCGGTAATTGTTGGACAGTTCGATGGTTACGGACCTATAGTCAGCTCGGACCTGGTGGGGACCAGCTTCGGGAAATAGGACATTTTGCAAACGCAAATCACAAGGCGAGATGTGGATCGCCTGCGTTTATGGGCGATGCCCTGAAAATCCCATTGTCTCCTAACTGACGATCAGTCCCGACGGGTGGTGAGTTCGCGCCAGTTGAGGCCGAGATCCACGATTAGCAGCGAGGTGAGCGTGAACGCGATCACCCCGACGGCGGATAACACGTCTCCCAGGTGGCTCCAGTAGCGCGGCCAGAGGTTCAGCACGCGGCTGGAGACGAAGGTGAAGGTAACAGCATAGGAGCGCGCCATCCATTGGCGGTGCTGTGTGATTTGGCGGTTGCGCGCGGTAATAAATGCGGCGGTGGTGCAGACCATCCAGGCGGCGGCCTGCATGGAGGTTCCGGGAAGACTCGGGCGGCCGGCTGCGAGAGCTATCCCCGTGAAGGAACCAACAAACACGGAAATGACGTAGATGCGGCCGAGGATGCGATGGAGTTGAAGGTGACGCTGGCGGATCCGCGAGGAGAAATTGATGGGGCCGATCAAAAGAGCGAAGATTCCAGCGAGTGTATGCGGGATGAGGAGATGGCGGTCGGCAATGACCTGCAGACGGTAAGCGTGGTACATCGGATAGTCGGTGATGAGGAGTAGCTCTGAGGTAATGAAGACGAAGAGTACAGTGAGACCAAGCGAGACCCAGAGAACAGTCTTGAATCTGGTACCGGTGGAGCTGGGCGCTAGCAGAGTGGGAAGTGGCATTATTCGCTTCTCAAATGATTAGACGTGATAAGGTGCGCCAGGAGGGAGCCGGGGGCGAGAGGCTTCATATCTCTTAGTCTAACGAGACGCTTCAGAATCGCCGACCTCACTTCCACCTCCCCACGCACAACCGTCCCGGCCGCCACTTCTCCACCGTACCCGCCTCTCGCGGAACCTCAGCCGCAGCCAGCAGGCTCACCCAATCCTCCTTCCGGAAGGCCCGCCGGAACGACACCGGCCCATCATGGCGCACAAGCCAGTGCCACCGCACCCACCCAAACATCCGACTATTCCACTCCGCCCGCTCCAAATCATTGATAAACCAACCTACCTGCACGGTCGCTTCCATCCACCTCAACAGTTCGACGATCTCCTCGTCCTCCAGATGATGTGCCAGCAGCGAGCTCACGACGATATCGACCGGCTTCTTCGGTCGATACTCCAGAGCATCGCCGGTCACCCATTCGATTCCGAGCTCCTTTGGCGTGGACTCTGCTGCTGCACGTGCCGCATAAGGATTCAAGTCGATCCCCGTTAACTGCACGGCAATGCCCCGTCTCCGTGCCCAGCGTGCAATCTGCTGCAGTAGATCGCCGCCGCCACTGCCCACATCGACGATGTGTACCGGATCACGCAATCCAAGCGGCAACCGATCCAGCCAAGCCAGCGTCGGCCGATAACCCAGCAGCCAGCGATTGACTGTTTCCAGACTGCGCAGGCAGTCACGGAAATCCTCGTAACTACAGTCACCATCCATCAGCTCCGGCAACTCACGTGGAGAGACCCGCCGACTGAAGTCGATCTGTGCACTAGACCCCATGGAAGCGCATCGTCTCCGCTGTTAACCCCGGCCCAAACGACATCGCACACCCACGCTGCCCCGGGCGCGCTTGTTGCATTATTCGCTGCAGAACAAACATCACCGTCGCCGATGACATGTTGCCGAAGCACGATAGCACTTCGCGCGACGCTGCCAGCGCATCCGTCGGCAGTTCCAGTCCCTTCTCCACCGCATCCAGGATCGACCGCCCGCCAGGATGCACCGCCCATAGGTCGATGCTGTCGCGCTCCGCCATTAGCTCGCCCTCGTGCAGCGCGCGGCCCAACTCTCCCGGCACCTGCCCGGAGAGCAGCATGTCGAATCCGAGATCGCGAATCTTCCAGGTAATCAGCCCACGTGTCTCCGGCACCATCACCGCCTTGAAGGTGTCCAGCGCGAGACCCTGCTCGTGCGCAGTAATCAGGCTCGCCGCCGCGCCATCGGCGAAGACCAAGAAGGAGAGCATCTGCTCCAACTCCTGCGTCTCCTGGAAGTGCAGCGTACACAACTCAAGGTTCAACATGAGCACACGTGCCTTCTGATCTGAGCGCACAATGTGCCGCGCCAGCTTCAACGCATTGATCGCGGCATAGCATCCCATGAATCCAACCATCGTGCGCTCCACTTCCGCCGAAAGCCCAAGGTGGTCAACGATCTCAAAGTCCAGCCCAGGCGCATAGAGCCCTGTGCAGCAGGTCACCAGCACATGCGTAATACCAGAGCGTTCCTCCTCGCTCAGCGCAAGCCGGTCCACGGCCTTCCGCATCAGCACCGGAGCACTCTGCTCAAACAGTTCCATACGCCGCGCCGTGTTGGGAAAGTTACCTAGCCGATAAAACTCATCCGCGTCATGCGGCGATAATTGGCCGGAACCTTTCTGCGGATCGAGGAACGAATAGCGATGCGCGATGTCGGCGCGGCTCACCATGCGGCGGAAGACCGTGCGTAAGCGCGGGTCGGCGAGCATCTTCTCGGCGAAGACGACGAAGGTATCATGCACATCGTGCTCTGGTACGGCTGTGGCGATGCGGTTCAGGTAAGCCGTAGTCATGCACAAGGGGTCCTCAGCCGGAATGGATTAGATGTCACGTGTGTTTTGAGGAAAGCTGGACCACGAAGAGACGACGATCCGGCGACAGTCGACTGCTTGAGAGAACAGGCTCCGTATTCTCGATAGAACGGCTACTCGTTGAGACGAGACCTTTGTTCTTTTGATAGCACTTCGCAGGGAGGGAATAGGATGACGATTTGTTCATGAAGGACACAATCACCGGAGCGCCCCCTGAAATTTCGTCCCTCCACATGACGGGCCCCACCATGGGTTGGAAGTGTGCGCGCCGGAAATCGATCGTTCTGCTCACCCTTGCGGCAGGAGTCGTTGTTCCGGCTATCCTGTTCTTTGTCTAGCCTTTCTCGATTCGTCTATCGCGGAGTGGACGTAGATGACCGAATCGTCATCTTGCAGCCTCCTGGAGCATGCGAATCGTGAATCAAAATGGCTTACCATCACTCCATGCAACTCCTGCTCGTGGAGGACGAACTCGAGATCCAGCGTTTCCTCAAGCAATCGCTCACTGATGCGGGCTACGAGGTGGATGCCGCCACGGATGGGCGAGCCGCCGCGCAACTTGCATCTGAAAAGAGGTATGACGTTCTAATCGTCGACCTTGGCCTTCCGGATCAAGATGGCATTGACCTGATTCTTCAGCTTCGACAATCTGGCGTAGGCAGTCCTGTATTGATACTTTCAGCGAGAAGATCGGTCGACGACAGAGTCAAGGGATTGGAACAAGGTGGCGACGACTACCTGACCAAACCCTTTGCTCTCGCCGAATTGCTGGCTCGGCTGCGCAACCTCTTGAGACGAAATTTGGCTGCGAGCGAAGAAGCCTCACGTTTGCGTGTACTCGACCTGGAACTGGACTTCATCAGGCGTAGAGCCTCCCGTGGCGGCGAAGTCCTGAATCTAAGCCCACAGGAGTTTGTGCTCCTGGAGTACCTTTGTCGCCATGCCGGGAGAGTTGTCACTCGATCCATGCTTCTCTCCGAGGTATGGGGAATGCGAATTCAACCGGACACTAATGTTGTCGACGTGCATATCTACCGGTTACGCGGCAAGGTGGATATTGAAGGCCGCGAGCCGCTGATCAAGACTTTACGAGGTATTGGTTATGTCCTCAAAGACCGCTAATCCCATCATGCACAGTGCCGCATGGCGTATCTCCCTCTGGGCAACCCTAGCCTTTGCCATTGGAACTATGCTGGTTTTTGCGATGCTCCATCGCTTTGTAGCGAACGACATCCAGCGTCGGAGCGACGCGTGGCTCACTGGAGAGGTGGCAGTACTCGGTGATGTAGCCGGGCGAACGCCAAAAGACCGCCTCTACAGCCGAGTTGTGGGTGAGGTGGCAGAACTTGTTAGTCGTGAGGTTCCAAGCCGTCAGCGATCCAGCGGTAACGAGAACGACGCTGTCTTCTTTCTTCAAGCAGGAGATAGCGGATCGGCTAAACTTTGGGTCGGCTCTGGAGATGGCGCCGCGAACCTCGCTGCCATCCGCTCTACTCGGGTACTACCTGACGTACCCTTCGATGTGCGGGTCCAGGGTTTCGGCAGCCCATTCAGAGTTGCCTCAGTTCGCATCGAGGATGGCAGCAACATCTATCTTGGGTTATCTGAACGTGACGAACTTCATGTCTTGAGAAATCTTCGTGTACGGTTTCTCACTCTTTGGGTTGCCATTGTCTTGCTTGGCTTCGTGATCGTATTTTACGCAACGTGGAAGATGTTAGGCCGCGTCAGCGAAATTACGGAAGCAGCGTCGCGCATAGGCCAGTCCGATCTGAGTAGCCGAGTTCCCGACACGAGGGGGAACGATGAGATCGGCCATCTGGCTCGCACCCTGAATCACATGCTCGACAGGATCGAGAGCACCGTCCACCAGTTACACACCATTACAAACTCCCTCGCACACGACCTGAGAAGTCCCCTCACTGCAATCCGTGGCAAATTGGAGACGGTTTTGGCCAGCGATGTCAGGGAGGATCATGCCGAGTCAATCGTTTCCGCGATCGACGAACTCGACCGTCTGACTGAATTCCTTAACACTTCGCTCGACGTGGCAGAGGCGAGAGCGGATGCACTCCGGCTCTCGCGGGTCGAGGTGGATCTCGACGAGCTTGTGAGAGGCATGATCGACCTCTACGAGCCTTCCATGAATGACAATGGGCTCGGGATTAAAATTCGAAGCGCTGGCTCAGTCAAAGTGTTGGCCGACCCAGCTCTCCTCCACCGCGTCATCGCCAATTTACTCGATAACGAACTCAAACATCTGCCCGCTTCATGCTTGGTCTGTGTCTCGCTTCGAGCAGACGGTCACATGGCAACCCTAACCGTGGAAGACAACGGCCCTGGTTTCGATGCCGAGATTGGACGTCACCTCTTCGAGCGAAGAGTCAAAGGGCGCGCATCGCGGGGGCACGGACTTGGGCTTGCTTTCGTTGAGGCGGTTGTCCGTGTTCACGGAGGCAGCGTGACAGCCGCAAATCGTCATGAAGGAGGGGCCCAACTCACGGTTACTCTCCCGCTGTGCGAGGCCCAGAAGCGAGAGGAGCCTCACACCCTCGCGTTGCTGAATGGGTAGCATCATGAAGGTCTGGCGTAGGTCAGCGTGACCATGGAGATGTCGCGAAGTCACGTTCGCTCGTGATACACGCCTGGTCCTCCAGACCAGGTCTCGTCACTCGATACTCCATGAGCCCAACGCTACCGTGGCCCCTCCCCCCGGAACCATTGAATGCTTAGCACTCAATGAGAAGCCAGGGTTGCCGTCGCCTGTGCCAGGATAACGGCTGATTTTCCCGCCGCTTCTTGGTAGAACCGCACCATCCGCTGCGGCTCGCTAGCCTTGTACGGTTCGAGATTATGCGCCCAGCGAAATCCGATCGGCTGATACCAAAGCTCCACTTCCACCTTGAACGGCCCTGCCGCACCTCCGGTCGAAACCACATACCGCACTGTGCTTCCCTTGTCGGTGAACCCCGGATCGTCCGCGGCCCCGCCAGTGACCGCAATGTCCTTCATCGCCGTCGCCTTGTCGAACCCATGCGGCAGCAGACGATTGTCCTTCAGGTATCCCACCGCATGCAGCAGTCCCGTCGTCACTTTGCCATCCGAATCCTTCAGGATCGGCTCATAGATCTCCACCTGGCCCGCACGCGTAATCTCCCGGTAGTGTGGCTCGTACCTCAGCGGGTCTGCGTCATTGTCGTTGCCCACAATCGAGCCATCCGAATTCAGTGCGCCCGACTCAAACACCGCACGCCCACTCCCATCGCGCACCACAACATGCAGCCAAGCCCGTCGCGAAGGATATGCTGTCGGCAGCTTGTGCCCGCCGAGATTCTCCACATGCACCTCGACCGCAACGCGTTCCCCGGTGCGATCGATGCTGCCAATCGTTACCTTCGCCGCCTGAGTCTTTAAAAACTCCGTCGTGCGCTTCATCGCCGCATCCATCTCCTCCGGCAGCGCCGCCGTGGCCAACTCATCGCGATGATCCTGCAGCATTCCTTCCACAACGAAATTCGATCCGACAAACGCGTGCCGATGCATGCCGTCACGCGGCTGCCCATACAACGCCGTCACCGCCACCGGCTCCTTCACCACCGGCATATGGCAGTCCTGGCAGGTCTGCTTCGTCGCGTAGTCGCTATGTTGCCACTCCTGGTAAGGCACCTGCTCCGGGAACCTCGCTATCTTCTCGCCATTCGGGCCCAAAGCTGAGGTAATCAGCGTATGGCAGCTCCCGCAAAGCCCCGAATCCCGCACCTGATCGCCTTGCGTCGGCCGGTACGTAGCCGTCGAGGAGTGCATCACCGCTTGGTGCCCTCGATCAATATCGAACGGCCCATACTCCGCCCGATTGCCGTTCTTGTCCGGCTGCGCGATCTTCACATTCCCAACAAAAGTCGCTTCAGTCCCCAGCCCCTCCTTCTCAATCTGGTGGCACACCGAGCAAGTAACCCCATCCGCAGCAGCCTTGTCCCCCTTTGGAAACGTCGCCAGCGGAAACCGCGAAAACACATCCGTGTGCCGTCCCTTATCCCGGTCCGCCATCCGAACCGCCGGCATATGGCATACCGAGCACTCGTCCTCAATCGCCTGCTTCGACTCCGGATGATCGATCGACTCCCGCCGCACGCTTCCCTGCCAGTAAGGGTCGCGCGAGGAGTTCGCCATGATGCTCGAGCGCCACTGGAACCCGATCGAAATGTCCTCGCCCTCGCTCGTCTTCAGCCCGTTATGACAAGCCACACACCGCTCCGACGTCCGAAACACCGTCCCTGGAGGCACCTTGTCTCCCTTCGCATTCTCCGTCTTCGACTGGCCCCACAACACCGCCGGAGCCGCCGCCAACATCAGCCCAAGCAGAACCGCGCCAATCGCTACAGTCGAGTTACCCGAAGGAATCCTCATCGCCAACCGTTCCATAGTTTCCCATCCGCCCTGTCCCACAGCAGGTAAAACAAAACCTGCGGCGCTCGCCCGCTCGTATTCGTAAAAGGCTCCCTCACGCCAAAGCCCACGCGAACGTGCTGCCGCCGGCTCACAGTTACCTGCATCTCCGGCAGGACATCCCAGTTCGTCTTCGCCCCTGGCGCAAAGTCACGCGACGCCAGAAACTCCACCATCGGCGACCACAGCCGTCCCAGCATCTGGTCCTGACCAATCGTCTGCCCTACCGTCGCCCGCCAAAACATGCTCCGCGGGGCAGCGCTCGCATCAAACGGCAGATCGGCCCCCAGCTGCGTCTGCAAAAACGTATTCTCCTTGAACAGCTGATCGAACGCCGCAAACGGCTCGAACTGCGTCGTCCCCGCTCCGAACCCGCGCTTACTATCCCCAGTCGGCAGCAGGAATCCTCCTTGCACACTCAGAAGCGATCCCGTCCGAAGACTCGAAAACAGCTCCCGCTTCACCCCCAGCGTGATGTCGCCAATACCTGCCGTCCAGTTGTGATTCTGGTCCGCGTAGTTCACCGGAATATCGGTCTCAAGCTGCGTTCGCGCATCGATGATCGTCCGCTCATCGATCACATCGGTAGTCCACGCCGGCGCACCCGAGACACTCGCCGCCGTCGAAACCACAATCTCATTTTCAGGAAATGCCTTCTCCGTCACCAGCGCACGCGGCAGGTTCAACTCGCCCAGCGGATAGTGATGGACGTTCTTACAAAGCCCCCGCATATACGCGATCACATCATTCATCTGCTCGTCGGTCAGCAGATCGCTAAATGCCGGCATGATTTGCGACAGCCCGCGCGACGGCCCCCCATGCACGATCACCGCCTTCCAGTTGCCGTCCGGCTCAGGCGTCGTTCCCGCGCAGTCCGTGAAATCCGGAAACGTATCCGGCCGCAGAAACACCGTGCTCGCCATCGGAGCGCCCTTCCCATCCGCTCCATGACACGCAATGCAGCCCCCCTTGTAGACCTTCTCCCCGTTCTCCGGATTCGGGCGCTGCGCATAATGAAGCCTCTGCGCGGAAAGAAACAAAGGGGCCACACTGAGAATCGCGACAACACAAATGATCGATCGTCGAATCAACTTCGCCATGCGTGGCGAAATTGATTCAGTGTTTCGCGAGAATCTAAGACGAACCGCGGCCTGCCCCCTCTGAAACGCGCATAGCGCTTGTCCGCGGTTCCAACGCTGCAAATCGTTACACCCCAAAAACGACGTGTCGTTATCTTTCTATGATGAGAACAAAATTTGATGCTCGCCTGCTTATTTCAACGTACAAATTCAGATGCGGGGAGTAAACGCCGGTTGCATAACCTGGGCCGATTGAAGATGACATTTCCGTCATTTTGCCCACCGACCCTGTAGGGTTACAGATCATGAGCATCCCCTTTCAAACGAGGGATAGGACTCGTATCTCAAGTAATGAGGCGCTATCTACCAACCATTGGCGGACTAACTCCTAGCTGTATCGCTTGTCCTATCTACAATCATTTCAGCCTTAGAACGTTCTTGCCATCTGCGCTCAAGTTGAGGACTCAACAACAAACCGCGAGAAATAACAAAATTTTTCAGTTCAGAGACCAAGGGTTTGTTGTTCAGCCGGCAGAAGTTGGACCCGGAATTCGGGTCAGAAAACCGCAAGGGGACTTCATGTTGGTTTAATACTTCGTCTGATATCGTATCTCGATAACGAGGTTCGATAATTAAGGGCGATATGGACAACCGCGATCTTTACTCCGGCATGATTCGTCTTCACATCCTCCATCACGCGGAACATGAAGCCATCTTTGGCGCGGGTATGGCGGAAGAACTCGCCCGCCATGGATACAAGATCAGCCCTGGGACTCTCTATCCGATCCTCCATGGCTTAGAAAAGCGCGGCTATCTGAAGTCGAAGGAAGAGCGGTCCGGCAGAACTGCCCGGCGCCTCTACAAGATCACGGCTTCTGGTCGCCGTGCGCTCAAAACAGCAAAGCTCCGGGTTCGCGAGCTTTTTGGAGAGCTGATTGAAGGCAAATAACCCATTTACCCGAAACGCCCGCTGGATTCGAGAAATCGGCCTCGGCTGTTTTCTAGTAGCCAGTGCTTCTGCTGCGGTCACGGCTCAATCCCCGTCCACAGCTAAACCCGCCGTGACCTCTGATCTCACGATCGTTCAAGTCGTTCAGGGTGCTCAGCAGAACTATCCTGCGATCCATATCTCCGAAGAGGAACTCAACGCGGCTGTAGCAAATATCCGGTTGGCGAGGACTTCCTATCTTCCACGCCTCGATGGGATTGTGGAGGTCAATAGGGCCACGCGAAACAACGTCTTCGGTACGCTCCTACCTCAGAATATTTTGCCAAGCATGTCTGGGCCGGTCATCGGGACGAATAATGCCGGGTCCGTTTGGGGAAGCGCCACTGGACTCTTGGTCAATTGGCAACCGTTCGACTTCGGCCTGCGACACGCCAAAGTGGAATCAGCGGCGGCAGCGCGTGACCGGGCAAATGCAACTGTGCAGAGAAGCCAGCTTGAGGTCTCAAGCGCGGCGGCGGATGCCTTCTTGACGGTTCTTGCGGCTGGTCAGGCCCAAAATGCTGCCCAGGTTGCCGTCGATAACTGGGAGACACTGCGGAAGAGTATCCATGCACTTACGACGTCGGAGTTGCGTCCCGGCGCTGACGAATCGAGAATCGAGGCTGAGAAGGCGGCTGCGAATACTCAACTGGCTCTCGCGATCGAGGCGGTCGAAATGGGCCAGGCGACCCTCTCGAAGTTTCTCTCGAAGCCCGATGGCATAGCCAGACCGCTCAACTCCTCCCACCTCCTTGGAGAGGTTCCTTTGGGCGCAGAGGACGATGCGGCTTTTCATCCAGAAAATACTCCCGCCATGTTGGAGCAACATGCGGTCGTCTCTCAGTCGGCTTCGGAGCTTCACGCCACTGACCGAAGCTGGGTTCCGCAGTTCAATCTGGAAGCAGCGGGTTATGGGAGAGGCACCGGCGCAGAGACAAACGGACAGCGCTTGGGTGGTGCAAATGGTCTTGCTCCAACCATAGGAAACTACGCTGTCGGTTTGAACGTTACCTTTGGCTTTCTCGATTTCGCCAGCATCCACGCTCAGGAAGCTTCCCAAGCTTCCACATTAAAGGCGGAACAGTCTCGCGAAACATTGGTAGGCCGGCAACTCCAAGAGCAGTTTGCCCAGGCACGAGCCGCCCTACGCGCGATGCGCAGCATCGCCAAGAACACTCCCATTCAGGCGGCGGCGGCTCGAACCGCTCTCGCGCAAGCCACAGCTCGTTATAAGGCCGGTCTCACTTCGATCGATGATGTGGCGCAGGCACAACGGCTTGTGGTGCAGGCAGAAATGGATGATTCGATCGCACGCCTGAATGTCTGGCGCGCGTTTCTTCAGTTGCAGTCTATACGTGGCGATCTTCAGCCTTTCCTTCAGGCAGCTCAGTAACTCAGGTGGTCATTTGACATGCGTCTAGTCCTCGCAGCTTTGGGTCGTCCTCTCACCGTGATCGTGGCGTTGATCGCAATCATCGCCGGGTTCTTCTTGGCGATTGGGAGAATGCGCATGGATATATTCCCAGAAGTGGGAAATCCTGTGATCTACGTCGCGCAGCCCTACGGCGGCATGACACCCGCTCAGATGGAAGGATTCCTTACCTACTATTACGAGTACCACTTCCTCTACATCACCGGCATTCAAGCGGTAGACAGCAAGAGCGTCCAGGGCGCTGCTCTGATGAAGCTCACCTTCCGTGAAGGCACAAATATGCAGCAGGCGATGGCCGAGACCGTTGGCTACGTCAATCGCGCTCGTGCCTTCATGCCGCCCGGTACGGTGCCGCCCTTCATCACCCGCTTCGATCCTGGGAGCGTTGCCGTTGGCCTCCTCTTGTTCACGAGCAATAACCACACGCAAGGCGAATTGCAGAACATCGCTCTGAATCAGGTGCGCCCGCTGTTTGCGACGCTTCCCGGAGTTTCTGCACCGCCTCCTTTTGGTGGCAACCAGCGAACGATAGTCGTCACGCTCGATCCCGACAAGCTCAAGCAGTATGGGGTCTCGCCCGAACAGGCAATCGCAGCAGTAACCAGCGGCACGGTCGTATCGCCCTCCGGCAATCTCTATGACGGAACCCTGAACCGCATCGTTCGGACGAACTCCACACTCGGGCCGGAGCTGAACGACTTGATGGCGGCTCCGATTCACCCTCGATCTGGGGCCAACATTTATTTGCGCGATATCGGAACCATCGAGAATGGGACGGATATCGTGACGGCCTATGCTCATGTCGATGGCCGCCGAACCGTCTACATCCCGGTTACGAAGCGGTCGGACGCATCCACGCTGGCGGTCATTCAAGCTGTAAAAGCGGCAATCCCTAGCTTTAAGAAAGTGATGTCGGATGATGTCGATGTGCAACTTGCGTTCGACCAATCCGGTTATGTATCGAACGCAATCAATGGCCTCGTCAGAGAAGCGGCACTCGGCGCGATCCTCACAGGATTAGTTGTTCTGTTATTCCTGAGAGACTGGCGCGGCGCATTGATCGTCGTGGCGAACATTCCGTTTGCTCTCTTCGCTGCCGTACTCCTCCTATGGGCGACCGGCCAGACGATCAACATCATGACCCTCGGTGGACTCGCATTGGCGGTAGGCGTCCTCGTGGACGAAGCAACTGTCGAAGTGGAGAATATTCATACGCAGCTCCTGCCAGGTGTCTCTCGGGCACGGGCTGTTCTCGAAGCCTGCCGCCGCACCGTGCTGGCCCGTCTGCTTTCGATGCTCTGCGTTCTGGCGGTGTTCGTTCCATCTTTCTTCATGAATGGAGTCGGACGGCAGCTCTTCGTTCCGCTGTCTCTTGCTGTCGGCTTCGCTATGGTCGCCTCTTACTTTCTATCGAGCAGCCTGGTTCCAGTCTTTGCCACTTGGATCATGAAGGAATCGCATGAGGGAGAAGAGAGAGAAGGCAGCTTCGGCAGGTTGAGAACACGTTATGAGCGATCTCTAAACTTTGTGCTGGATCGTCGGTGGCCCGTCATCCTTGGCTACTTCACGATCTCTGCACTCATTCTCATCTTGGTTGCGCCCCGCATCGGGAGCGAGATATTCCCGGACTCCAACGGACCCGTCCTGCGAATGCGGCTGAAAGCGCCTATTGGCACGAGGATTGAAGAGACGGAGCCTATGGTGATTCAGGCTATGGATTTGATCCGCAAAACAGTCGGCAAAGATAACGTAGAGATTACCTCTGACTATGTTGGCGTTCAACCTTCAAGCTACCCGGTCAATCTCATTCATCTCTTTACGAGTGGCCCGGAAGAGGCTCTGGTACAGGTCCAGCTTCGGCCAGGCCATCCCGACGATGAGAGGTTACGAGAGGAACTTCGCGCCGCATTCCGCAAGGATATGCCAAACCTGACGATTGCATTTGAAGCGGGAGACATTATCTCGCAGGTGATGAGCTTCGGGTCGCCGACACCCATTCAGATCGATGTGCAAGGTGTCGACATCGATCAGGATTACGCCTATCTGGCAAAGGTCGAAGTCGAACTACGGAAGCTCGACTTCCTGCGAGATATTTCCATCGTTCAGCCCCATCTTTACCCGACTGTCGAGGTGACGGTAAACCGCGATTACGCAGGTCAGTTCGGTCTGACGATGGCCGACGTGACAAACTCGCTGACGCCGGCCACTGGTTCCTCCCGATTCACGGCACCGAACTATTGGCGTGATCCGAGAACGGGCAACGCATTCCAGATCCAGGTACAGCTGCCTTCAAACCGTATGCAAGGTCTCGGTGCGCTCTCTACATTGCCGCTCATGCGCGATGGACAGACTCAGCCCCAGCTCGATCAGGTCGCCAAATTGGAATACGGGACAATGCCCGAAATGATCGAACGATTGAGCGGGCAGCGAATCGTGAGCGTAACGGCCAACCTGCACGGAATGCCTCTCGGGGAAGCTCAGAAGCGTATCGCAGCAGCCCTGAAAAATCTTCCTGCGGCTCCGAAAGGCTCAGTAATCGCGGTACGTGGGCAAATTCCCGCTCTTGAGGAGACAATCTCTGGTCTCCGCACCGGACTTCTTCTTGCCATCGCTGCAATCTTCCTGCTTCTCATGGCAAACTTTCAGTCTCTGCGACTACCTCTCGCCATACTTTCTACGATTCCCGGTGTCCTCTGCGGTGTGGTTCTCATGCTGCTGTTCACGGGGACCACGCTTAATATCCAGTCCTTTATGGGGGCGATCATGGCAGTCGGCATTTCGGTTGCCAATTCGATTCTGCTAGTTAGCTTTGCAGAGCAGGCGAGACACGAGAATCAGGATGTCGAGACCGCGACCCGGACTGGGGCGACAAGCCGCATCCGGGCGATTCTGATGACAGCTACCGCCATGATCTGCGGCATGATTCCTATGGCAATTGGTTTTGGAGAAGGAAGCGCGCAGTCGGCTCCTCTCGGTAGAGCCGTGATCGGTGGGCTCATCTTCTCCACGTTGACAACTCTCACTGTCCTGCCGGCCATCTATGCATTGCTACAACGCAAAGCGTCTACAACGTCGAATTCACTCAATCCCGAAGACCCATCGAGTCGATACTATGTCCATCCATAAACGCGTGCGCCTTTTGCTTCCGCTGGTGTGCTGCCTGTCCGCCTTGTCCCAGAGTCCCGCGCATGTGGAGATGGCGAAGGTGGAGAGCCGCTCCTCAGCTCGAACGGTTCCTCTGACTGCGGAGCTCGCTCCGTTCTTGCAAACCGATATTGAAGCCCGCTCCCCTGGCTACGTGGAAAAGGTGCTCGTCGATCGGGGCAGCCTGGTTCACCGGGGCCAACTGCTGGTTCAGCTTTCCGCGCCGGAGATTAACTCGCAAACTTCTGCCTCGGAAGCAAACCTCCATCAAGCAGAAGCCGAGGTCGCACAGGCGGAAGCTCAAGCCGCTGCTGCAGAAAGCACGTCGGCAAAGCTGCAAGAGGCGGCTAAGACCCCCGGCGCCGTTGCGCGTAACGAATTGCTGCAGGCTCAAAAGCAGCGGGATGCGGCGCAGGCGTTAGTTGATAGTCGAAAGGCCGCAGTACGGACCGCGAAAGAACGTCTTCAGGCGAGCCAGGCAATGGAGTCCTATCTCCGCGTGACTGCGCCGTTCGATGGAATGATTACCGACCGATTTGTTAATCCGGGAATGCTCATCGATGGCGGTCACACTCCGATGCTCAAACTCCAGCAGGTCGCCCATCTGCGGTTAATAGTGCCCGTGCCTGAGAGTTATACCGGCTCGGTCGTGAAGGGAATGTCGGCGGTCTTTCATGTTCCAGCACATCCCGGAAGAAGTTACACAGCAAAGGTGGCACGCATCCCGAATGCCCTCGATCAGCAGAGCCGGGCAATGATGGTCGAGCTAGATGTGTACAACAAAGACGGGAGTCTGGCTCCTGGTATGTATCCGACGGTCGATTGGCCGGCCGGCGCTGGAGAGAATCTTCTGTTTGTTCCCGTCACGAGCGTCGTTACGACGACCGAACGAACTTTCGTTATTACTCAAATCAACGGTAAAGCGCACTGGGTTGATGTGCAGAAGGGTCCGGCTGCTGGTGAGTACGTTTCTGTCCGAGGTCAAATTGCTGTCGGCCAGGAGATAGTAAAGCAGGCTTCTGATGAGATTCGTGAGGGACGCTTCTAGATAAATAATTAGACGCTTCCGCGAGTAGTCCCTCTAAGTTCTGCCCGATTGGCAAGGTGAAGTTGATTTCGAGGAACACCACCTCACTTCCTTTCCATCGCAATTTTTCCGCTTCAATCGTCGCAGGAAATGCCTTTCAAGGGGCCGATTATCCGCTGCGCACTCCGTAATCTAGCGTAAGCGGAGCTAACTATAAATGGAGTGCTGCTAAGGCTGAGAGACAGAAATTGTCAATCTATTGAAAATAAACTGGATACGCATTGTGGTGTGTTTGCACCGGTTGAAATCTGCTAGCTTGTTCTTGCTCGGTTTGTCGTCGTAAACTATTGCAAATAAATGTGATAATGGTGCCGGGAGGGGGAATCGAACCCCCATGGAGTCGCCTCCGACGAATTTTGAGTTTCCGAATATCCCTGTAAGTCTAGGATAATACAAGAAAAACGAGCGTAATCAAGCGTACCCCTAAGTAACTGAGCAACCATAGTTTAGCGCAATTTATCGCAACAGGGAAAAGCTGATGAGTGTACCGCTATTGCACCCAAAATGTAACCGTTTAGATTACATATATAGATCATCCTACAAGCCCATCGCTACGAAGCGTCCGGTTCAAGAAATCAGCCGAAGCGGTGTTTACGGGCGGGCCCAAAACATGCCATCTCGTACACTTGGCAGCTAGCCAGCAACGTGGCAATCATCTATCCGGATAGCCGGTTTTACGGCCAGGTGGACTGGATTTGTAAACACAAGCCGATATCAGGGTACCGAACTGCCGTCAACAAATGACTCGGCGATGATGTTGCAATCGAGAAACTCTGTTCTGGCCAACGAGCGGCCCATCTTTGGGAATCAGACTACTTGGGCTCCTCACAACGCCCTGGAGAGGTGCGTCTGGGCTTCGCGGAAGCGCGAGGTCGTCGCGGACCGTATTCCTCGAGGATGAGACGCAGTCCCTCCCGGAAGCGGTCTTTTCCGATCTCAATCCGACCGCCGCCGAAGATCTCTGCGATCCGCGGAAAATTGCCCTTAGCCATTTGTCCTGCGGCGAAGTCCATGTCGACTGGCTTTTCGCTGGCTGCTTCGCGGAGCGCATGACCGAAAACGAAGTCGTCAACGATGGCAAGCAGGGTGAGTTTCTGCTTCGCCGTCATCGATGTCCGGGCTAAAGCCTCGAGGCATTGCTCCATGTGACGCATTGCATTGAGCCCTGGGGGAGCCGACTGCATCGAAATGAGCGCCCAAGGATGACGGAGAAAGATGGAGTGGGTCCGCGTGGCAATTTCGGTGATCGCGTGCTTCCAGTTCCTGGGCACGGCCGGCAGAAGCGCTTCGTTCATCAGCGCGTCATCCATCACCGCCACCAGGTCATCTTTTGTCCTGACGTAGTAGTAGAGGCTCATCGTCCCGGCGTTGAGCTCCTGGGCCACGCGGCGCATCGAAACCGCCTGAAATCCTTCGGCGTCGGCGATAGCGAGTGCCGCGGCACCTATCGCTTCGCGGCTGAGTTGTACTTTTTCTCTTGACATTCGTACGCTGTACCATTATATCGTTTTCGTACCATGTACGAAACGACTGTATTGATTGCTGGAGCTAGGCCGACGGGATTGACCCTGGCCCTCGACCTCGTACGCCGGAAAATCCGTTGCCGCTTGATCGAGGCTACGGAAACACCCTTCACAGGCTCGCGCGGCAAGGGCATTCAGCCGCGTACGCTCGAAATCTTCGACGACCTCGGCATCATCGAACCGATCCTTCTCGCTGGTGGACCTTATCCCAGGCTCCGCATACACCTCGGCCCTCTTTCAATCCGCGCGGGTTCTTTCGGCTCCTCCAAGCCGCCGACTGGGAGCACCCCTTATCCGAACCTGTGGATGGTTCCGCAATCGCGCACCGAGGAAATCCTCCGCGAGCGTCTTGACGCTTTGGGTGGCCAAGTCGAGTTCAATACTGCGATCGTCAATTTCCAGCAGGATCAAAATGGTGTAGACGCTACGCTTTCGACTGGGGAAGCCGTAAGAGTCGACTTCCTAATCGGGTGCGACGGCGGCCACAGCACGGTGCGAAAAGCCCTGGGCTTGAAGTTGGAAGGCGAAACGATCGACGAGAAGCCGATGCTCGTGGCTGACGTCGAAGTTGATGGGCTCAATCGGCAAGACTGGCATATTTGGCCCTTCGTCAAGGGCTGCACAATAGGGCTTTGTCCCTTACCGAACACTCCGTTGTTTCAACTTACAGCGAAGGCGGAAACAGTGGGAACCAATTTTGAGGGCGTGGTATATCGAGCGACTGGACATCGCATAGGGCGCGTTGTGTGGCAGTCGATCTACCAACCTGCCGTCCGCATGGTGCATCGCTACCGCATCGGACGCGTGTTCCTGGCAGGGGACGCGGCGCATGTGCATCCGCCGGCAGGGGGACAGGGTCTGAACACGGGTGTGCAGGATGCCTACAACCTGGGTTGGAAGCTTGCACGCGTCATGCGCGGAGGACCAGACTCGTTGCTTGACAGCTACGAATCCGAGCGCCTGCCTATTGCAGCCGCTGTTCTCGGCTTGAGCAAACACCCTGCATCAGAAGCACTCAATCAAGCGCGGCGATTTAACCGATCAGCTTGGCTTGCATTATCGTGGTAGCTCCCTATCCTCAGGCTATACTCTCGGGGATTTGCATCCCGGAGATCGCATGCCGGACGTCCCGCTTGCCGATGGCAGCAGGCTTTTCGAACACATGCGCGGGTCCCACGCAACTGAGTTTGCCACGGTCGAAGGACCGCGTATTCTAATCCGTCCAGACGGCTACATTGCGCACATTGGCGAGGAACAGTTCAGAGAGTACGCCGGCGAGCCTACAGAAACGGTCACGGGCTCGATTTATGGGACAAATCGCCGATAGCCTTTCCCAGAGAGACGGCCGATCGAGATCCATCGTGCGGAGGTCGCGGTCGAGGAGTGTGACGCGGATGTCTTTGAAAGGAGCCAGTTCGACGGCGCACTGCAGCCCGGCGAAGCCTCCGCCGACGATAACAACGTGGGGTTGGGTCATGAATTCCTCGCGGCTGGGAGATTGTTATGCCAATCAGATGCTGAATGCCACTTGAACGCTGATTTGTTCATTGCACCTTAATAATCGGTTTTTCATTAGCGGCGCATTTCTAATGCTGCCAGCTTCACTCGCTACAACCAACAGCCGGCGCGTCCTGACGAACGGAATCGTTTGTTTTCAAGCGATTGTGATTCGCTAGCGGATTGCGCTCTCTCGTTCCTTTCATTTCTGCAATTCCGGACGTATGCGTGTGCGTTTTTCCTGCACGTTTCTGCGCGAGATATCCACAGATACATTGTGCGTGGCGGCAGCACGCCGGCAGTATAATTCCGCGATGGAAGAGGCCATATGAGGATGGTCTCGGGGGGGGTTCCGGTGTGCGGCCTCGTCTCTTCGACATCGCCTATCGAATGCTCGGAAGCGCATTCGGAGCGGCCGACCTTTTTTGCTCCTCCAGATGTATCTCGTCGGATTAGCGACGGCTTCGCAGCAGGCCACAGTATTTCTTGGAATTTTCTGGTCATTACTCTCATCGATGCAGATTGTTGTCATCTCCCTTTCATGACAGTGGCGCACCGAGGACCGAGCGGATCGGCCACTCAAAGCAAGACAAACACCTCCGTCAATTCGTGACAGTTGCCCGTTCAATTTCTTTGTGAGTTGGCCTGATTGATCGATCCACGGATCGTGTCGCACATCGGCCAGCAGTTCTGTCTTAGGTAGTGCAAGAGAACGATGGCTTGGAAATGCCTCACAAGAATGAAGGAGACGATCATGAAAATCGTAGTAATCGGCGGTACTGGACTGATTGGGTCGAAGCTGGTCACAAAGCTTCGCGAGCATGGGCACGAAACCGTGGCCGCAGCGCCCAAGACCGGCGTCAACAGCATCACCGGCGAGGGGCTCGCAGATGCATTGAAAGGTGCCTCAGTAGTTGTCGATGTGACGAACTCGCCTTCATGGGAGGACGCGGCAGTGCTGAAGTTCTTCGAGACCTCAACCCGTAACCTCCTTGACGGCGAAACGGCCGCAGGGGTCGGACATCACGTGACGTTGTCGGTCGTAGGAACAGACCGTCTGCTCGAAAGCGGCTTCTTTCGCGCAAAGCTCGCTCAGGAGAATCTAATCAAAGCCTCCAACATTCCTTACACAATCGTGCGCGCGACGCAATTCTTCGAATTCGTAAAACAGATCGTCGATTATTCCAGCGAAGGCAACAAGGTGCGCCTGCCGCCGGCGCTCATCCAGCCGATGGCGGCCGACGATGTAGCGAGTGCAGTGGCCAGAATCGCAACGAACCCACCGGTGAACCGCACCGTTGAAATCGGAGGACCGCAACAATTTCGCCTGGATGAACTTGCCCGGTTGGACCTCGCCGCGCTCCGGGATTCGCGCGAGGTGATCTCCGACCCGCACGGGCGGTACTACGGTATCGAGGTGAGTGAGAGGTCGCTGGTGCCTGACAATAACGCGCGACTCGGGGAGACCCGTTTCGAAACCTGGCTGACTCAGTCGCCAAAGCCGATCGCGAGTGCGAATCCCCAGTCCCGAGTGGGTGCGGTAGCGGCGTCCCGTTAGAACAGACGCCGAGTCCGGCGAAGTCGGCCTCAACGTCTAAACAAAGAACAGGGGAAATGCCGAGGAGTTCATCTATGACGCTGCCAAAACTGATTTTGTGTCTGGCGTGGCTCACTTCCGGCGCGCTTGTAGCACAGGAAGCTCAAGTCACACCGCTCATGTCGAAAGATCTTGCAGATTTTCCCGGTAAGGAAGGTCTTATGATCACTGTGGTGTACCCTCCTGGCGCTTCGGATCCGATTCACCGGCACAACGCGCATGCATTTGTTTATGTACCGGAAGGCACGATTGTGATGCAGGTGAGGGGCGGAAAAGAAGTGACTCTGACATCAGGGCAGACCTTCTACGAAGGCCCGAATGATGTCCACGTTATTGGGCGGAACGCGAGCCAAACCAAACCGGCAAAATTCGTCGTGTTCTTGGTGAAGGACAAAGGCGCTCCGGTGTTGGTGCCCGCCAAGTAAAACCACAAGTGCGAGTAAACAAACCGGAAGTTACACCAGTTTTTGTATTAGTCCCATAAACGCCCTAGGGTTCACTGACTTCCAGTGGGGGGCTTTCCACTTGGACGAAGAGTCGGCATTTCGTCCACTTGTCAATGGGTGTGCGATGGCCACTTGGCGAAGACGTAGGCAGATCTGAATAGTTCGATGAGCGCATTTAGCATGTCACCGCCAATCGAACAAAATTTGAGGCGGAGCACGACAATATCAGCCTAGGGCGTGTTCACACTAGCGAAGCGCTTCGATGATGAGTACGAAGTTGAGGAAGCCGAGGAAGAGGACATCAAGTTTCTCGAAGCGGGAGAAGATTCTGCGAAAGCCTTTGAGTCGCCGGAAGAGCCGC
>Ga0193726_1001095_pt1 | contig 23018 bp, 18 predicted proteins | sample H2c1metaG_FD_144928 | JGI IMG/M metagenome (GOLD analysis project Ga0193726, IMG submission 144928) | Soil microbial communities from a riparian zone of the East river system, Colorado, United States - H2c1 | ecosystem: Environmental > Terrestrial > Soil > Riparian zone | place: USA: East River...
CGCGGAAATGAACGGCGTCAGCAAATCCTTGGTGAGGGCGGTGACCACGCCTCCGAAAGCCGCGCCAATCACCACGCCGACAGCCAAGTCCACAACATTTCCACGAAGAATAAATTGCTTGAACCCGCTCAGCATAGGAAGGCCCTCCGCAAGCAGTGGCAAGGGTAACGCCCACTCAAATAATCGTCAACGAAGAACTCGACGCGCGAAGAACTGGACGCGAAGAACTGGACACTACAATGCACCGACCACCGGGCGGCTCAGCAATGAAGCCCCACGAGTGAAGGTGAAAATTGAGTTGAGCCCGGCGGGTGAGATCCCGGCCAAAAAGGGGCGGGAGAAAATCAAACCGTCAGATGCGCATCGGCATGACAATGTAGCGGTACTTGTAATCTTCGCCCTCGGCGGGGCGTAACTGGCCGGCGGACTGGGCATCCTTCAACTCCAGCTTCACGTCGCCGCTGCCAACTGCCTTCAGGAACTCCAGCACATACTGGGCGTTGAACCCGATGGTGAGCGCCTCGCCGTTGTAGTCGGTTTCGATGGAGTCCTCGGATTCGCCGGTCTCGGTGGACGAGGCGGAAAGCTTGATCTCGCCCTTTTCCAGCTTCAAACGCACGGCGCGCGAGCGCTCATCGGCGAATTGTGCCACCCGGGAGATGGCCTGGCCGAGTTCCTCGCCGCGTATGGTGATGCTCTTGTTGTTGTCCTTGGGCAGCACGGCTTCGAAGTTGGGAAACTGGCCGGTGAGTTGTCGCGACGTCAGCAGGCGCTGGCCGATGCGGAAGAACAGCGTCGAATCGTCCTTGGCGAACTCAATGGTCTCGGCGTCGGTGGAATCGAGCAGGGACTTCAGTTCGTCCATGGCCTTTTTCGGTACCAGAGTTTTCAACTCGCCGGAGACGCCTTCAAATTTCTCTCCGCCGCGTTCGATGTGCGCCAGGCGGTGGCCGTCGGTTGCGACCATGGTGATCGATTCCGGCTTCAGCACCATGAGCGCGCCATTGAGCGTGTATCGCGACTCCTCATTGGCAATGGCAAATCCGGTCTTGGCAATCAGGTTCCGCAAAACCTTGGTCGGGATTTGCATCACGCCCGCGACCGGAAACACCGGAAGGCTGGGGAAATTCGAGCGCGCCATCCCCACCATTTTTGTATTTGAACGTCCGCAACGAATGCTGACCCAATGGTTCTCCAGCATCTTGATGGTGATCTCGGCGTCGGGCAGGAGCTTTACGTAGTCATGCAACTTGCGGGCCGGGATGGTGCAGGAGCCTTCTTTTTTCACCTTCGCGTTGCACGAGGTGCGCAGACTCAAGTCCAAGTCAGTTGCGGTGAGCGAGAGTTTGTCGCCGGCCGCTTCGAATAAGTAGTTCGACAGAATTGGAATCGTGGTCTTGCGTTCGACCACTCCCTGGGTCGCCGTCAACTCTCGTAACAGTTCCAATTTGCTGACTGTAATTTCCATGGTGGCGGTTCCAGTCACTGGGGCGATTGCTTCGAGCGGCATGACCTGATTCTCCCGTCGCGCGGCTACTTTGAGTACTTCTCTTATATCAAAATCAAAAGCATTTAAACCAGCAGTAGCAGTAGGCGGGTCGGAAAAGTGGAAAACGGGTCCAACTGCCAAGTTCACAGCAGGTTCGGGAGCCTTCTCTCATGTCCAAAATGAGTCCCGAAATCGAACCGTCTTGGCGCATATTCCCGCACCGCGAAACAATCCGTCCTACTCTTCCACACTTTCCACACCCACTCCACAGCAAGATGGAAGGAAGACCGAACTGCTGAGTGGAAATTCGGGCACTAACCGCGACTAGCCGCCTAATTGCTCGGTCATCTTATTGATGAGCCTGTTCAAATCTTTGTCGTTCTTGCGGACGGTGTCGATCTTCTCGACCGAGTGCAGCACGGTCGTGTGATGCTTGCCGCCGAATTGGCGTCCGATTTCTGGTAGCGAAGCTTCGGTCAAGTGCTTCGCCAGATACATGGCAATCTGCCGCGGATAAACAATGGCTCGCGAATTGTTCTTGGCCTTGATCTCGACCAGGCGCAATCCGAATTGTTCGGCCACCGCTTTTTGGATGGATTCGATGGTGACCTTGCGGGCTTGCGAATCGATAAAGTTTTTCAAGACCTGCTGCGCATAAGGAAGGGTGATCTCGGCGCCAATCAATGAGGAATGCGCCACCAGGCGGATCAGGGCACCTTCGAGTTCGCGGACGTTGGAGCGGATGTTTGACGCTATATAAAGAGCAACATCGGTGGGAAGCGTGACCTTCTCCTGATCAGACTTCTTTTGCAGGATCGCGACTTTGGTTTCAAGATCTGGCGGCTGGATGTCGGCAATCAATCCCCACTCGAAGCGGCTGCGTAGTCTGTCTTCCACTTCCGCCAGTTCCTTTGGCGAGCGATCGCTGGCAATCACGATTTGCTTCATGGACTCATGCAGCGCGTTAAAGGTATGGAAGAATTCCTCCTGGGTGCGCTCTTTTCCGGTCAGGAACTGGATGTCGTCGACCAGCAGCACGTCGACGTTGCGAAACTTGTCGCGAAAGCTGATCATCTTGTCGTAGCGCAGCGAGTTGATCATTTCGTTGGTGAACTTCTCGCTGGAGACATAGCAGATGGCCGCTTGCGGCTGCCGCCGTTTGATCTCATGCCCGATGGCCTGCATCAGGTGGGTCTTTCCCATACCGACGCCGCCATACAAAAAGAGCGGGTTGTAGGCTTTCGAAGGACGCTCGGCGACCGCCTGGCAGGCGGCATGCGCGAATTGATTTCCGCTGCCGATGACGAAGGCGTCGAAGGTGTAGCGCGAATTCAGTTGCGCGGCGCCGTCCCAATCGAAACGCGCCTGGGATCCTTGAGGGACGCTGGCCGCGTGGTTTGAGAGCCCCCCGTCATGACGAACTGGGGTAGCGGCGGGATCGTCTTCCGGGGTCACGAATTTAACGTCCTGATATTCGAGGCCGAGGTTGTCCAGGGCTTCCTGAATGAGGTCGGCATACTTGTCACCCACATGCCGGAACTCCGCGGTGGGGACTCGCACGAACAGGATGCCGGCGCTCGAATGACTGTAGCGAGTGGGCTTCAGCCAGGTGTCGTAGGAGTGGCGGTTGATCTTTTTCTCGAGCGCATCGAGAATACGCAACCACGGATTGGGAGCAAGGCTCGGAGTCGAAACTGACATAGTAAAATTTTCGTGGCCTGACGCCAATGGTCAGCGCCGTACAAATCAATCAATGTTGAAAAAGAATGCTTTCATTGCCAGCAGATCAGCCTCAATCGGGCGGGGCAGTCACGCTGGGTTGGGGGAAATTTCAGTAAGCTGGGCCAGTCCGGGATACTAGCACAAAATTTTTTCCCATGTGGAAAACTTCTGCGAAGATTTTGCGCGCTTTCCAGATTCAAAGCGCGGGAAAACTTTCTGTCAAGTAGCGAACATGTAACTGCCGCGCGAGTGGTGCAGAAGCGAATCGAACTTGAGCAATCACTCTGGCAGGGAACATTTCCGGGATATGGCGTTCCGCCTTCGAGCGGGTGGGTTGCAAGTCTTCATGCCTTCGGGGCTGGCTCTGAAACGGGACGGTTCCGAAACGGGACGGTTTGCCCCTCCGGCGTATGTCATTTATACTTCTCATTCGCCGTTTGGCGACTTATTGAAGTCAGGAGCAGCCAAGTTTCATGCCCAAGCGCACATTCCAACCTAACCGACGTCACCGCTCGAAGACGCACGGATTTCGTACGCGTATGAAGACCAAGAGCGGCCAGGCGGTACTCTCGCGCCGACGGGCCAAGGGTCGCAAGCGGTTGGCAGCAAAGCCCGGCTTCCGTGAATAAACGTCCCGCTTTTTCTGGAATGGGTGGGAGTCCGCAACCTGAGTCTGGATGGTGAGTTGTGAGCGCCATCGTTTCGAAGGGGAGTACCAACCTGTCCAATCCGGGCAAAGGAACCGGGGTTCCGCGTATTGCCCGCCTGCTGCGGCACGCTGATTTCGAGCGCGTCTATAACCAGGGCAAGCGACACTTTGCCTCTCACATGACGGTGTTTTACTGGCGTCGCGGAGAAGGGATCGGACCGGCGAGCGGAATTCGCATCGGATTCACCGTGGGACGCGCGTTAGGCGGCGCGGTGGATCGCAATCGCATGAAGCGCCGTTTGCGGGAGGCAGTTCGGCTGCAGGAATCGGTTCCGAGCGTGGCGTTCGATGTGGTGATCAACCCGAAGAAATCGTTGCGCACCACCGATTTCGCGAATTTGCAGAATGAAGTCCGGCGGGCTTTTGAGGTGATTGAAAAGCCGTCGGAGAAACGAAACACGTAGAGACAGCCGCCCATTCGACTTCGCTCACGGCGGGGCCAGGCTGTCGGTCGAGTAAAGCTCGACCACGAACCGATGAACAACTTCGCCAAGGCCGTCGTCCTGTCGCTGCTGCGCGCATACAAAGGGATCATTTCTCCCATGCTCGCACCCGCCTGCCGCTACGTGCCGACATGTTCCGAATATGCCCAGGAAGCCGTCGACCTCTTCGGCGCCGGCCGCGGCGGTTGGATGGCGATGAAACGCGTGTTGCGGTGCCATCCGTTTGTCAAGGGTGGATACGATCCTGTGGCAGGGCCAAAAGATTCGACGCATCATGATGGCGAGCTTTGCAGTCACTGAGTAGGTAAATTGCCAGACTTTCAAAATCCCAATCAAGAACCGGGCATGGAGCGGCGGCTCCTGATCGTCTTTGCGTTGACCTTTCTCGTCATCATTGCTTTCCAGCCGCTGCTCAAGAAATATATGCCGCAGGCGGTCACCCCGCCGGCGCAAACCCAGAGCAAGGATCAGCCGCGAGCCAGCGCACCGGTCCCGCCGGCCGGCGGTTCGCCGACTGCTGCGCAGCCGTCGTTCCCTGCCCCGACCGTCGCAGGCGTGAAACAGGCCAGCGCGGAATCCGAGACCGTGATCGAAAATGATCTTTACCGCATTACCTTCAGCAACCGCGGCGGCCTGGCGAAATCCTGGATTCTGAAGGGTTACGACGACGAGAGGGGCCAGCTGCTGAACGTGGTCAATTCCGTCGGCGCCGAGAAATACGGCTATCCGCTCTCGCTGTGGACTTACGACGAGAGCCAGCGAAATAAGATCAATACGGCACTTTATGTGGTTTCGCAAGGTGACCAAGCCGGAGCGGCCAAAGGCTCGGTCCGGACGATCGCCTTCGAGTATGCCGATCAGGACCTTACCGTAAAAAAGGTCTTTCGCTTCGACGACAGCTATGTAATCCACGTCGAAACCTCGGTGCTCTCCAAGGGGAATGTCGTTTCCGCCTTGCCCATGTGGCCGGCAGGCTTCGGCGACGAGTCGTCGTCGGCTTCCTATGCCGCCAGCCGCATCGAGTATCACAACGAGGAGTCAACCGAGCGCAGCTATCTGGTTTTCCCCAGTCTGACCGAGCGCCTGGCCATCAAGGCGATTAGCAGCGGGAACACTGTTCAAGGCCCGTTTAGCTGGGCCGGCGTTGTCGACCAGTATTTCGCCGCGGTGTTCATCCCCGACGACCCGCACGCCGCCGCCACGGTCGTGCTGCGCAACTCCATCGATATTCCGAAGGATCCGAAAAAGCCCAATGCGCAGGAAACCCAGAAAGTGGAAGTGCTGGGTACGGCGGTCGGCAACCTCCACGGTCCGAGCGAAGAGCGCATGTTCGTGGGACCGAAGTCGTTGCGAATCCTGGAGGCTGTTCCCGTTGCCTCGATCGCCGCCCATGGCGATCTGCGCGATCTGGTGAATTTTGGTTTCTTTGAGATCATTGCCCGCCCGCTATTTATTTGGCTGCAGTGGACCTATCAGCACATTGTCGCCAACTGGGGTTGGGCGATTGTGTTCCAGACCCTGATCATCAGCCTGGCATTGCTGCCGCTGCGCATCTCCAGCATGAAATCCGCGCTGAAGATGCAGAAAATTCAGCCGCAGATGAATGCAATCAAGGACAAATATAAGAAGTACACCGTACGCGATCCGCGTCGCCAGGAGATGAATGTAGAGATCGGCGCGCTGATGAAGAAGGAAGGTGTCAATCCGGTTGGCGGCTGCCTCCCGATGATCATCCAGATGCCATTCCTGTTCGCTTACTACAGCATGCTGAATTCGACGCTCGATCTGCGCCACGCCGGTTGGCTGTGGATCAGCGATCTGTCGTCGGCCGATCCCTGGCACCTCCTGCCAATCGCCCTCGTCCTCAGTATGGTGATCACACAAAGGATGACGCCTCAAGCGGGCATGGATCCGCAGCAGCAGAAGATGATGAACTTCATGATGCCCGTGATGATGGGCTTTATTTTTTACAACCTGGCCGCTGGCGTCACGCTGTATTACATGGAGAGCAACCTGGTCTCGATCGGGCAGCAGATCGTCATGAATCGCACCAGTCTGGGCCGCGAGATGCGGGAAATGGCATTGAAGAGAGCACGGAAGAAAGATAAAGACAAATGATTTCCGACAAAATCGCAGCGGCAAATAAAATCAACGAGTTCCTGCGGGATGTGGTCGCCCTCGGCGGTTTCCGTTTGAAATACCGCATCACTGTGGATCCGCCGCTCGCCGAAGAGCGCGATTGGGAGCGTCCCGAGATCATGGTGGAGTTTGCCGGTCCTGATTCTTCCCTACTGGTGGAGCGCGGCTGCGAATTGTTGCGCTCGATTGAATTCCTGGCGCTCGAGATCATTCGCCTTCCCGGCAGTGAGCACGAGAAAGTTCGCTTCGATTGCATGAACCAGCGTGCCCTGCGACTGCAGGAATTGCGCGTGGCCGCGGATGTAGCCGCTGAAAGGGTCCGCCGCATGAAGACTCCCTACGAATTCGCGCCGATGTCTTCACGCGAACGCCGCATTGTCCACCTGGCGCTCCGCGACCATGCTGATCTGCACACCGAAAGTCAGGGCGAGGGCTCCCGGCGGTGCCTGGTGGTGTATCCCAAGGATTACAAGGCGGTGGACAAGTCCATCCCGAAGACCCATTCTTAGTCGCCGTTACCGGCCACGCTTAGCCGGAATGCCGACCGTGAGATAGAACGCCCCTTCTGGCTTCTCGACAGGATCTTTAAAACTTGACCTCGTCGGAAACGGGGCCATCCATGGGCGATGAAGCCTGCGATTCGGCGGGCCCGTCCAACGGAGCCGCAGGTATTGCTCATGAACTTTCAATGGTCTGAAATGCCGTTTCCGGGCCTTGCCGTGGTTCGAATCCGTGCATGGTTTTAAAAGTGCCTGAAACACAAGTTGTGAGCCCGGCTTGATCTGACGCCTCCGGCTCACGATTGGCCCTGGTTCGACGAAATACGCACCCCTGTCCACGTGCTCCGCTCCCAGTACCACCTCTGGCATGCTTCGGCGGACCGGTTCTCCCCGCTGTCCATGCGGGAGGAGGTCGCGTAGGCCGGGCGCACCTGTTTGACATCGGCGCTCGGGTCGCGATGCTTGGGCCTTTCAACAAGGCTCCACGTGTCGACCTGTTTTTTCAACGGCTTGACCAAAAGCGCAGAGCTCATCACAGAGCGAGTTCCCGGCACACCAGAAAATCATGGCGAGTAATCAACTTGGGTCAAACCGTGGCGGGAAGTCCAGCAACGGCGGACCTCATCGAGAAACGCTTTTCCACGCGTACCGGCTACAATCTTTCTCGTGAACCTCGACGACACCATCGTGGCAATCGCCACGCCTCCGGGACGCGGTGGAATGGGTGTCATCCGTCTGGCGGGGCCGGAAGCGAAGGCCATAGCCCTTCCGATGCTGCGGCTGAAACGCGAACTGGAGCCAGGACACGCAGTCTTCGGCGAATTGATCGACCCCGGCGATGCCCACGTCGGGCCAGGCTCGGCGACAGCTGAGCGCATCGATGAAGTAGTCGTCACCTATTTCGCCAAACCCCACTCCTACACCACCGACGACATCATCGAGATTTCTGCTCACGGCTCGCCCGTGGTTCTACGCCATGTCGTCGAACTCGCCCTCGCCGGCGGCGCGCGCCTCGCCGAACCCGGAGAATTCACCATGCGAGCCTTTCTCAACGGGCGCATCGACCTGACCCAGGCCGAGGCTGTCCGCGACCTGATCGACGCGCAAACCCTCTATCAGGCGAAAGTCGCGGCCCAGCAACTCGACGGCGCTCTCTCCCGCCGCTTGCGACCAATCAAACAAAAGTTGATTGAGCTGATCGCGACCCTAGAAGCCGGAGTGGACTTCGCCGAAGATGACGTGTCCGTGTTGCCGGCGGATCAGATTCTCCAGCGAATCCAAACCGTGCGGATTCCGCTCGAGGACTTGACCCGCACTTTCGCCTACGGAAAGATTGTCCACGAAGGCCTGACGCTCGCGGTTGTAGGACGCCCCAACGTCGGGAAATCCAGCCTCTTCAATCGGCTCGTGGAGCGGGAGCGCGCCATCGTGACTGCGACGCCTGGCACGACTCGCGATTTGGTTACCGAGACGGTTGCGATCGGCGGCATTCCCGTCAAGTTAATCGATACCGCGGGGATTCGCCGCGCACTCGATGAAGCGGAGGGCATTGGAATAAGAAAATCTCTAGAAACCATTGCTGACGCTGACTTGGTTCTGATCGTCAGAGACGCATCGCAAGCTATCACGCCGGAGGACGAGGAGTGGATGAAACCAGTGGCCGGGCGTGCCGCAATTCTGGTCGAGAACAAATGCGACTTGAGAGCGCCGGAGCCACGACCCGCGCAGACGGTTCGAACCTCCGCCCTCACTGGCGAAGGCATCTCTGAACTACGAAGCGAAATTTTCCACCACATCGTTGGAGACACCGGGACCCAGGCCGAAACTGGATTCCTTACCAACGTTCGACATCAGTCGCGTGTCCGCGAATCCGTCACCGCGCTGGAGATTGCCCAGGCCGCCATCGGCAACAAAATCCCGCATGAAATGTTACTGCTCGATCTGTATGGCGCTTTGCGGCCCTTGGATGAGATTACCGGGGCCACCACGAACGACGACATCCTCAATTTGATTTTCAGCACCTTTTGTATTGGAAAGTAGAGTGCCGTTCTACAGGTTCCCGGAAATCCAGTAGCCGCAGAAAAGTCCCTTGTGATATGAGAGTTAGACTCCTGTAGTGTCCCATGGAACGCGGCAGAAATCCGATCGAGGATATGTACTCCTAATTATGTACTCCGAAAGCATCATCCTCAAAAGCCATGCTGATCAGCTACGACCCGCACTCTCTGATGCCTTCACTCGAAAAAAGAACCGGGATGAAGCTTGTCGTTTTCTTGTGTACGAGACTTGGCTCCTGCGGAATACCTCTTCTGGTGACCAGATAAACCGCAAAGCTCCCCAGCCAATGACCACCTTCGTAGTGCTCGCCGGTCACCGCAGCCAGTCCCGCACCCTTGTGCTCCTCGGCCGCCGCTCTGATCATCGGCAGACGTTTGTCGCTTTCGGGCAGGCCAGCGGCAATGCCCTCGAGCATCCATGCGCGACTCAAGTTGAGCCCATCCAGATGTGCCAACTTGGGGTCGCTGGGGTCCGGCGACACCACAGGCGGTAGCCACGTACCTCTTCGGGCTGGAGAAATCTGCGGTAGAAACGCGCGGAGCCAGCGAGCAAACTCAGCACCCGGCAGCACCCGCCGCATGAGATCCGCCTCGCCGAGGCAGGGCGAAAGGAAATCCTCCCCGGAGGGCTCATATCCAAGGGGGCAGTTCTTGTCGTCGAGATAGAACTGCCGAGCTTTCGATACGATCAGATCGGCGAACGTCGCGTCGCCCGAGGCGCGTGCGTAGTCCAGCATCAAGCCGAGAGCGAAGGCCGTTTGGTCATGCTCGCCGATCCGCACCGGATGGGAAAGCTTGGGCAGCCAGCCGTTCACCCGTTCCAGCGCCGCCTGCTCTAGCGGACGCAGGTTCGCAGCCATCTCGCGAGCCTCGGGATCGTCCCACTCCCGTAGTTCCGCAACCAGTTGAAGCAACCAAGCCAGCCCGTAGGGGCGTTCAAAGCTGGCGCGTCCGTCGGCCCGGAGGTACACCGCTTCCTGCGTGATGTTGTCTGCGGCTAGGCTTTGTCGCAGGGCCTCTCTCGCAGACTCCGCGAAGGCGGCGTTGGGGAAAGTCCGGATGAGCCGTGCCAACAGCCAATGCCCGTGCACCGAGGAATGCCAGTCGTAGCACCCGTAAAATGCGGGAGTCAGTTTTCGTGGCGCGGCCACATCCGCATCGCTATTCAAGGTGTGACTGATCTTGTTCGGGTATTCCTTGTGGACGCACGCAAGCGCAAGATTGGCGAACCGCTGGGCGGCGTTGGTGTCGAAACTTGCGGGCAGAGCGGTCGTCTCTGCGCTCACTACGTTCGCAGCAAGAAGCCAGAGAGCAGCGCAAACTGTGTAGTCCATCGAGCTGCCACTCTAACCGAAATATCGGCGGGATTGAAGCAGCTTTGAGAACAAGAGGCCCACCCTGCACCTTCGGAGACGCCGCGTCCTCCGGACCGGAACATTGGGAATGCTACCTAGACGAAGTGGCTTGAAAAGGACGAAAAAACAGTCAACTGGCGTGTCCGAGAACCTGCGTTGAAATTCGGATCTTTCATGACCGTTGCGATGAACAAGGGCGGGCACGCGCGGATCATCATCATGCGCCTGGAGACGATTCTCCACTAGAGGTCGGGTACATTTTCGCAGACTGCTTCTCGTCCAACCCAATTCTTCTTGCACTCGGGCGGCGGACCATACATTTTTAAAAAACTATTGCCTATCGCCCAAACTGAATGCTGTCGTCCGGGGCTGGCTCCGGGGCTTAAGAACGGTAGTAAAATTGCACCCGCTTGCCCAATCGGGCGAAGACTGTGGGGGAAAAAATGCCGACGCAAACTCTTGACCCAACTCTGCAGCAATTGCTGCGGGGACGCTACATCGCTACCCTCGGAACCGAGAACCCAGATGGAAGCATCCACCTGACTGCGGTCTGGTATCTCTTCGAAGATGGCCATGTATTCATCGCGACCTCTTCCAAGAGCCGGAAAGCTCGCAACATCGAGACCCGGGCGAAGGCTTCCCTGATGGTGGACGTGCGAGAGCCCGGAGGTGAGCGAGGCGTAAGCGGGGCGGGGAAAGCGGAACTGATTTCAGGCGAACAGTCGGGTGAGATAAACCGGCGCATACACGCCCGATATATGAGTGCAGCAGCGATGTCCGATCCCCAGATCGCTCCTGTGTTTGCATCCTTTGATGATGTGACGATAAGAATCGCGCCCGCTTCGTGGACAGCGTGGGACATGGCGGTGCTCGACGCCCAAGCATTTGGGGGACGATTGGGCGGAACGCCCGGATACCTGCTCAAGCTCGACTGAAGGGGAAGGGCTCCGAGTTAATTGGTTGAGTGGGAATTGTTTGCGATGCGGGGCACGCTCATATATGTATGCAGGGGGACGAGTGACTGGTGTCAATCACATTCTTCTGCTTTTCTCGCTCGTCTCTGCTCACTGGTCTCATACTTTTGGCTGCAATGTCTGCATCCCATGGGCAATCTCTGCGGTTGGCCGGCTCGGTCATTCTGGGCTTTGCGGCGGAGCGAATAAGGTATTTCTGTTGCCCCCAAGGCAAAAATCAAATGCAATCTAGAATTCCAGTAAACGCTACGTCGTTGGAGTCTGAGGCATTGAACCATTGGGAGTTGAAGGAATGATCTCCCCCAATTGCCGCTGGATATAGCACATCTCGTGTATCGGCTTCCCGTTCTCGGCGTATCGTTCGACAGCGGCGTCTACAGGCTGGTCGCAGATGTAGCAAAGTGTTGGATGTCCGTTGCTCATTTCTCCCCCCAAGCGAAGCAATCGAACGTTCGATTGCTTCGGATGTGCTCCCAGTACGGCCTTCTTCGTAAGCTTCTTCGCGCCGCAGTCTTCATGCACCGCTTTTCCGGCAGTGTTCGGGGCTCTCGCGAACGCCAGATTAACGGGTTGATTACAAACCGTACAGAGCAGCGTTTCCCGGGGGAGATTCATACTTCGCTCTGAAATCGAAGATTGCGCTGACGACAGGGTTATATCAAAACTGCTCAATGTCGGCAAGAAATGTTCGCTATCGAACGCTCGGGAAAACGGGTCTGACGGCGATTCTTCTTGGTCGCGCGGCGTCCAAAAATGCCACCTTTGTTCGGTATCCTACAAACGTGATCCTACAAAGGTGCCCGCGCACCGGCCTGGTCCGTTGACTTCGCGAACGATCTCCGAATCAGGCCTCCGAGCGCGCAGGGGACGTTCCGCGTAGTTGCGGAGGAGTGCGTCTGTTTTGGTTCGCCAATGAGGACGGTGGGAACGTCGGTGACAGGGTTTGGTGACTATCGTCATCTTCCCTTCCGTGGGCTCGGAATTTAGCCTGCGGTTACCGTGAATATCACGCCCCGTTGGACCGTTCTCGCTGTTGTGCTCGCCACCACGTTGCTTACCTATTCGCTGCCTTCATTCGGCCAAGCAGATCAGCCTGCCGGTAACCGCAAGGTTGTGAATAAAGTGGTTCCGCAGTATCCGGCGTGGGCCCGCGGCATGAATTTGAAAGGGATCGTTAAGGTTGAGGCCGTGGTCGCGAGCAATGGCGTTGTCAAAAGCGTGGAAGTAAAAGGCGGTCATCCAGTTCTGGTTCAATCCGCGACCAGTGCGGTCCGTCAATGGACCTGGGAGCCCGCTTCGCATGAGTCCAGGGAATCGGTTGAGGTGAAATTTGGTCCGTAGTGAAGGTCTGTGCATGCAAGACCGAGATTCCTGACGCCAATGAGTCAGCGAACCAATGCCTCGACAGTATTACGTTCGTAATCAATGCTTATCTTCTTCGGGGCGCTTAGGATCTGCCCTCTGCTAGCATCGGACGCATGCTAGCTGGGCGTGTGCAGGGATCGGCCCTCAAGACTTCGTGGCTTCTCGGGATCGTGAGTTTGATTACCGTGATCGCCGCCGCTGCAGGTTTGCACACGGACCCTCCGAATCAGGCGGCCGTTCGGTCGCCGAAAGTGACCGCAATCATCCCGGCCACGCATGACGGATTCAGCAAGACGAATTTAATAGCGGACGATTCCCACCTTTATGTAACAGAATTTCCCACTGGCCATCATGTTGTTGCCAAACTGTCACTCCGAGGCTTGAATCGCTCGATTATTTCCAGCCCGTTCTCCAACCTCCAGGCGCTTGATCTATCACACGATCGTGCCCAGCTCTTGGTCTCGCCGATCCAGGGCGGGTCTGGCAATAACGAGTTCTGGGTCTTGTCGACCAAGGCCGCCTCTCCGGTGCGGGTTGGCGATCTGACCGGACGGGATGCAAGTTGGTCTGTGGATGGTCAAGACCTCGTGTTCGGTAAGGGCTCTTTCCTCAACATCGCCACTTCAACAGGAATGCGAGCGCGTGAACTGTTCACGGCGGACGGATCAGTTTTTGCACCTCGCTTTTCCCCGGATGGTCGACGGATTCGGTTTACCGTCGGGAACACAAGGAAGAATACGACCACGCTTTGGGAGATCGGACGAGATGGGTCGAACCCGCGCGCGCTGTTAGGGGATTGGCAGAACGGCACAACGGCATGCTGCGGCAAGTGGACGGCCGATGGCCGCTACTATATTTTTCAGGTCACCGAGACTTCGCCAAGCACCATCACGACTCTTTGGGCTTTGTCCGATCCTGGACCATCCGCGGACCAGGGCACCCTCGCACCGATTCAGTTGACCAGCGGCCCGATGTCGTTCGGAAACGCTTCACCAGCTGGCGATAACAAGACAATCTGGGCGATCGGAGTTCAACCAGCTGGTGAGGCTGTAAAATACGACGCCGACAAGAAGAGTTTCACTCCGTTGATTTCAGGAATTTCGGCGACTGACTTGGATTCTTCGTCGGACGGTAAGTGGTTTACCTACGTAACCATTCCCCAAGGCTCCTTGTGGCGCTGTCGTGCCGACGGCACCGAGCGGCTCCGACTCACCTCAGCACCCGAAAGAGCCGCACTGCCCCACTGGTCCCCAGACGGAAAGCATATCGCGTACGTCAGCATGCAACCGGGAAGGCCATGGGCGATTTCTAGCGTATCTGTGGATGGGGGCGTATCTCAAGAAATTCTGACGGAGAGGCGCAGCCAGGTGGATGCAAATTGGTCACCTGATGGCAAACGAGTCATGTTCGGATATTTGCACGATGCCGAAGGGCTAAATATTCGGATCGTAGATTTGAAGACTCACTCGACGCAGACCGTCCCCGGCTCTGATGGGTTATTTAGTCCTCGATGGTCGCCGGATGGACGATATATTGCCGCGCTGTCGCCTGACTTTACAAAGGTAATGCTGTTCGACTTTGAAACTCACAAATGGACGAGTTGGTTGACCGAGCCTGCGGGTGCTGTGAGCTACCCAGTCTGGTCCGCGGACAGTCAATACCTCTATTTCGACGATTTGGTCACGGATCAGGAATCGATTCGAAGAGTGAAGCTGGGCGAGAGTCATGCGGAACGGGTTTTGGTCCTCAAGGGAATCGAGCGTTACCCGGGGACGTTTGGACTTTGGACCGGTCGCGCTGCCGACGGCTCCTGGATGTTTGTTCGGGACCGAAGCACTCAAGAGGTTTACCAGCTAGGGGTCGAACTGCCGTAACCTCGGCTACGAAGGCGGGTGAGCCATGTTGAAGAGACAATTCGCGAACTGTCGGGCTACCAGCGGGTACGTACTTCTGTTCGCACTGAGCATGCTGATCATGCAGGTCGGTGCGATGCCGGCTTTTTCGCAGGCTTCCGCGCAGAATCCCGAGGAGAGAAAGGTGATTATTCGTGTCGCACCTGATTACCCTCAGACTCTGAAGCGACTCTACATCGGGGGAGTCGTGCGAGTGGAGATCCTCATCGCGCCCAGCGGTCTCGTAGAAAAGATAACATTGCTCGGAGGAAATCCGGTTCTGGGTCAATCCGCGATGAAGGCGGTAAAACGGTGGCGCTACGCCCCAGCCAGATCCCCGGAGACTCGAACTGTATCGCTTGAATTTGATCCCCACGTGTGACCACGCCGAGAGCTTCGAACCCCCAGGGACTTCAGGATGCCCGCTTTGCGGGACGAACCGACACAACTCCGACACTGTAGCACCGGATACATTTTCCGGAGAGACCGACGCGATGCCTTCCTCTTCTGTGAACGGAAAGCGCAGGCAAGAGATTACTTCGACAATCGTAGAAGCGCCTCGCGGAACATTGTCTCGAAGGGGACATCGCGACTTTTTCCCCCCATCGGTCCGAGCGCCTTTTCCGCAGCGGGCCGCTGGTAGCCCAGATTTACCAGCGCGGACAAAACATCTTCTTCCGCCGCGCTCAACGAAGACACAGCCGTGATCACTTCCGTCCCCGGTGCGGGGAGTTTGTCCCGCAATTCCAGCACCATGCGCTCCGCGGTTTTCTTACCGATGCCGGGAATGCGAATAAGCCGTGCGATATCGTTGGCTCGAATGGATCCCACCATTTCATCCGCCGCCATTCCACTCAGGATCGTCACTGCAAGTTTGGGCCCAATGCCGCTCACCGTGATCAATTTTTCGAATAGAGATTTTTCGGCCGATCGAAGAAAACCGTAAAGCGCGAGCTGATCTTCGCGCACATGCGTGTGGATGTGAAGTGAGACTTCACTGCCGACGCCAGGGAGATCAGAGAAGGTTGACACCGTAATCATGACGTCATAGCCGACGCCGCCGGTTTCCACGATGGCCTGGTTAGGATGCTTCGCCAGGAGTTTTCCGCGCAGATGAGCAATCATGCTGTGCACATTGTAGCCGGAGCGGAAGCGGATCGAATGGTTGGGAGCATCCCACCCAGCACTAGAACAACGAACTCTGCCTACGATTGGGCGTGATTCCGAAATGTTCATACGCGAGCTGTGTCGCCACTCTGCCGCGAGGGGTGCGATTCAGGAATCCGATCTGAATCAGGAATGGCTCGTAGATTTCTTCGATGGCGTCGGCTTCTTCCGCCAGCCCCGCCGCCAACGTACTCAGACCCACCGGGCCGCCTTGATATTTTTCGATAATGGTCAGCAGCAGTTTGCGATCCACTTCATCGAAGCCGTGCCGATCGACTTCGAGCATCTGCAAAGCCGCCTGCGCGGTGGGCAAATCGATCTTCCCCGTTGCTCGCACTTGGGCAAAATCGCGTACCCGCCGCAGCAGCCGGTTTGCGATGCGCGGGGTACCTCGCGACCGGCTGGCGAGTTCCATCGCGCCCGCATGGTCGATTTCAACTCCGAGAATTTCTGCCGATCGCTCCACAATCACCCGCAAGTCTTCGTGACCATAGAATTCCAACCGCAGCACGATTCCGAAGCGCGAACGCAAGGGCGCGGAAAGTAGTCCCGCGCGGGTGGTCGCACCGATAAAGGTAAATGGCCTCACGTCCATGGTATGAGTTCGCGCCGCCGGACCCTGTCCAATAATGATGTCGAGTTTGTAGTCTTCCAGCGCGGAATAGAGAATTTCTTCCAGCGCCGGCTGCAGTCTGTGTACTTCGTCGATGAACAGCACCTGCTTGTCGCGGACGTTGGTCAGGATCGCAGTGAGATCGCCCTTGATCTGCAGCGTCGGTCCGGAAGTTTGCTGAAACGGCGCACCCAGTTCATTGGCGATGATGGTCGCCAGGGTCGTCTTGCCTAATCCCGGCGGCCCATACAGCAGCACATGATCCAAGGCTTCACCGCGAGACTTCGCCGCTTCGATTGCCACCGCCAAATTTTCTTTGACCTTAGCCTGCCCAATGAACTCCACCAACCGCTGCGGACGCAGCTTCAGCTCAAACGAAGAATCGTCCTCCGCCGGCGCCGCCGACACCAGCCGCTCGCGCTCCGGCGAAAGTTTTGGAATGTTTTTGAGACTGGCCACTGGCCGGATATTAGCACGAACCCCGGTCACGGACTACGCTCCGCACCGCGTCACGAACCAGAGAGAGGCCGCCGCCTCAGCTGTCCGCCGAATGGGCCCCGGCCACGGCGCGCCCGATCCGGAGATATCGATCACCGGCGGCTGGGATCCCATCCACGCGGGGGTCGATTTCGGCGGAGGCACGGGGATCGCTTTGGCGGAGATTGTCCGCGCTCGGAATGACGGTATGCCCCACTCTTGACATGGCGCCACAAACGAAATTGCATCCTGCAATCCCGGCGTTCTTCGGCCCGGGCGAGGGATCCTGCGAATCGCCGTTCGGTTCAGATTACCCCAGCCGCCTTATCAGCAGCATCGTCTGATCGTCCGTCTGCTTTCCAAACTTCATCGTCTCCGCACGCAGCTCGAAGTAAATCTCAGGCAACGGTTTTTCAGCGCGACTCCGCAGCATGGACTTGAATTCTTCCATGCCGATTTCTCTTTGCTTGGAATCAAAGACTTCAGTGAATCCGTCGGTAATGACGGCCAGCAAATCTCCGGGCAGAAGCGAGAGTTCCGAAATCTCAAAGTTCTGATGCTTGAACAGTCCGATCGGAACATTGGAGTCGGAGTGTTCGATAATGGTCTTGCTTTGCGCCCGATAATGCAGAATGGGCAAATGTCCGGCGAGGGCAAATCTCAGAGGGTTCGTTCCGTTGCCGCCCACGTAGGCGAAAGTAAGATAATTCGCCGGTGACGTGAACGGCTGCATCACATCATTCAGGTCGGTGAGGAGTTCCTCTGGCTTGTTCAGTTTGCTCAACTGCATGAGCGCCGTACTCTTTATCATGGACATGAGGATGCCCGCGGCCACGCCGTGCCCCGAAACGTCCGCCACATAGGCGTGCCAGCGTCCATTGCTCTGGACGATGTCGAACAGATCGCCACCCACCTCACTGCTCGGAATGGAGGTCCCAAACAGCTCGATCTTCCCGATCGTATCGTGGCGCGCGGGGACCAGGCTGCGATGGATCTCGCCGGCCAGCCGCACTTCGGTTTGCGTCTTGAAAAATCTGGCTCCTTCCTTGTTGAAGAAGACAATGAATAGGGCGTAGCCGGCGACGATCAGCACCATTTCGACCAGCCCGTGCACTCGAAGTTTGTGTTGCATTTGCTCCCCACCGAGAGCGTGGCGAACTCCGAGGAATAACTGCAGAGCGGTATTGGCAGCAAATTGCAGGACCGCCACAATGGGGAACAACCAGAAAATCCGGCGTGTGCCGGCGTAGGCCCAGCCGATCGCGAACCCTCCGCCAATCAGCGCCGTGCCAACCAGTTCGAACCATGACTCGGATTGAAAATTCATGCTCGAACCGACCAGCACCAGGGTGGCAAAGAGGCAGAAAACGCCGGCAAGGAAAGTGAGGGACGATGAGAGCGGCATCATCTTCCAGGTCTGCGCTTTTTGTTCCCAGCCATTCATGTGTTTGTGGATTCAGAATTCAATTTACCGTACGGCGGCCCTCCGGTGAGTTGTTTTGTGTGGAGCAGGATCACTATTTAAGTTGCGGACAGCCGCATGGACTTGCCTCAGGCCCGGGCCGCCATCCGGCTGACGGCGGAGGCCGTTGCCCACCTGCCGGGGCGTGAAACCGGGCAGCATCAGATCCTGGACGGGTTCAGGACCGGAGGCAGGGAGTGGCCCACCTCGCGGCAGACTTCCGGGTTGGGACGCAGGGTTGCACTCAGCCTTGCCAACGGAGTTTCGACCGAACCTGGATGTCTTTCGGTAGGCCCGGAGTGCCGCCAGATCAGGGTTTTCTCAAACTCGAGAACTCGGCGGCACGCCGGAAGGCAATACTCGATCCGAGGCAAAAACCCGGACACAACCGCGAATTTTGCGGATGAAGCAGTAGCCTACTGCGGATACCACTCCAGCAACCGTACCTCAATCCCCGTCCCTTCCAAGGCCTTCTGAAATACGGCGAGATCGGATCCGCGATAGTGGTAGGGAATCGCAACCTTCGGGTGGAATGCCTTGACCGCGTCGGCGGCCTCATCGGGCGGCATGGTGTAAGGGAGATTCATGCACACGAAAGCCACGTCGATATTCTTCAAAGCCCGCATTTCCGGCACGCCTTCGGTGTCGCCTGAAAAGTAAAAGCGTTTTCCGCCGAAAGAGAGGACGTAACCATTGCCGCGCCCCTTGTCATGAAAGAGGGTTCCCGCGGTGGGCCCGCGCTTCAGGTTGTATGCGGGGATGGCCTCAATCGTCCACCCTTGCCAGGTTTTGGCTTCTCCGTTGGCGAGGGGTTTCGCGCTGCTCACAGTCTTCACCACAGCCGGTGGCGCGACGATGCTCGTCTCCGTTTTGCTGATTGCCTTGATGGAATCCGGGTCCATGTGATCGCCGTGAATGTCGGTAATCAGAATCAGGTCTGCTTTGGGAAGCCCGGACAATTTCGCCGGTTTGGCTGGATCCAGGTAGATGGTCTTCCCTCCAGCCTCGATCAAGGTGCTGGCGTGATTCAGAGGTGTGATCTTCACCGGTCCGGCCGAGGTAGGGAAGGTTTGCGTTTCGGCAGCATGGCCGGCGAGTGACACCGCAAAAAGAATAACGGTAAGGATTGGAATTCGTTTCATTTTTGCCTCGTAGAAAATTGTCATGCGGACCGAGCGGTGCTTGCGCAAGCGCTGAACCTCTGCATTTTTCAACCGCTGCGACCCGGTGTTACCGCCATGTGGACAGTCCTGACACTGGAATGCGGATCGATGCTCGAGATTCGACCCATGCCGGACCCAGTTGGCCAAGGCTGCGGATTTGAAGACGGCTGAAAAGCTCGAAATGCTCTACTCTTCCTCGGCCTTCACATCTCCTCTCGCCGCTCTCGCTTTCTCCACGATCTTCTCCTGCAACTGCCCCGGCACCACGTCGTAATGATGCATTTCCATGTTGAAGCTGGCGCGGCCTTGCGTCATCGCCGTCAGATCCACGCCATAGGTCAGCATCTCGGACATCGGGACCTCAGCCTTCACAATGGTGTTGCCGCCTTTGTTGTCCATGCCCTGGATGCGTCCCCGCCGGCTATTCAAATCGCCCATGATCGAGCCGGCAAACTCATCCGGGGCGGTGATCTCGGCGACCATCACCGGTTCCAGCAGCGTCGGCTTGGCTTGCTCCATGGCCTTGCGAAAAGCGATGCGTCCCGCCATCTGAAATGACATGTCATTCGAATCCACGTCGTGATACGAACCGTCATAAAGGATGACCCGGAAGTCCACCATCGGAAATCCCGCAAGATATCCGCGTGCGGCGGCATCCCTGATTCCCTTTTCAATGGCGGGGATGTAGTTTTTCGGAATCGATCCGCCAAAAATGTCGTTTACAAATTCGAATTCTCCACCGCGCGGGAGCGGCTCCATCTTGATTTTGCAATCGCCGTATTGTCCGTGTCCGCCCGTCTGCTTCTTATGTTTGCCCTGCACGTCAGCTTTGCCGCGAATTGTCTCGCGATACGGCACCTTGGGCGCTTTTAGAATCACGTCGGTGTGGTAGCGCTTCTTCATCTTTGAAACGACGACTTCAATGTGCTGTTGTCCCGTGCCCGCGATCAGGAACTCTTTGGTTTGTTGGTCCCGGAAGAATCGCAACATGGCATCTTCTTCCATCAGCTTGTGGATCCCCGGGCCGAGCTTGTCTTCATCGGCCCGGCTCTTGGGTTCGATGGCGAACGTGATCGCCGGCTCCGGCAGGTTCACCCGCGGGTACTGGATCGGCGCCGACTTATCTCCCAGAGTGTCGCCGGTGAGCGTGTCTTTTAATTTCGATACAGCCCCAATGTCGCCCGCATGCAGCTCATTGACTGGCACGGTGGTCTTCCCCTGCAGGATGGAAATGTGTGCCAGTTTCTCCGTCGAGCCGCGCGAATAATTTTGTACCGTCGCATCGTTTTTAAGCACGCCGGAGAATACTTTGAAGTAGGAAATTCGACCCGCGAAAGCGTCCGAGACGGTTTTGAAAACGTACAGCGAGACCGGCTCCGAGTCGGTCTCGTGCCGCTTCGGGGGCTCGCCGTTGCTCGAGGCCGCCGGCTCTCCCTGCACCCAGTCGTGCTCGGATGGCGCGGGCGTGTAATCGACAATAAAATCCATCACCCGGTCCGCCCCGATGTTGCCCAGGCCGGAGCCGAAGATCACCGGGAAAATCTTGTCCTCGCGGATGGCATTGTGCAATGCCGGTACCAGGTCTTCTTCCGGGATGGTCCCCTTCTCGAAGAATTCTTCCATCAGCGCATCGTCGCCCTCGGCCACAATTTCCACCAGTTTCTCGTGCGCCTCCTGCACCCGGCCCTTTAAATTCTCCGGAATCTCTGTTTCTTTCCCCTTGCCGCTCCCGCCTAGTTCGTAGGTGTATGCCTTCATCCGGACAAGATCGACCACTCCGCTGAAACCCTTCTCACTCCCAATCGGTAATTCCAAAGGAATGACCGCGCGTCCAAACGCTTTGGTCAGCGATTCCAGCACGCGCTCGGCATCGGCATGATCGCGATCCATCCGGCTGGCTACGATCAATCTCGGCGTCTTGTATTCTTCACAGTAATTCCACACGCGCTCGGTCACCACTTCCACGCCGGCCACGCCATCCACCACAACAATTGCTGCATCCACCACCGGAAGCACCAGCTTGGCTTCATGAACGAACATGTTGAAACCAGGCGTATCCACGATGTTGATTTTGGTTTTGCCCCACTCCGCATACGCCAGGCTAGCCGAGACCGACATTTTGCGGGCGATCTCTTCGTCGTCGTAATCGGTAATGGTGGATCCGTCATCCACTCGACCCAGCCGCTGGGTGGCGCCTGCGGCATAGAGCATTGCCGAAACGAGAGAGGTCTTCCCTGCATGGCCGTGTCCCACAATCGCAACATTGCGGATATTTGCGCCTTCATAGACTTTCACGGGTTCGCTCCTTGGAGGCTGGATTGACGCAAGGCATAGGATGCTACCACCGGAGTACGGTGAGGCTCAACTGGCGAAGCAACGATTGGCGAAGCCAATGATCGAAAATACCGGGTGAACCTCGTTTCTCCGTGACAGGAAGAAATGCGAATCATGGACGCCAACCCGCCCGCAAATTCGGCTTCGCCAGGGGTATTCCTCACGGCAGAATGGCGGCACCTCGTGATGCTGAACTACGAGGTAGATCGCAGCCTGCTTACCAATTTCGTTCCCGCGGGAACGGAATTGGATCTTTGGAAGGGGAAAGCCTTCATCAGCCTGGTTGGATTCCAATTTCTCAATACCAAAGTGTTGGGCATTCCCTTTCCGTTTCACCGCAATTTCGAAGAGGTCAACCTCCGCCTGTACGTGCGCCGCCGGGAAGGAGGGGAGGCCAAAAGGGGTGTGGTATTCATCCGGGAGATGGTTCCGCGCCGGGCCATTGCGGCTGTTGCGCGCGTTTTCTACAACGAGAATTATGTGGCTCTTCCGATGTCGCACCACCGTCAGTCGAACCCCGATGGCGAACTCGCGGTCGAATACGGGTGGAAGCTGGGAAGCCGCTGGAACACAATGAGTCTCCATGTAAAAGGGAATCCGGCGCCGCTAGATCCAGGCTCAGAAGAGCATTTCCTCACCCAGCGCGATTGGGGTTACACAGCCCAAAAAGATGGCAGTTGCGTCGAATATAGAGTGACTCACCGTGCCTGGAGAATTTGGAGCGGCGAGAGCGTCGCGGTGGAAGCTGAGATGGAAGAACTCTACGGCAAGGACCTGGCTGCAATACTGACGAGTCCACCGGCGTCGGCCTTTCTCGCCGACGGCTCCGAGGTCACAGTATCTCGCGGGCGAAGATTGTAAAGGGCTTCCTGGGCGAGCCTTCGGGTCCTGGTGGCTGACCGGTTTCCGCTCTCGCGGAAAAACTGAACGATTGCTGCCTGAGCGATTGCTCCCTTGCGCCCGGCCGGACCGTTAATCTATGCTGGATGGCGGGTCCTCGAATGCATCGTCGAACCGCCAGTCTGTTGCTGGTCCTGCTGCTGGTGAGCGTATTCGCTCCGGCAGCCTTGGCAATCACTGCGCCCGCACCGCATGCCTGTTGCTTGCGGATGAAGCACGAATGCACCGAGATTGCGCACGATCCCGGTCGCCAGCTT
>Ga0193726_1001097_pt1 | contig 22997 bp, 31 predicted proteins | sample H2c1metaG_FD_144928 | JGI IMG/M metagenome (GOLD analysis project Ga0193726, IMG submission 144928) | Soil microbial communities from a riparian zone of the East river system, Colorado, United States - H2c1 | ecosystem: Environmental > Terrestrial > Soil > Riparian zone | place: USA: East River...
AGGCCCTAAATGGGTGATAAAGGCGGACGATGAGCCGGTTGCTATCGGCGGTTTCGTCCCGCAGCGGCCGGGAGTTTGGCGGGATTTCATGCTGACCACACCAGATGCTTGGGAGAAGCATTGGTTCCCGATCACTCGTATTGCACGGCGCGCGATGAATGCCATGTTCTTGAGCAAGCAAGCCCACCGGTTGGAATGCATAGCGCCTGCTGCCCGACTGGCTACCAGACCTGAGATTGTGGATTGGTATGGCGTACTAGGCTACAATCGCGAGGCCACACTTTACGGATATTGCGCCAATGGCGCCGATGCTGTTCTATTTTCAAGAGTGAGGCACTAATGGGGACGGGTAGCTCAGCCGCCAACGCGGCCAATGCGGCAAACGCGCAGCAGCAGAAAGACATTACCGACTCGGTTAATCAGATTACCTCTGCGTACGATAACCCCAATCGTGCGAGCCAATATAAGCAATATCAGAGCAATCTGAGTAACTACTATACCGGCCAGGTCAATAATCAAGAGGCCGTGAATGCGCGCAATTTGCAATTTGCCAATGCGCGAAGCGGTTTGACTGGCGGCTCTGCTGCGGTCGATAGCAATACGCAGCTTCAGAAGGATTACACGCAAGGGTTGCTCAACGCCTCGCAACAGGCGCAAGCCGGCACTTCCGCGCTTGAGCAGTCGGATGTGAATGCTAAGAATCAGCTTATCGGTTTGGCGCAGCAAGGCAACTTCACAGGCGCGATACCGACACAAGTAGCACAGTCGCAGAACGCCTCTCTGGGAGCTGCACAGAATTACGGTCAGGCTAACAACTTAGGCAACGTGTTTGCAGGCACGGCCGGTATATACCAGAATGAGCAGACGGCTGCGGCGAATCGCAAAGCGCAGTCTTCACCAATCGGGAGCCTATACGGTGGGTAGTTCTAATTTTTTCTCCAAAATAGCTAGCATTGACCCTCTGGCGCAGGCTTTGAATCTGCCGGGCGCTCATAAGTATGCGCAGGCGCAGGCACAGGCCGTGCAGACGAATGCAGGGCCTTATGCCGGAACAACGCCAACATTGGCAGACGCTAATGCTGGATATGCGCCGGGCAGCGCCCATGCGCAGGTAGGCTGGGTCCCGAATCAAGCGACCGGGAGCACTGGTCTATTCGGCAAACTTCAAGGCGCTGCTAATCTGTCGGGTAATGTAACACCCCAACCGTGGGCTACGGGCACCTTAAAGCCCTTCACACAGGCCAATCCCACAGCCGGAACGCAGAATACATTCGTCCAAGGCAGCCAGACGGTTAATCCTTACGTAACTGCAGCACGCGGCGCGACGCAACAGAATCAGGGGTTGTATGGGTAGTCAGTTCTTCAAAGGTCAAGGCAAAGGGCCGTCGATTGGCGGCAATAGCAATTCAGGGCTTGAGGCTCGTGCGATCGGTTCGTCCGCTTATGGTGTGCGCTCGGCTGGCAGCGCTTCGCAGAAAGACATCGGTGCAGCGCAGGCAATCAACAAGGCGGCTATTAAGTCGCACGGCCCTTTGAAGCGTAGTGCGGCGTATCCTAAAGGACCAAAGGTGTAATTGTGGGTACAGAAGCATTTTGGGTACCGGCAGTAATCGCGGCGGCAGGCGCCGCAGGGCAGGGCGTCAATCAGATGCAGGCTCAAAAGCGCGCGAGCAATGCCGAAGTTCAAGCAATTGACAATCAGCAGCAGTTTCGCGAGCAAGCGAATAGCCAGGTCAAAAATCTAACACAGCAAATCGCACAGAACTCGCCGCAGAAGATCGCGCAGCAAGAGACTGGCGATTTCGTCAATACGCTGCGCAAGAACGCGGCGGGCAGCGCGCAGCCTGGGGCGACCGCACAGAATCCCGATACCAATTTCGGCGCGCCGGTCTCCGCCATGCCGCCCGCCGCAGGCGCCAGCTCGCGCTATAAATCAAGTGCTGCTAACGCGCAGAAAGAGACACAGCAGTACGGCACGGATTACGCGAGCGAAATCGGCAATATTGATGCGGCGGTACGACAACGCCAGAATGAAGGCCTTGCGCAAAATACACTAGGCACGAACTTGAACACCTTGGGCGCGGAGTCCTACACCAAGAACTTTGTTGATCAGCTTCGAGCACAGACTGCAGGGCAGGCAAACCCTTGGGTTGGACTATTCTCCAATATGCTTCAGAATGGCTCTAAGGCTTATGCGATGAATGCTGGCGGCGATAAAACGCCGTGGTCGGATACTCCGCCGCAGTCACTAAATGTATTCGGAGATGATTAATGCCAACAGGTCAAGGATTAGCGGATCTTCTCTCAGGTGCGGCCGGCGCTCCAGTTAATCGCGGGCAACTAAACGCTTTCGTCGCTAATTCGCAGGCCATTAATGGTTTGCGCTCGGCGCAGACGGATGAGGCATTACTAAACGCTCAGCGCGCACAGGATGAGCAAGTGGCTAGCGGCCAGCTTGAGGATGCCTTTGTGAAATCCGGCGCACGTCCAGCAGATGCGCATTTGATGGCTGTCTCCGCACGGATGCACGCGGGCAGCGCAGTCAATGCTATGGATATGTTCAAGGCCTATAACTCATCGGTTCTTGGCGACCCGTCTAAACTCAATACGCCGGATCAAACGGCAGCGGCACAGGCCATTAGCGGCAAACTTGAAGGGCCGCAAGCACTACCAAATCAATTCAGCTTGCCTGCTGGCGTTAATCAGCCTGCTACTGGGCAATCGCCGCAAGGCGTGGCGCAAGTAGCCGATACGCAATCGCAGGCAGATTTGCGCAATGCGCAGGCGGCAGCAGGAGGCTTTAACCCACATACAGGGCAACAAGGCGGTCCTCTAGATCCGAATGCAATTGCCTTCGGCTCATACATGCTCTACAAAACCGGCAAGATGCCCGCTATGGGTATGGGTGGCGGCGCTGCACGCATGGCGATTATCTCAGGCGCCGCGCAACTTGCAAACCAGGAATCACAAGGTCAGCCGGTCACGAATCAAGGGTTTGATACCGCATTGGCAAACGGACAGGACTTTACTGCCGGACAACGTGCACTTAACACTTATGCAGGCGGTCCTGTCGGTAATCAGGTTCGCTCAATTAACAACGTCACAGGCCATTTGCAGCTAATGGAGAATCTGTTCAGTGGATTGCAGAACGGGGACGTGCAGATTGCAAACAAGTTGGGGGCGCAATGGAAGAAAGCATTCGGTAGCGAAGTGCCTACGGATATTCAGACAGCTGCCGGATTCATAGGTCCTGAACTTACGAAGATCCTATCGGCCAATGGTTCGACGGGAACCGCAGAGGAGCGTCAAGAATTTTCCAATACGGCTGCTAACTTGGGCAACTCGCCGGAGCAGACGAATGGGGCGGTTCATACCCTCAAAAACATGCTAGGCCGTCAAATGACGGATTTGGCATTGCAGTATCACGGTGCGACTGGCCGCAGCGACTTTGCACGGCGCTACGTGGCGCCGGATGTAGCTAATTACCTTGAAATTTCGCCTGATGCGAATCCTGCGCAAACTACCGTAGTGCCGCCAGGCACCAGTCCTGCTGTTTCGGCTTCAGGCGCAGGAGGCGCAGCCACAACGCTACCGCCTCAAGCATTGAGTGCTCTGAAAGAAGGAATGCACACGACATTTGGCAATGGGCAGGTTTGGACTCTTCAGAACGGCAAGCCGGCCAGGGTGCAGTAAATGGCTGATTGGGACGTTGTTGGAAACGCGCCGGCTCAGATACAAAACCCTTGGGCGGTACGTCAGGTAGCGCCTGCCCCTGCGCCAGCAACAACTGCAGGCGATGTAGTCAAAGGCGTAGGCGATGCGGCACTTTCCGGCATATCAAAAGTTTCAACCGGAATGGTTGGAGCGCCTCTTGCTCTAGTTAATCGTTTGATTGCCGGGTTGTCTGGCGGAGATGGGCAGATGGCTGCGGATGCCACACACGAATATGTAAATCGTAATTTTGGTTACGATACGCAAACTCCTGTCGGCAAACGTATCGGTGCCGCTGTGCATGCTGCGCTTGCGCCACTAGGAGAATCGGCGCAGGCCGATAAACAACTATTGGAGCAAGGAGGCCAAAAGCTAGGTCTACCGCCCGGCGAAACTTCCAATCAATTAGGCTACCTTGGCGATATTGCCGGCACTGCCGGGCTGGCTGCGCCTGTTCTAGCAGGAGCTAAAGCCTCTACTGAAGCCGCTACGCTGGCGGCACAGAATGCGCCGGCCGCTATCACTAAATATGGCATGCAGACTGGTGCTGAAAATCCGATAGCACGCAATATCGCCGGCAGCTCGGCAAAGCCTGCTGTGACTACGCATAACCAATCAATTGCCGATCCTGTGCTCGGTGCGCAGGCTGGAGTCCCGACAGGGACGAAGATCACGCCGCAAAGTCTGGAAGCGGCGCGCGATGCTCCTAACTCTGTATATCAGCGAGCAGAAACCAGCATTCCGACCGGCCCTTTAAGTCCTAATGCGGCACAGACCATACAGGGCGTAGGGGCGGATGACATGATTGTCCATTCGCCTGATACCCAAGCCACTATCGACGCGCAGAAGGTGCGATTGCTATCTGGTCCTCTGACTGGTTCGGAAGTTGTCAATGGGCAGCGCGCCTTGCGCTTCAATGGCTTCCGCAACGTAGGTTCCGAAGATCCTGAAATGTCGGCTTTGGGCCAAGCCCAATTGAAAATGGCCGATGCCCTGCATCAACATATGGTTGATACTCTGCCGCCGGATGCACCGGTTTCAGCCGATCAGCTAAGTGCAGCTCGCGTAGCGCTGGCTCAGAACCACACCATAGAAAACGTCTTAGGGCCGAACGGCAATGTGAACCTGACGAAGCTCGCCAAGCTGCACAATGACAATCCTGGCATGCTGTCAGGGCCGATGGCAGATATCGCCCAATTTGCGAGCGATCACCCAGAAGTCACCCGGCTCCCCTCAGACACAGAACGGTTCAACCCTTCAGGCTTTGTTAAGGATGTAGCCTCGGTAGATCTTAAGAAGCCGTTATCTTATATTCAGCCATTCTTTGGTAAGGTCGCACGCCGCGCGCTAACCGGGCCTAAGCCCAATATTGCACCGCAGGTTACTGGCTTAGGTGGCGAGTTTGGACCGATTGAGCACGGTCCTCCCCAACCGCCGCCAGGAATGACGGCATCGCCTCCCGGCGCTCCTCCGGCCGCGCCTGCAGGGCCGCCAGGGCAGCTTTCCTTAGCGGACTTACTCTCGCATGGTGTTGAGCAGAGCCCAGCAGAAGGGCTCTCATTAGGTTCCGGGCCGCAGCCGCAAGGCATGCCCTTTGCCCGCAATGCCGAGCATGAGGCAGGAGGCCTTGAACTAGAGCCACCGCGCACCTATGGCGGACAGCCGGCTAACAATCAGGATCTTGGCGCCGTTATGAGTCAAGGCGTACCAGAAGACATCATGCAGCGCGCGCCACAATCAGGGCCGCGCCCGAAAGTTGCGCATTCTCCAGCCTTCATTTCTGAAAACGCCTCTTTGGATAATCCGGCAAGCCTTGAGGGAATTGCAGCCAAGAACGAAGCTGTGGCAAAAGGCGTGCAACCAGTATCCTTCGGCGCCGACGATCAAGAGCACATTATGTCACCTCATGACATAGAGCGACGCGATTTAAACCCTGCGCCGGATTCCATATTTATCGACAAGAAAACCGGCCAGATCATCAATAGCGGCCGAATGGCGCCGCGTACCGCGCAATCTCTACTTGCACGCTGGAAAGCACTACATGGCGGCCTTGGAGATGCGTTTTGAGGAAAATTCAACTTCCGGCTATCGGCGGAGTGCGCAAGGTTATTAAGCCGGGCACCGATACTGTGCCCGGCACGACTATTGCCGAGCTGGGAAATGGCACCATTAGTCTCGCGCAGCTCGCCACTATCCTGACGCAGATTCAAAAACAGCAAGTGAATACTGGCGGAGGGAACATTGGCGATGGCACTGAGGCCGTGCTTGTGCCAGGCCCAGGGCTTTCGGGCGGCGGCCCTATGCTCGGAACTGTCGGAATACGGTTGACTGCGCCGATCCCTTGGGGTTTGGAGGATAGCAGCGGCGGAGGTGATGGCGACCCAGGGCCTCCAGGACCGCCCGGCCGTAACGGTATTACGGGACAGCAAGGGGCCGCAGGGCCGGCCGCATTCATGTCTGCAGATGATGGTGCGGACGGCGACATAGGACCGCCAGGCCTTACCGGCATTACAGGCACTGCAGGGCCTTCCGGGACTGTAGGAGCGGCCGGCCCTCCTGGCACTACGCTAGTCTTCTCAAACACGACGGTTCCTGCAGGTAATACTGTCGCCAACACAAGCATTGAGACTTTCTTTACTTCCGCATATGCGATTCCTCCAAGCACTATGGCTGTCGGTATGGTGATTAGAGTCAAACTGTTTGGTGTGTATAGCACAGGAGTTGTTGCACCTTCTTTAGCTATGCGGATCTATTTCGGTTCGACTGTAATGGTGGCATCCGGCACGCTAACAACAGTTGCAGGAGTGACGAATGATGGATGGTCAGCAGAAGGCATATTTATTGTCCAAACTATAGGCGCAGTAGGCGCCATAGAAGCACAAGGACTATCTGAATTTTCGACCGCATCAACCGCTGTTTTGTTCGTCAACATGGATAACACCGCACCAATAACCGTTAATACTACCATCTCACAAACAGTTCAAGTCTCTGTGCAGTGGGGCGGTACAGTAAATGCCAGCGATACCATCACGTTGCGCGAAATGACGGTAGAAGTTATGTCCGCATCAGGCGTTGCTAGTCCGCCCCCGCCGCCGCCTTTCTCTGTATTTTTTGCAGATGATGGAGAAGATGGGATGATGGGGCCTCCCGGAATTGCCGGCGCTGCAGGCACAGGCGGAACAACCGCCATTGCGGTTCCAGGACTAATAAACGATTTGGTTTTTTGGTGGCAAGCCGATCAGGCTAAAAACTCTATAGTAGGCGCCAAACTCTTTCAAATGGCAAACTCGTGTCCTTGGCTACCTGCATATGTGACCAATGCGATAACTCCGGCCACATTATCAGGCACCGCGTTAAATGGATTGAATGCATATACTTGGGCGGCAAGTGCAACTTATGCATTTAGCAGCGCCAATATTAGCCCTATTCTGACCAGAACCACCATATTCGTAGTATTCAACCCTGCGCAATTAACAGCCAATGCGGTATTTATTCAAGGAGCAAGCGGAGCATTCGGATTTTTCATTGGAACTACCGGAAAACTCACTACGCAATTAGTAGGTACTGGAAATATTGGCGCAGATACTACGACTCTTACGGTCGGCACCTATTTCCAAGCTAATGTTATATATAACTCAACTTCGGGCGCATGGGCATATCGCGTGAATAGGGCCGCAGGTGCAAGCGGTACGCAAATACGACCAATCACCGCGGGAAGTTCAAATATAGGTTCAGACCCCTCGCCTGCTTCTTTCCTTCAAGGGACTTTAGCCGAAATAATCGTTTACAATCGCGATCTTAGCGGTACTGAAATTAGTAACGTAGAAAATTATCTACATACAAAGTGGAATGTTTAACCGTTTTCAATTAAACTCATATTTATTGGAGGATTGCAATGGCTTCTAACAAAATTTTCAATAGCCAACCGGCATACATTGCCACAGCAGGCATGACCACAGCTTGTAACTTGTTCAACTGTCAAATTACCACGCTGACTCCGCAAGCTGTGGGCTTTGCGGCTGCGCAGCCTTATGCGATTCAGAAACATATCCGCGTCAGCAATCAGCTCACTACTTCTGCCGTCAATGTCACTTTGTACAAGGGGACTACGCTTACCACAGCAGCCGGATCGCAGTTCGCCTTGGCAAGCGTATCTATCCCAGCACAGTCCTTTGTTGACTGGTATGGGCAGGCACGCTTTGACTCAACTGACTTTCTGACCGGCCTTGCCAGCCTACCTTTGTCAGCAGTCATAAATATGGAAGGGGAGATTGGAATCGCATGAGCGTAATATACGTTGCAGAATACCCAGGATTGGCTACGACCGATCAAAGCGATTCGGTCCCGATTCTGGCCCTTCCGCCGACCGTCGAGTACACAGTCATCGTGTCGGCCGGCATCAGCCGATCGCCGCAACCCATCCAGGCCAGCACCAAGTTCGTTGAAATAAGTTGTGATACGACTTGTTCCATCGCCGTAGGTCCGACAATCGGCGGCACGGTAGGGCTAACCAATCAGCGGTTGAACGCTAACGAGCGCGTCATTCGGCGCATACCGTTTCAACAGCAATCATCCGGTGCCGGGGTTTATCAAACACTGACCACGGCATATAGCGTCTTCACTACGGCGAACGTCTAATGGGTATTGACGTTACGGGTATCGGGACTGCGGTTACGGGGGTTAAAGACATCCTCGGCATGATATTCCCGAATAAATCCGAGGATGAGAAAAATCAGATTGCCGCAGCCCTGTCCTTAATCCAGGGGCAGACGGATATCAATAAGGCAGAGGCCGCATCCTCAGACCCGCTGCAGCACTGGCGCGGCGGAATGGGTTGGGTTTGTGTAATCGGCTATTTCCACAATTTCATATTCCAGCCGCTTTTTACCGATGTCGTTAGGCTCTTAGGCAAAACGGCAGTTCTTCCACAACTGGATATCGGCCCTCTTTCCACACTAACCTTGGGGATGCTTGGGCTTGGCGGCTTGCACGTCGCTGAGCAGTTTAAGAAATGAATCCGAGTCAACACACATCAGAGGTAGCAGCAGTGAGCGTAGGCGGATTGCTTGGCCTAGGGAAACTGCTAGCTATGATCGAGCCTTTCTTGGCTGACGCCTCCTATTTCGCCGCAATAGTTGTGGCCGTCGTCACAGTTTATTACAAGATCAAGAATCGCGGCAAATGATGCAGCTAGGGCCGAAGGGCACTGCGCTAATCAAGAGTTTTGAGGAACGTAAGCTGGCGGCCTATCAGGACCCGCGCGGTATTTGGACGATTGGTTGGGGGCATACGCTAGGTGTTGTCCCCTACCAGACCTGTAGTCAAGAGGATGCGGATATTTGGTTTGTGCGAGACACGCAAACGGCCGTCAACGCGGTTAATCGCACGACAGATGTCCCACTGACTCAGGAGCAGTTCGACGCGCTGGTGAGCCTTACGTTCAATATAGGCCAGGGTTCTGAAGCGCATTCTACGCTGCTCGCACTGGTCAACCGGCGTAACTTCGCGGCTGCCGGCGATCAATTTCTCGTTTGGAATCATATAAATGGTGTTGTTAATGCTGGGTTGACACGCCGCCGTGAGGCGGAACGAGCGCTGTTTCTCAGTTAGCATTGTTGCAGCGCATACGGGTAAAATACCTCCGTCCAACCTAAGAGGGTATCTGCCATGTATATGCCGCCGCATGATTCTGATGAATGGGGACTTCCTGACGGGGCCGATGATGAGGCGGCCGAATAGTCATATTTTTTATCGGCGGTGTCTCCCTTGAATAATTGAAATCAATTGGCGCTTGCCGCCCGGATAAATAAGGCAATCGGTATGCATCCACGAGGATGGTGAGCCCTTAGCGTAGGGTTGGTCCGACTTTGCATTGTGCCCTACCTGAGTTGATCCCTCGTTAATTCCAGGCCCGTGCCCATGGGCGATAATCGTTTTCTCACCGATTCGTCGCATGTTGCGAATAGAACCAGGCGCACCGTTAGGGCCTTTATGCCCGTGGTAACCGCACTGCAAACCCTCGATTACGAGTGACTCCCCAAGTCCAAGAGCGCGGACATTAGCTAGATTACGCGCGCGGATCAAGTAGGGAAAAGGCGACGGATACGAGGGCATTCCGTCCTGTAGCATTGCACCATCAACCATGAACTTTGCGCATTTCAGGTAGAACGATCGGTTTTTAGTTGCAATCTTTTTCCAATCTTGCTTTACGAGCCATCGTCGTAAAAAATCATCGTGGTTTGAGGCGACTACAAACGAGGTCGCCCATGGCGGCGTGCGGCTGGCCGCCCACGAAATAGCGTGATTAACCTCGGCCTCTACGTCGTCGTGATTGCCAGACGCTAAGGCTTGCTCACCGAATGGGTCGCCGTCCTCGTGAGGGTTCATGCTTTGCCCGTCGAGTAGATCGTGCCACACGATTCGGCGCGGCCTGTATCGCTCGACGATACCAGCAGGGCCAAAGGTCGCTTTATCGACGGTGAGGTCGGCTACCCGCGCGTGAGTATCGCCTAGGACCAGCCCTGAGGGGCGCGGCGCATGGCGCACGCCGTCAGGGGTAAATTTCTTATCTAGATCGATAAACTCGCCGCGACTGTTCGCGTTCAAGTGACGAAGCCAGAACAGCGGCCCCTCGATTTCCACAATGACCGCTCCGAGAGTGTGGTGAAACTCACCCATCTTACCCGCGCGCGAATCGGTGTAGTTCGCTTTCGTACACGCGCCGGTAGTCGTAAGCGCGGCAGCCATTTTGTGGCCTGGCGTCGCAACCGTCTTGAATTGAAGTTTTGTGTGCCCGATGATTTTCGACTTTGCGCCGAAACCTTCAAGGCCGGTTAGCGGCTCGCTTGCAGTCGGTAGGATCGGAATATCACACAGAAATTCAAGGTTCTTGTTCAGCTCGCGTCGCACATTGCAAAGATGCTTAACCGTTTCGGAGGCCCACCATTGCGAATCGCGCGCACCTTTAGACCAGGTAGAAGTTGGGTTGTTGTAGCTCAAGGGTTGTACGAGCAATTCGGCCTTGAAATGTTTCGCGGCGCGCTGTAATGATTTCCAGAACGCGGCGTGTACCGGCGTCGCATTCTGCGCGGCAGTAATAATGAACGTCATGCACCCGGCGCGCGTCTCGGGGTTGAACACAGGACGCGCTATCGGTTTGCCGGGTGAGTGGCCTAGAATTTCCTTAGATTCGGGGGTTGTCGTTGCGTAGCAAACGACACGTCCGCCCGATCCAGTGTCAGTCACACACGCCCATTTTTGGGTTCCGCCCGCAGTGTAGCCATTGCGGCACATCGGCCTACCGCATCTTGGGCAAGCGTATTGACCATTTGACATTGAGCCTTCCTTAAAACTGATTGCCTAGAGGTTTATCTTTCTTTGGCGCTTTATCCGGCAGCTTTGCGCCGGCCGGAGTTGCCGCTACGAAATCGGCACCTACGGACTTAGGGATACCAAGGGTGCTGTTGCCGGCTTTCGCGGCAAACATCGCTCGAAGCTGTGCTTTAGATGTCGCTGGCATCAGTCTTTCTCTTCCAAGATTCCCACCGATCATTCATATCGGTGAGCTGCTGGCGCAAATCATCGCGAATCGCGCCTTCCGTGCGCAGCAGTTTGCGATTTAGCTTCTGGACTTCCGGGCCTGTAGGTTTTGCCATTACTTTGCAGCGTCGTCTACGGCGTTATTCACAGCGCCTTTGCGCTGTGTTATGGACTTAGGCACGAAGGCTTGTCCTAACGCCCGTATGGCATCCATAATAGCTCCTGAGATGCCTGGCGAGGCTTGCTGGCCGGCGACCGGCGCTTGCTGCATGGGAGGCGGTGGCGGCTGCCCGACTTGAGGCGCAAAAGCGCTTGCAAGCGGAGGCGAAACCTGAACAGTACCATCGGGATTTACTATACCAGGCATTAATCGCTCCCAGGGACAGAGTTGGAGAGTACCACAGGCGGCCTTTGCGCCTCAATAGCTACCTGCAACGCGGCCAGTGCGCGCCAAGCGGCTTTAGCCAGATGGTATGTACCGTCCGAGTCCATAATATTACCTTCTTGGTGATCCAGCATATGGCGAATCACCTTATTAGCATGGTCTGTGGATATATCGCGGGCGAAGTGTAGTTTTGCGCCTAGTCCATGCTGTCTATTGCCGACTACTGAAACCTTGGCAATTTCCGCCCAACAGTCGGGGAAATAGGCAATACAACCATCCCAGACAGGCAGCGCATTGCGTGCGTCGCGATCACTTGGTAACGGCATTTGAATTTCCGAACTTCAGACCGTTGAACCAACGGCGCAGCACATAGCTGCGTATTAGGGAAATCACGGTATATATCAAGCCTAGCAGAAAATTATTACCAGGCGATATATGCATCCCAAAAAGCGGGAAGATGAGCAGATTAGCGCAGTAGTTTATGCTGAATCCCACGGCTATATTTGCCCAGGCTTCCGCGATAGATCCGAGTCGAGTTTGAGCCATTATCATTTCCTCCGTTTCATAGCCAAAAGTAGGGAATCTTGAGTATTGCGCTTGGCGATATGAGCCGCAATTACATCCTCATCAATGGTGTTTTCACAAATTATGTTATAAATCCATACCGGGCGGTCGAATCCCGCCTGTAGCTGGCGCATTGGGCCTACCCGCTCTATCATCTGCATACGCTCACCAAGGTTCCAACTATGGCCGAAGAACGCGATGATATTGGTTGCATACTGGAGGCCATCTATACCATGTCCAAGGGAGGCAGGGTGCGCCAGACCTATTGGCGCGTTTCCCGCGCGGAAGGCCTTCATGCCGGCCGGAGTGCTCAATTCTACCGCGCTGGGAAAGGCAGCCTTTATCCTGGCGAGGTCCGACTTGAAGCTATACGCCAGAAGGATTGGATTGCCGCCAGCCTCAGCCAGTACGGAGCGTACTGCCTCGATCTTCTCGTCATGAATGGGAGCCCAACTTGGGTAGTCGGTGTATACTGCGCCGTTGGCAAGTTGCAAACACTTGTTAGTCAATGACGCAGCATTGAAGACTTCTATGTTACCCAAATCGCCCAAATCGGCAAACAACTCGCGTTCAAGCTCTTTGTAAATCGCCCTGGCCTTGGGCGGCAATTTGACCATAATCGGAGCTACAATCGGCTCTTTCAGGTCGAAATAGTCCTTTGGATCGATGGTCAGGCAGCAATCGTGCAGCGCCGCATGAATTTCCTTCTCGGCGTGGGGCATAGGCTCAACACCGTAGCCGCTCCATTTGGGCTTAAACCAACGCTGCATAAAAGCGCTGTGCGTGCGTCCTAGTCGGGCTCCTCGATCGATATACCATTGCTGGCCCCAGAGGTCCTTAAGGCCGTTAGGAGCCGGCGTGCCGGTCAGATTAACCCATCTATCGGTAAGATTGTGGGCCACCATGCCGAGCGAATGGGCACGTTTGGCGGTTTTGCTGGTCTTCTTGGACTCAATGTCGACCCCTCCGCGCTTCTCGCGGAAACCTTTAAGCCGGTCGCTTTCATCTGCGACGACTTGGCGAAACGGCCATTTCTCCATGAAATGTTCGACAAGCCACGGTGTCAGTTCGTAGCTAATCGTGAAGATATCGGCCTTGCGCTTCAGAGCGTCTAGTCGCTCGCGCGGCGTGCCGGACAGAGAGACTATGCGTAAATCCTTGAACTGCGTCCACTTGGATACCTCCTCCGGCCACGTATCGCGCGCAACACGCGCAGGGCCTATGACGAGAGTTGGGGACGTGCCGATATCACCCATTAGTTTAAGCGTATCCAATGCGAATAACTCTGCAGAACTTTTCCCGATCCCCATGCCGGCCCACAGCGCGCAGCGTTTATGCTCAATCACCCAATCGACCATGGGTATCTGCGGAGGGCGGAGTATTAGATCCTTCACGCGCACGCCCTGATGAAGACTTCGGCGTCTTGCGGAACAATTGCATTGCCGTAGCCCCGCAAGAGTCCCACACGGCCGGGTATCCCATGAGCCAGCGGGAATGTGCCGGGTTCAACTGGCCGCCACTTGCCGTCTCTGCATTCAATCCAATCAGCGGGCCTTCCGTCGAACCATGCGCATCGGGAAAGCCCCACTTGTTCGCTCGCGGACTGCTCCAACCCGCCAACTGCACCGCCGTCTGTAGGTTCTCCCCGCCCTTGCCGCGAGCCCCTGCGCCTGTATGATTGTTGGCTTTCGGTGAGGGCCAACCTGCCAACTGCGCCGCGCCCGGCAGTTTCAGGTATCGCGGGCGCTGCGAGCCGTCCGTAGTTTTCTTCCCGTAGCAGTAAGTACTCCCGAGTTCGTCGTTTACGAGTGGAGTCGGCCACCCAGTACAGCCGCTGCCGGATGTGCGGTGCGCCGACGCTGTGTGCACCCACAATCGCCGCCCCGACGGCGTACTCTTCTGCTTCCAAGTCTCCTGATATAAGGTCGATCCAGGGCAGAGCGTTTGCAACCTGTTCCCCAAATATTCGCTCAGGGCGACACTCACGGATGAGATGCAAGAACGCCGGCCATAGGTGCCGCTCGTCAGCAAACCCGCCGCCTTTGCCTGCCGTGCTGAAAGATTGGCACGGACAACTTCCCGTCCAGACGGCACGATCGTCGGGCCAGCCGGCGAGACGGAGGGCGTAGCTCCAACCGCCGATACCGGCGAAGAAATGGCATTGAGTATATCCCGCAAGATCGTTTGGCAGGATATCCTCAATGCTACGCTCGTCAACATCTCCGTTTGCAATGTATCCGTTTCGGATAAGTTCTCGCAACCAAGTGGCAGCTTTTGGGTCGTTTTCATTGTAATAAGCCTTCATGCGCGTGCTTGCAGCGCAATGTTTTTATCCATTGCGCGCTGGTCCCGACGTTTAAGATTTTCTTCGCCAGTTACGGCTTCCAAGTGCGTTGGTTCAATGCAGAGCGGATTGATGTAACAATGGTCAACCTGATAGCCTTCGGGTATTGGGCCGTTAAACACCTCATAACTGCAACGGTGCGCACGCACGGTTTTGTGCCGGCCGTTGACGCGAATATTTAGGCGGCCGTCTTCTCTGCCGCCCCGTCGTTTGGCGCGCTTGCCGGTCCATATGCGACATCCTGTTATGGGATCAAGAACGTTATTAGCTAGAAGACGAGCGGCTAGATTTGGATATCTCATAGTGGGCGATTCTTGCACCCGTTGCAGTGGCCGCAACGTGCACATCTGCAATCATCACCTTTATCACAAGAACAGCAATTATTTCTGCGTTCTTCATCAGTAAAGTCTGCTAGCGTGTGAAGAAACCTATCCACTTGCAGGCAACTGTATAAGGTTTCAACACGGAATCCCAAATCGCGCAGTGCGACATGGTATCGGTTTTGCCATGATTGCACATGGCCGTCAGCAGTTTTAGTCTCTACAAAAATGATCTTTCCGCCCGGCATTAGCACAGTGCGGTCAGGGAACCCTCGCCGGCCTTGATCTATGAGCTTTACGCATTTGCCGCCCTTGGCTTCAACGCCGGCTACAAGATAGTTTTCTATTGAAGTCTCGTACATGCTATTTCCGGTATCGGTAAGTTTCAAAGCCTTTGGCGGCGAGAGGTAGTCCATTCGCCCACAACGAAGATCTCACCAAAAGTCTGCTGAGCCCTTTGTCACTGTATTTATCCTCATCTGGCGGCTCTGTTAAGCCCTCATCGTGTACGGTTAAAATTGGATTATACCCTTCCTCGTCAGCCGCCTGCATACCATCCATGAGGATATCGACGCCCACGCCCTCAGCAATGTTCTGAGTGCGCTTGCCGCTATAGGTATCGATTCGCTTCCATTGCCTGGTATAAGGATCAACACCCATATACGAGCTGGTGTAATCATCGCCGCGCGGTGCCGGATAGCTTAGATATCGGCCGCTTGGTAGTCCGATCCTGAGCCAGTTGCCTTGTCGATCAACCGTAATGTGTTCACCGACCTTGTAAACCTTGCCCTTAACCTTCGTAGCCATCCGGCAAGCCGCGTCAAGCTGCGCCCAAAAGTTACAAATCGCAGGATGCGCGGCACGCCACATTAACACTAAGGAGTGGCAGACAACCCAAATTCGCTCTTCGAGGCCGTAATCTCTGTTGCGCTTCTTAGCCTTGAGCCAAGCGGCCTGCGCCTCATATTTAATGTCTGCGGGGATGACACCCCAAGCGGACTGCGCAAGTGCATCGAGACGCAGGCCATATGCTTCGGCCATCGAGCAGAAGGCGCCGACCCCACCGTAATACTGTAGGGCCAATTCCATGACCTTGCCGATTTGTCGCCGTGGATCTTCATCGCCTATCTCCTTAGCATCGATATTAAACGCTCGCGCATAAGCGATCTTGTAAAGGTCGGGTCCTTCCTTTCGATCAAAGGCGGCAAAAGCATCAAGTTTCCAGCGCTCCCCCGCCACCCACGCCACGATTCGTCCTTCGATATTCGCAAGGTCACTAACAATGAGCTTCCTACCGGGCGCGGAAACAATAAGGCCGCGCAATGAAGAACTAGCCAGCCCAAGAATTTCATCCGGCGCGTATTCAGCAATTGTTCCATCATGAAATCGGGTGATTGCATGGTCTATATCCCATTGCTGGTGCTTAGGGCGCGGAAGATTCTGTGGCTGAAGAGTACGGCCAGCCCACCGGCCAGTACGAGCAGCCCCACAAAACACCAATAGATTACACAGACGGCCATCAACATTTTGATTAAGCACCCGGCTATACTTTGCAGTGCTTGCCTTGCTAGCTTGCTGTCGGACACGAAGCAATTCTTTAATGTGCTCTGGGAGTGATTCATCTTCAAGTCTCCTCTCTACGGTGTCGGCAGTCAGGTCAGGCAAGTCTACGCCAAACTCTGACATATAGGCCAGCATTCTGTTTCGCTGCTGGGTTGTATCAACTTCGCCTTCTGTCAATTCTTGAGTGCGCGCAGCCATTTGCTTTTTGGCTTTGGTTGTCGCCTCAACAGCGCCGGCCGCCAGTTTCAAGTCCATTGCCACGCCGCGCGCATTCATGCGCTGGTCAAGATGCCAAAAAGCCCACATGCGAGGCGTTGCGTTCCATTTAGGGCAATTCTTGTAGACGGCGCGCATTGATGTTATGTCGCTGCCTCCATACTTTAGGAACTCAGCCCACTGCTTAGGGTGCGAATGGCGATCGTTATAGGAGCCATCGTCCTTTGGCTTGCTAAAAAGAGCAATGCCCTCTTTGCCGGCCTTTAGCTTGGTCTCATCCTCTGGGATCTTGAATACTTCGCACAGTTTCGCAAGAGAACCCATTAGGCCGTGCATACGAGCCAAGGCGGCAGTACAGCGCCACTTTTCTAACGGTGCTGGCGGCCACCAATGCGTAGTTTCGACCATTGTGCGATCAAAACCGGCTTCGTGCGACCATACTTCATCGCAATTTTCAACTGCTCGGATAAGCGCCTTCGACGGATGATGTGCAGTAAGGTCTTCTACGGTTACCGGACCGTCGTCTATGGCCCACTGCGCCATAATGACTTCGACTGTAAGCGCATACTTAACGTGTCCGAACCTGAAGTTTGGACCTCGCGTCTCACAGTCAAACCAGAGCTTCATCTGGCGTACTTAGCCCTTGCTTCAATCTCATCCGGCCGCAGCTCGCGCGAAGGCATACCGCGAATGATGCGCTTGGGGCGCTCTAAGGCGATTACCCAAGGATATCGGTACTCAAGGAAATCCTTATATGGCGAGAGTGACGGGAATCCGTCGTGGCAATCTTCTATCAGATACACGCCTAATGTACGCGGCCAGAGGTTAAGAAACGTCTGCGCCTGGTGCTGACGGACATGCGAACCGTCGTCAATAACGATATCGAAGGGTCCAAGCCGCGAAAGAACTGGGTCGCATTGATCGGCAATGACGACTTTTATCTGATCTTCCTCAAACTCTTTGCAGACAGGATTGATGTCAACGCCGATAATCTCAGCGTTGCTTCCAAAATAGGCTTTCCAGAGCTGCAGCGAGCCCCCGTGGTCGATTCCAATTTCCAGGATCTTGACTTTAGTGCCGCAATACTTGGCAAAGTGTTTTTCATAGATATCTAAGTAATGCGACCACTTATCAATCTGCTTTCCCTTATGGGCAAAAAACAAGTCGCTGACGGTCATGAGAGTAACTGTATTAGGCGCTTATCGGAATCGCCCTCTTGAGGCGATGCAGTAAGGCGCTGCGCGATGGTGAAGACTGCAAAGGCCATGCCTAAACCCACTGTCGGGTGGCCTTGGTTGTCCTTTATGAGCGCCGTAATGACTTTCTCAACCGCAACGGCTGCGCGCTTAGCGCGATCCCGCTCGCTGGGTGGAACCCCTTGAAGCAATTCTTTGATTACTTCAACATTATTCTCAATGCTATCGTTGAACACGTAGGGACTCCTAAAAAGAGCCGGGCGCTATCGCCCGGCGAGTTGTTACTACCTAAAAGGGATGGATTTAGGCAGCCAGGGGATCGTCGTCACCTACGGAGATTTCATCGAACTCGTCTGCATCAGCCGGCCGCGAGCCGCCCGCGAAGGCATCACCGTCGCGCAAGAACTGCACGCCGCGAAGCTGCGCATTGATTCGCTTACCAAAGCCGTTATCCTGAGGCCACAGCTCCAGGCTGGCATTCACGTAGCACCCAGAATAGGGCTTACCGTCAGCTTCTGAAAGCTCTTGGCGTTGCTGATCGAAGATAGAAGGCCGCACCTTAGCGCGTGCGCTGACGTACAGATTACCTTCAAACCCTTCATAATCGGCCTTACCGTCACCTTTATGCAGACAGACCTTATCGGCCGCCTCAAGCGCCTTGAGCACAGCGTCCGCCTTGGCGCCCCACTTCTCTTTGGCGAGCGTCTTGAATGCGGCCTTAAGCTCAGAGATTTGCTTATGGGTTTCGGGGAGGAGAAACGAAGCGGAAAAGGCAGCTTCGCCGCCAGTCTTTGGCGCAGTTGCTTTCCACAGAGAGGGAAAGGCAAGTCGAACATCACGTAACAGTATTCGCATTAGATTCCTTGATTGCAGTTATTGCCGTTTGGCCGGCGGATTATAGCGACTGTAGCCGCCAGATGCTAGTCGGCAAGCGTTACAAAATATGTGCCCAGGCACATTTTTATTGTGACATTTTTGAGTGTCGCTGCTATTGACGCAACGCTTCGGATCTTTCACCGTAGGCCAACCTTCCAGTAATCGAGATTCTTCATTCTGGCCCATTCATAGGCCCGGCGTGCAGTGTCGAACTTCTTAGCCTCGTCCAACTCATCCGTTACCTCAACCAGCATACTCTTCAAATGTTGGTTGGTATAGACATAAATCTCTTTACGCGAAACGGTATCAAATCCGAATATTACATATTTATTCATGCGGTTAGGTCCTCTTCAAATTCAGATGCAGAAGCTGAGCCAGTAAAGGGCGTCCTCGTATCGGAGCCCAAGGACAATATCGGCTTGCCTTCCGCACGTTTGATGAGCGGCTTGAATATGTCCTCCCAAAGCTGCGCGGTTTTCTTCTTGTCCAGAAGTTTCCCGGCCTGGGGCGCTGTTATAATCTTGCGCGGTGCATAGACCTTTTCTGGCGGCAGTTGTCCAAGGAGCGCTGCCTCTGCTGTTGTCTCGTCCGACCATGCGCGTTTTCCTTCATCGCCTTGAACAAATTTGTACGGCAACCCGTCAGGGCCAATAACCTTCTCGCCGGCTGTCACAAGCCGCGAGACTTCCATATCGACAGCGTTGCACCAGTCGCGTATAAGCGGCACGGCTAGCTTGGCTTTGGCAAGCCTTATGGTATCGACAGGAGGCGTCGGCGTCGGCGTCGGCGTAGCGCCTGCCTCAATCGTCTCAAACTCACAGCGCACTTCATCTGCAACGAACTTGCTAAGCGCAGGACATACAGCCTTGGCTCGGCACCAACGGCACTGCTTCTCGCCAGGCGATAGGAAGGCTGGATTTGGTTCAATAATCGCCTTGCCGGCATGTTCTACGGCTAGAGCCGCTTTGCGGCCGAAGTCCAGCAGTTCGTCCATAGTCCATGTGCATTCGTCAATGTGCCCAAGGCGGGGCTGACATATGACACCAGTTAATTTATCGACCGGATTGCCGAGCAATTGCATGTCTTGCAATGCGCCGAGCAGGTACAGCATGAGCTGTGAATTGTCTTTAGCAAAAACCTTCTCGCCGGTTCCGTACTTAAGATCCTCAACAGTCAAATGGCCGTCTTTGTAGATCAAAGCATCGGCCATACCGCCTTGATCGTCGCCCAATTCAGGTATCTTGATGCCGTATTCGACATACAGCGATCCACCGATAGCCCGGCGCCGAACGTCGTCTATGTAGACCTGGCAGAACGATGCGCGCGTTTCGTCCATTTCGTATAACTTGGTATTGATAGTCTTGAAAGAACCTAGGAATAGTTCTGCGTCTTTGCCAGAGGTCAAGGACAAGGCGGACCACTCATGACTAGCCGTCCCATCATCGGCAAATATGCTAGATCCGCCTTCCGTCTGATTCTCAGGGAAAGCCATCGAGCCGGGGCATGGTATCCAGCGCGCCGAGCTGGAGGGAGAAAAGAATGAATGGTTGCTCATGTGATCGGCGCTTCCTGCATTATAATTATCGGGACAATGCGGTATTCGCCCGGCAGTTTCAGTTTTGTGACAATGAGCACTTCTTGGTCAACGCATTTTTTATATGTTTCGCAAATTGCCAAGCCCTTATCTGGCTGACCGGTTATCGAGAGAATCAACATAAACGCATGTATGACGTTCATAGTTCACTCAGTTGTTTCGCGCCGCGCATGAATAGTTCATGCTTCTTAGCGCCTGTCAAACGCGGATTGTCATGGATCAAAGCAAGTTCCGCCATGACTTCCGGACGGGCTTTATGTGGCGGATTGCGCAATAGGTTCCGGCGCATCGCGCGACGCTGACGCACAGTCGGATCTAGTTTACAGATGGTTGACATTAAAGCTCCTGCCCATTTCCCCTGTGCTGCTCCCGGATTCGTACCGGAACTCTGTTCGTAACAGCACAGGGGCGGGACTCTTCACGCAGCCAGCAAAATCTCGTTAGCCTGTTCGATGAACGCAGCCATTACATCGCCACCTTGCGCGACGATTGCAGTTACGTTTGTGGCCTTCTCGAATGTTGCCAGCAATGCGATTGCTTCTTTGCGCTTATTCGCCTTGAGCAGCGAATCAAGTGCAGCCTTGACGGCTTCCGGCGAGACGGCTTCCGGCGCGACAGAGGGTGATTCCTCCTCAACCGCCTTCGTTTCTTCTACGACCTTAACTACCGTCTTCTTAGAGGCTTTTTCGGTCTTAACTGCAGACCCAAGTAATGCGGCAGTATTGCGGTCAATCGCGTCAATCAAATCTTCAATTTTCTTTTCAATCATGGAGGCTCCTATTGGGGTGAACGGATCATATGCCGGTTTAAGAACTCAAGTCAACGCTATTCCCTGAAATTTGCTCAATTATTTCTTTACCTGTTGCAGTAGCCCATCGCTCATGATTTTTTAAAGTGATGGCGCGGTATATAGAAGCACCAATATGAAATTGCGTTTGCCGGCCGTTAAACGGTGCGCGACATAGCATTCTACCTATGCGCTTATCAGTCGGTTTTGAAATACTGTGCTTACGAGCATAGTCCGCAACCTCGTTAACTAGCACCACCTCGTGATTCAGCGGTCCTATGTTCTGCTCTAAAGCTGTCTGCAATAACTCATAATCAGGACTAATTGATGATTCGATCATCTCTTTACGAGCTGCTGTCTCTGGCGCCCTGGCATCTGGCGAGAAGCCCACTATTGATACGCCTAGGAAGTAATGTCTTAAGACCGGAGCAGCTCTCGGAGTCAATAGAAAATCGTGATATATCCATTTGACTTCTTTGGGCGTCATTGTCGGAGCGTGCAGCTCGTGAATTGCCCATTTACGATCATTATTATCGATTGCGGCGGCGTCTTCCTTATTGCTGCTGCCCGTGACGAATAGATGGTTAGGTGCCGTGTAGCCGCGCAAGCCCTTGGGCGCCATAGATAGAGTGTCGTCCGATATCCAATCTTCTACCTTTTTGCTGATTGCTTCCCGCTCGCCTCGCGTCCCTGCCCTGAACTCTTTCAAATTTACGTGCCATGCTCCTATAAGGTAGTCATTAAAATCGCTATTTAACAAGGAAGACGTAACATCTTGCGAATAGTGATTTCCCACCAGCAACGCAGGGATTGTCTTTATTAGTGTTGTCTTGCCGCTACCTTGCGTCTCAGACCAAATGAGCGGCGCTGAACGGATCTTAACGCCGGGTTTTTGCACAACGTGCGCCAAAAACTTAGTGTAATAGTCGCGAAATACCGAATCGTCGATGCGATCAAACACCCAGTTTATTTTCTCTAGTTCTAATGCAGTAGGCTCAATCGGTGTGGGCAATTGGTTGCGGTAGAGATTGGCGTATTGCCCTAGTTTATCGTCGAATATTGCATCTTCACCGGGGTGAAACGCCAGTGAGTCCACAATGCGTTTGGATGTACTGCCTTTAAGAACTTTGACTGGATTTAAGCGTCCTGTCTTGACGCGCGGCATCATGGACGTGAATAAATGCTCAATGGCATTATCACTGCCAATAATCGTGTGGTGCTCCGTATCGAAATAGCGCTCTGCGCCGCGCACGAAGACTAATCGTTTTTCGAGTATCTCAATACTTGCTTGATGCTTCGCGCGGACTGCGGCTTTAAGCTCGTCCTCCGTAGTCTCCCCTACCGCCTCTGCAGACTCGATAGGGAACTCATCGGCATCCGCCGGCAGTTCAGCAACTAGCGCCTGGCCCGATGCCACATGCTTACCAGGACCACTAGAGAAGGATAGCCAATGCGTCTTAAGCAGCGCATCTCCTGGATAGGGTTTGCGCTTTATTCCTTTCGACCATTGGCACCAAATCTCAAAGCCTTCTTGAGCGCCGCCGGTCCCATCATTAAGCTGCATCCCGACTTTCAGCCATTCATCATATTCGCAATTCGGATCATGCTTAAATGCTGCGCGCTTAAGCTTGCTAAGGTCAATAGAGGGGCGCGGCGCAGTCGGCGGCAAAGATTCTACTTCTGAATCTTCGGCCGTCAGGCTGCGCCAAACCGCCAGCAGTCCAGCAGGGATTGAGGGCAGATTGGACCAATGGCCTATCATCGGTTCTGGATATAACCAGCAGTACGGCTTTTTGGTATCTGGATGAATGCTTGGCGGCAAGACATCCTGAACCGAATCGCCTTGAGCGGTAGCGCAGCGTAGTTCAAGGCCGCTGCCTTTAGGTTTAAATGTGCGAAGCG
>Ga0193726_1001098_pt1 | contig 22987 bp, 22 predicted proteins | sample H2c1metaG_FD_144928 | JGI IMG/M metagenome (GOLD analysis project Ga0193726, IMG submission 144928) | Soil microbial communities from a riparian zone of the East river system, Colorado, United States - H2c1 | ecosystem: Environmental > Terrestrial > Soil > Riparian zone | place: USA: East River...
CTCGATGAGATCCGTGATCGCGGCCAAAGCGCGCTCGAACCGCACCCGCTGATTGTTGAAGAGCGGCGACTCTGGATCGTCCGCCGTCGCGAAGTGCGTATAGATCGCTTCGAGCTCGAGATTCGGGCTCGCGAGGAGTTCCGGCAGCGTCCGCCGCAGGTTGTCGTCGCGGAAACCGAGCCGGTTCATGCCCGTGTCGATCTTCAGGTGATACCGGAGCCGCTGCTTGTAGCGCGCGGCCGCGGCAGCAACCGCCCGCGCGGCGCCGGGCGTCGAGATCGTCGGCGTCAGGCGCGCGTCGAACAGGCCGTCGAGGTCGCTGACGCTCAACGCGCCGAACACGAGAATCTGGCAGGCGACGCCTGCCGCTCTCAGGGCGGCGCCCTCCTCGATGTCCGCGCACGCGAGCACGCTCGCGCCCGCCCCTTCCAGCGCGCGCGCCACCTGGCCTGCACCGTGTCCGTACGCGTTGGCCTTCACGACGGCGATGATCCCCGGCGGATGGGAAGGCCGCTCGCGCTCGAGGTGCGCGGCAATGGCGCGGTAGTTATGCTGAAGCGCGCCGAGGTCCACGCGCGCGACGGTTGGGCGGATCATGAAATGCTAAATGTCGAATGCAGAATGCAGCGGCATTGTGCATTCCGCATTTTGCATTACATGTTTCCCGATGCGAGGTTTTCGAATCTCGTGAACTCGCGGATGAACGCGAGCTTCACGGCGCCGGTGGGGCCGTTGCGCTGCTTGCCGATGATGATCTCGGCCACGCCCTGCGCGTCGGTCGGCGGCTGGCTCTTGTCCGCGTACAGATCTTCGCGGTAGATGAACATGACCAGGTCCGCGTCCTGCTCGAGCGCGCCCGACTCGCGGAGGTCGGACAACTGCGGCCGGTGATCCGAGCGCGACTCCGGCGCCCGGCTCAACTGCGACAGCACCACGATCGGAACGTTCAATTCCTTCGCCAGCCCCTTCATCGACCGCGAGATCGACGCGAGTTCCAGCGTGCGGTTCTCGAAGCGCCCGCGTCCCTGCATCAGCTGGATGTAGTCGATGATGACGAGATTCAGTCCGTGCTCCGACGCGAGGCGACGGCACTTCGCGCGCATCTCGAGGACGCCGATCGACGGCGAGTCGTCGATGAAAATCTTCGCCTCGCTGAGTGTGCCGATGGCCTGAGAGAGGCGGCCCCAGTCCTTCTCGCCCAGGAAGCCGCCGCGCAGCCGGTGCGCGTCGATCCGCGCCTCGGCGGTGAGCATGCGGAGGAACAGCTGCTCCTTCGACATTTCGAGGCTGAACAGGCCGACCGTCATGTCCGTCTTCGTGCCGACGTGCTGCGCGATGTTGAGCACGAGGCTCGTCTTGCCCATCGACGGGCGCGCCGCGACGATGATCAGGTCGGAGGGCTGGAGGCCGGAGGTCATCTCGTCGAGCTCGACGAAGCCGGTCGGCACGCCGGTGATGAGCTCCTTGCGCGCGTGCAGCTTCTCGATCGTCTCGAAGCTGTTCTGCGCCAGGTCGCGCAGCGAGACGAAGCCGTCGCGCACCTTGTCGTCGGCGATTGCGAAGATCGCGTGCTCGGCCTGATCGAGGATGACGTCCGCTTCCTCTTCCCCGTCGTACGCCGTCGCGAGGATCTTGTTGGCGGAGAAGATCAGGTTCCTGAGCGTCGCCTTTTCTTTGATGATGCGGGCGTAGTGCTCGACGTTGGTCGAGCGCGGCACCCCGTCGACGAGCGCCGAGATGTACGCCGGCCCGCCGACCTCGTCGAGCTCACCCGACCGGCCGAGCTCTTCCTTCAGCGTCACGAGGTCGATCGCGTCGCCGCGCTCCGACAGCTTCACCATCTTGTCGAAGATGCGGCGGTGCGCGTCGCGGAAGAAATCGGCGGAGTCTATGACCTCGGCCGCAAGGTTGAACGCGTCGTTGTGCAGCAGCACCGCGCCGAGCACGGAGCGCTCCGCCTCGAGGTTGTGCGGCAGCGTGCGATCGGCGACGGCGGCGTCTGGCATGGAAGAAAACGGAGTGTATCAGAAGAAAAAGGCGGAAGGAAAAAGCTTTCGCTTCCTCCTTCCGCCTTTGATTCTGACTTCCTAATTCTAACTTCCTGATTTCGGGCTGTTAGCTCGCTCCGCCTTCAGCCACGACTCTGACCTTGACGGTCGCGGTCACGTCGCGGTTCAGCCGCACGGGCACTTCGACGTCGCCGATCTGCTTGAGCGGCTCCGCGAGCTGGATCGTGCGGCGCTCGATGTCGAACCCTTTCGCCGCCAGGCCCTCCGCGATGTCGGCGGTCGTCACCGAGCCGTACAGCGCCTTGGTCTCGCCGACCTTCCGGGCGATGACGATCTCGACTTCGGCCAGCCGCGCGGCCAGCGCCTCGGCGACCTTCTTCTCCTCGGCGTCCTTGACGTCGAGCTTCGCGCGTTCGCGCTCGATCTGCTTCTTGTTGCCGTCGGTCGCGAGCAGGGCGAGCTTGCGCGGCAGCAGGTAGTTGCGCGCGTAGCCGTCGGCGACCTTCACCAGTTCGCCGCGCTTCCCGAGGTTGTCGACGTGCTCTCTGAGAATGACTTCCATGTTCACATTCCTCGAACTAATCGGTGACGTACGGAATCAGCGCGAGCTGACGCGCGCGCTTGATCGCCGTCTGCAGCTTCCGCTGATGCGCGGCGCAGGTGCCTGAAATGCGGCGCGGCAGGATCTTGCCGCGCTCGGGCACGAACGGCCCGATCAGCTTCACGTCCTTGTAGTTGATGTCGTCGATCTTGTCCGCGCAGAACTTGCAGACCTTGCGACGGCGGAACAGCGTGCGGCGCTGTCCCTTTTCCTTGTCGCCCGGTTTCTTGTCGCCGCCGCGGCCGCCACGTCCACCGCCGCCGCCAGAGCGCCCCTGTCCGAATGGCATCTAAACCTCCACCCCGTCAAAACGATCGTCTTCAGGTTCTTCGACCTCACCGGCGGGACGTCCCTCGCCCGGCTGCCGCTGCGGGGGCAGACCGCGCTTGACGCGGCGCCGCTCGGAGTTCGACTGCCGCTTCGTCCGGGTGCGCTCGACGACCTTCTTCTCGTGATCGACGCGCACGGTGAGGTGGCGGATCACCTGATCCATGACGCGCAGCCGGCGATCGAGCTCCTTCATCAGCTCGCCCGACCCGTTGATCACTTCGAGGACGTACACGCCCTCTTTGTGATGCGCGATCTCGTAGGCCAGCCGGCGCCGGCCCCAGTTCTCGGTCTTCTCGATGGTTCCGTGCATTTTCGACACGACCGCCTCGAGCTGCTCGTGCAGCTCGGTCACCTGCTGTTCGGTGGTGTCTGGGGGAAGGATGTAAATGAGCTCGTACTGTCGGTCTGACATCTAACTCTCCTCGAGGACACATCCTCACGGATGCGGCCACCAATATGGTGGCAAGGCGCCCTACAACTCAGGGCTATTCGGTTGTCGCCGGATCGCCGCCGTTGAACCCGTTCATCACCGCCGCGATCCCCGACGTGATGAACATCTCCGCCGCATCGGCCGCGCGCAGCGTGACGCGCTCGACCTCCGCGTCTTCGTCCGCATCGAACGTCGTCAGCACGTGATCCGCGAGGTCGCGCCGCGGATCCCCACGCCCCACGCCGATCCGCAGCCGCGAATACTCGTCGCCCAGGTGCGCGGCGATCGATTTCAACCCGTTGTGCCCGCCCGCCGAGCCGCGCGCCCGTGCCCGCAGCTTCCCGAGCGGCAAATCCACATCGTCGACAATGACGAGCAGATCGGCGACGTCGATCTTGTAGTACCGGAGCAGCGCGCCGACCGCTTCCCCGCTCGCGTTCATGAAGGTCAGCGGTTTGGCGAACAAGGCGCCGTCCGCACCCCGGACCTTCGCAATCAGCGCGTCGGCCGGCGCCGACTCGAACTCGACCTGCCGCCGCGACGCGAGCTCGTCGAGCACCGCGAACCCGATGTTGTGCCGCGTGCCGCGGTACTTCGCACCGGGGTTGCCCAGTCCGGCGATGATTTTCACGCCCGCTACTTCTTCTTGTCGTCCTTCTTGGCTTCGACCTTCTTCTCTTCCTTGGCCTCGCCCTCTTCGTCCTTCTTGCCCTTCTTGATGACTTCGGGCTCAGCCGGCGCAGTCGGCGCCGCAGCCGCCGCCGCATCTGCCGGCGCCGCCACTTCCTCGGCCTTCGGCAGGATGACGTGCACGATCATCATGTCGGGATCGCTGATCGCCTTCCACTTCGCCGCCGCCGGGAGGTCGCGGACACGGACGCCCTGGTGCAGCATCAGGTCGCTGACGTCGATCTCGACGTGCTCCGGAATGTCGGCCGGAAAGCACTCGATCTCGATCTCGCGGCGGATGAATTCGAGCAGGCCGCCCTGCTGCTTCACGCCCTGCGGCGTGCCCTTGACGACGACCGGGATCATGACGGTGAGGAGGCGATCCATCGCGACGCGGTAGAAGTCCGCGTGCAGCACCTGGTGCGTCACCGGGTCGAGCTGATACTCCTTGACGAGGACCTTCGAGTCCGCGCCGGCGAGCTTCAGCGAGATCAGCGTGTTGACGCCGGACTCGGAATGGAGAATCTTCAGCAGCGCCTTCGGCTCGACGGAAATCGCCGTCGCGTCCTTGCCGTCGCCGCCGTAGAGCACGCCGGGCACTTTCCCTTCGCGCCGCGTCCGCCGTGCTTCATTCTTGCCGAACGTGTCGCGCGTGATCGCTTCGAGTGTCGCGTCCATAGCTAATTCCTAATTCCTAATTCCTAATTCTCAATTCCTAATTACACGAACAGCGAAGAAACCGACGTCTCCTCGTGGATGCTCTTGATCGCCTGCCCCAGCAGCCGGGCCACCGAGAGCACGACGATCTTGTTGCACGCCGCGCTCGCGGGCGCCAGCGGGATCGTGTTGGTCACGATCATCTTGTCGATCGGCGACTTCTCGATGCGGTCGATCGCCGGCCCCGACAGCACGCCGTGGACGGCGCACGCGAGCACGCGGGCGGCGCCGTTCGTCTTCAGCGCGTTCGCCGCCTTCGTGATCGTGCCGGCCGTGTCGATGATGTCGTCCTGGATGATGCAGGTGCGCCCCTCGACATCGCCGATCACGTTCATCACTTCCGCGGTGCCATCGTCGGTCCGCCGTTTGTCGATGATCGCCAGTTCCGCGTCGAGGCGCTTCGCATACGCGCGCGCGCGTTCGGCGCCGCCCGCATCGGGCGAGACGATCGTCAGCTTCGGGTAGTCCAGCCGCGACAGGTAATCGATGATCACCGGCGCGGCGAACAGATGGTCCACCGGAATGTCAAAGAACCCCTGAATCTGCGCCTTGTGCAGATCCATCGTCAGCACGCGGTTCGTGCCCGCGGCGCTCAGGATGTTGGCGACGAGCTTCGCCGAAATCGGGACGCGCGGCTTGTCCTTGCGGTCCTGGCGCGCGTAGCCGTAATACGGCACGACCGCGGTGATGCGCGCCGCCGACGATCGACGGAACGCGTCGATCATGATCAGCATCTCCATGATGTGCTGATCGACCGGCGCCGACGTCGGCTGCACGACGAACACGTCGGTGCCCCGGATGTTCTCGTCGATCTGGAACGAGACTTCCGTGTCCGGAAACCGGCGCAGTCGGGCCTGCCCTACCTGGACCCCGAGGATCTTGGCGATTTCCTCGACCAGTTCGGGGTGCGCGGAGCCCGAAAAGAGCTTCAATTCGCCGAAACCGGTTGCCATCAGCAGACCCTCACCCGACACCTGCCGCCTCCTCGAAGTGGCTGGGGCGGGAGGATTCGAACCTCCGAATACGGGATCCAAAGTCCCGCGCCTTACCGCTTGGCCACGCCCCATCATCCCGCCCGGACATTGACTTGGAAGAAGCTGCTTTCAGGATGGCCTGAACCACGTGGCGCAAACGGTAAGTGTATACGATGGCGCGTTTCCGCGGCAAGTCACGGCCACGTGAGACGACGGTATTTCGCCCGATCGACGGTCCGCGTGATCAGAATCGACCGGCCGCGGCGCTCGAGCGCCGTCGCCGCAGCCGCGGCCCGGGCGCGGGACCGGAAGAGGCCGAACACGGCGGATCCGCTGCCCGACATCGCCGCGTGGGATGCGCCGGCGCGTGCAAGCGCCCGCGCGATCCGCCCAATCTCCGGGTGCCGCGCGGCGACGGGCCTTTCGAGGTCGTTGCCGTCGTCGCGTTCCTCAGGCGCCGAATCGCCAGCCGCGTGCTCATCCGAGTCGAACCACCCGTACGCGTCGGCCGTGCTGACGCCGAACGGCGGGATGACGAGCACCACCCAGACGGGCGGCGCATCGATCAGCGGCATCAGCACGTCGCCACGCTCGATCCCGAGCGCCGTCCCGCCCTCGAGGAAGTACGGGACGTCGGCGCCGATCGTCGCCGCAACTGCGCGAAGCCGAGCGGGCGGCAGCTTCACGCGCCACCACTTCGCGAGCGCGCGGATCGCCGCGGCCGCGTCGCTGCTGCCACCGCCGAGGCCGGCAGCCATCGGGATGCGCTTGATGATCCGCACGCTGACGCCGCCCGGCGACCCGCGCCGTCCGTCCGCGCGCCACAGCGCGTCGGCTGCGCGCCAGACGAGATTGCTCGCGTCGGCCGGACACGCCGGATCGTTCGACGTGATGGCGAAGGCTCCCGCCGACCGCCGAACCTTCAGCGTGTCGTGCAGCGCGAGCGACTGGAAGACGGTTCGGAGCTCGTGATAGCCGTCGGTGCGCGTCCCGATGACGCGCAGCGACAAGTTGATTTTGGCAGGTGCGCGGACGCTGATCTCGCGGCCCGCGCCGGCGCGCGGCCGTGTCCGGCTACTGGCCATCCGCTTTTGAGGTGACCGGACCGGATCGCCGCAGCTCCTCGAGCGTGATCGGCACAGCGCCGTCAGGGATCGTCACGCGAAAGGCGTCGCCCGTCAGCGGCACGTTGCGTTCGGCCTGCGAGATCGTGAGCTGCAGATCGAACGCGTTCGGCGGGGCGGCGTTGGCGCTCGTCAGCCGGATCGCGCGCGGCAGGTTGTCCTGAAAGGCGCTGTAGTCGGCGCGCCACGCGCGCCCGCTCGCACTCCGCGAGATGACCGACACGAGCCGCCACGCGGCGGCCACGCTCTCACGGTGCAGATACAACTCACCGTCGTGCCCGGCGGCGACGACGCGCCACAGGTCGCCGAAGGCGCGCGTCTGCAGCGCTCCGGCCGCGGGCTCCGGCGCGCAGCCGGTCAGGATGTCGTGGAGATCGGCGGCTGCCAGCGGCAGACCAGTCAGCGCGTCCAGCACTTCGTCGGGACGTTGATGCTCGAGCACTCTCCGATCGCGCGGCAGCAGCAGCGTGGCGTCGTTCCCGGTGGCGACGAAAATGAACAGCGGCTGTCCGAACGGGGCCACGGCCTCGAGGCGCGCGGACGCCGGCGCGGACACGCCGGCGGTCAGTCGCGCGCGCACGCGATGGCCGCCGGCCGATCCGCTGGCGGCCACTTCAGCCGTCAGCGTGCGGATCGCGAGGCACGGGCCAATCGCCTGCTCGAGCACGCCCGCACCGTCCTGCACACTGGTTCCCGCTCCGGACGGCAGCTTGACGAGCGGCGCACCACAGGCCGTGGTCGTCAGCGCGACGGCGGTGAGGGCAATCAGCGCCCTCATTTCTTGAGCTTTTGTCTGGCGGACCGGATCTTCTTGTCGATGGCGGCGCGATCGATCGAATCGCCGTCGCCTGCCAGCGCGCGCGTCCAGGCGGCGATCGCCTGATCGAACCGGCCGCGCTTGAACAGGAGATCACCATAATGATCCTGCACGACGGAGTTGGTCGTCATCTGATCGGCGGCGCGCTTCAGGTTGGCTTCGGCCAGATCGAGCTTGTCCGCCTTGAAGTACGCCCACCCGAGGCTGTCGAGATACGAGCCATTCTCCGGCTCCAATTCGAGCGCGCGCTTGATGTAGCCGACCGACTCGTCGAGGCGATCGCCGCGCTCGGCGAGCATGTAGCCGAGATAGTTGAGCGCGGCGGCGTTCTCGGGCTCCCGCGCAATCACGCCTTTGAACGCCTGCTCGGCGTCCGCGAAGCGCTTCTGCTTGTCGAGCACGGCGCCCAGCTCGAACGCGATCGACTGGTCGCCCGGAAATTTCCCGCTCGCGTCTTCCAGCACCTTGACCGCCTGCGCGCCGCGATCGGCGTCCGAATAGAGCTGTGCGAGCGCGACGTACGCGGTCGGATCGTCGCCGTGTGCCTGCACCGCACCTTCGAGCAGGGCGATCCCCTGATCCGGCTTGCCGTCCTGCCGAAGCGCCTGCGCCTCGAGCTGCACGAGCCGCTGATCGTCGGGGCCGTCGGCGAGCGCGGCCTTCGCCAGGTCTGCAGCGGCCGCGTATTTCTTCGCCGCGAGGTTGGCCTGAATCAGATACCCCGTCACCGCGGGATCCGCAGGCGCGAGGCGATGCGCCTCTTCGAAGAACGGCAGCGCCTTCGCGTGCTGGCCGAGTTCCTGGTACGCGAAACCGAGATGCGGCAGCAGCAGGCCGAGCTCGAACCCGTCGCTGGCCGACGAGGCGCGGAAGCTGGCGACGGCCGGCGCCAGCGCGTCGATCACGCCTTGATATTGATGCCGCTCTTCCAGCGTTTCGGCCAGCGCGTAGTAGCCCCAGGGGCTCTTCGCGTTCGCGGCGATGAGCGCGCGCGCCGACGACTCGGCGGCGTCGAGGTCGCCGAGGCGCCGCAACGCCTGCGAGAGCAGATACTGCGAGCGTCCATCCTTCGGCCGCTCGGCGAGGATGTCCTTGAGAACGTCGCGCGCCTTCGCGACGTCGGCGCGCGCCTGCGTGCTCATCAGCGCCGATGCGTAGCGGACTTTGAGATCGACGTTCCCCGGCGCGCTCGCCACCGCGTGGCCGTACGCGTCGACGGCCTCCTTCGACCGGTGCTCGCGATCGTAGAACTCGCCGAGCGTGGCATAGAGAGCCGGATCGTCGGCGACGGCGTCTTCGAGCCAGGCGATCGCGTCGGCGTTGCGGCCCGCGCCGGCGTACGCCTCCGCGAGCAGCCCCGGGCCCTCGGGCCAGCCCGGCTCCTGCTTCACGAGGTCGCTCAAGAGCGGAATCGCCTTGTCGTACGCGCCGGTGCCGAGATACAGGCGCGCGAGCGTCGCGCGGACGTTCGGATCCGATTCGGTGTCGGGCTGATCGATCGCCGCGGCGAGGTGCGCGATCGCTTTCTTGACGTTCTCGTCCGCAGCGGCGTCGCCGCCCGGCTGCGCGCCGCGCCGCGACTCAGCCATCGCCGCGTAGATGATGCCGGCGACGCGATGCGCTTCGACATTCGTCGGCGAGATCTTCAGCGCCTGATCCGCGGTGTCGAGCGCTTCCTTCGCACGGCTCTGACGCATGTACAGCGCGGCGAGTTCGGCGGGAATGTCGGCGGACGTCGGGTCGAGCGTCATCGCGCGCTGATACGCGGCCATCGCACCGGGCACGTCGTCGTTCGCTTCGAGATGGCGCGCGAGCATGAACTGGTTGTACGCGCCGGCGCGATCCTGCGCCGGCGGCGCGGCCTGAAGTGCGAGCCCGACCATGGCCGCGAGAACGAATGGCATACGAGGGAATTGTTCCACAAAAGGCGGCAGGTGTCATATAGTGCGGCGATGCCGGTCGACCCCGAACTGCTCGAGATTCTCGCGTGCCCCAACTGTAAAACGTCCGTAACCCTCGTCAAGAACGGCACCGCGCTGAAGTGCCCGACGTGTAAGCGCGTGTATCCGATCAAGGACGACATTCCGGTCATGCTCATCGACGAGGCGACGATCGAGCCCTGAAGAACATCCTGCTCGTTCGACTCAGGTTGATTGGCGACGTCGTGTTCACGACGCCGGCCGTGCGCGCACTGCGCCAACATTTTCCTGACGCGCGCATCACGTATCTCGTCGAGCCCGCCGCCGCCGCCGTCGTCGCGCACAACCCCCACATCGATGACGTGATCGTCGCGCCGCGCCGCCGCGGACTGATGCAGCTCGCCGCGGACCTCGCGCTCGGCAGCCGCCTTCGCGCGCGCCGCTTCGATCTCGCGGTCGATTTCCACGGCGGACCGCGCAGCTCGCTGCTGACGTGGTTGAGCGGCGCCAAGGTCCGCCTCGGCTACGACATCGTCGCGCGCGGGTGGATGTACACACGGCGGGTCGAACGCCCGCGCGAACTGCGGCCGCGGCACTCGGTCGAAAACCAGTGGGACCTGCTGACCGCGCTCGGCATCGCGCCGCCCGATCGCGCGTTGTTTCCCGTGGAGATGGTGGCGGCGCCTGCCGCGGCAGCCGGCATCGCCGGTCGCCTCGCGCGCGCCGGCGTCAAGGAGACCGATCGCCTCGTCGTGATCCACGTCAGCGCCGGGAACCCGTTCCGGCGATGGCCGACCGCCGCGTTCGCGGCGCTGGTGGCGATGCTGGCGACAAAGGATCCGCGGCGCCGCGTCATCGTGACCTCGGGGCCCTCTGAAGCCGAAGCCGCGGCGCTCGTGATCGAACGGGCGCGCACGCTGCTCGTTGCCGCGGACGCAGACCGCGTCCTCTCCTGCGGCGAGTTCTCGCTCGACGAGCTGCGAGCGCTGCTCGATCGCGCGGCGCTCTACATCGGCGGGGACAGCGGTCCGCTGCACGTGGCGGCGACGACGTGCGTGCCGATCGTCGGGCTGTACGGACCGACGCTGCCCGAGCGGTCGGCGCCCTGGCGCGCGCCGAATCTCATCGCGGAAGTGGTCGACGTCGGCGACCTCCCGTGCCGTCCGTGCGATCAGCGCGTGTGCGAGCCGGGCGACTTCCGCTGCCTCACGTGGATCCGTCCTGAACAGGTCGCGGATGCGGCCGAGCGCGCGCTCGCGGCCACGTAACGTAAAATGACTGGACCCATGACCCACGCGATCGCGCACGACCCGCCGGCCGATCGGCTCGAACAGATCGGCCTGCTGGCGCTCTTCGGCGTCGGCGCGGCGGTCCTGTTCTCGATCGCGATCGCCCAGATCCTGCTGACGGTCGCGATCGTCTGCTGGGTCGCCTTGATGGTGACGCGGCGCGAACGCTTCGACGTTCCCGCCTTCTTCTGGCCGCTCGTCGCGTTCGGGGCGTGGACGCTGATCTCGGCGGCCTTCTCGCCCGACCCGCGCGCGAGCCTGGTCGAGTGCAAGCAGCTGGTGCTGCTCCTGCTCATCCCGCTCGTCTACCGCTTCGTGACCGGCAACCGCGCGGTGACGATGACGACGGTGATCCTGTCGTTCGCGGCCGTCAGCGCGGCGTTCGGCATCTTTCAGTACGCCATCCTGCACCACGACGACCTCGGCCAGCGCGCACAGGGCACGCTCGGGCACTACATGACCTATTCCGGGCTGCTGATGCTCGTGCTCTGCAGCGCGCTCGCGCGCGTGCTGTTCGGCAAGAGCGACCGGATCTGGGCCGCGGCGGTGATGCCCGCGCTCGCCGTGGCGATCGTCGTGACGTTCACGCGCAGCGCGACGGTCGGTGCGTGCGCCGCGGCGGCCGTGCTGTTCTCGCTGAAGGATTTCCGGCTGCTGGCGATCCTGCCGATCGTCACCGCGCTCTTCTTCGCGGTGGCGCCGGCGAAGCTCAACGCGCGCTTCCAGTCGACGTTCGATCTCAAGAACCCGACGAACCGCGATCGACTCGCGATGCTGCGCGAGGGCGAGCACATGGTGCGCGACCATCCGCTGGTCGGCGTCGGGCCGAACATGGTGCTGCGGCGGTACGCCGAGTACCGCGATCCGGAGGCGGTCGAGAAGGTGAACCCGCATCTGCACAACGTGCCGATGCAGATCGCCGCCGAGCGCGGGCTGCCGGCGCTCGGCCTGTGGCTCTGGTTCATCGTGGCGCTGATCGTCGCGCTCGCGCACCGCGTGCGGCGCGACGGCGATCAGCGTTTCCTGGCGGCGTCGGCGCTGGCCGTGGTCACCGCGATGCTGGCCGCCGGCATGTTCGAGCACAATTTCGGCGACTCGGAGTTCCTGATGATGTTTCTGATTCTCATCACGCTCCCGTTCGCCGCCGACCGCATCAGCCGATCCGCCGTCATATCGCAGCCCGGCCCGGCATGACGCTCCCGACGCTCGACGCCCGCCGCGCGCGCGAGCTGGTCGCGCGCTTCCCCGGTCTGGCTGTGCTCGTCGCCGGCGACGTGATGCTCGATCGCTTCATCGTCGGCCGCGTGAGCAGGATTTCACCCGAGGCGCCGGTGCCGGTCGTTCATTTTCAGTCCGAGCACGTGCGGCTGGGCGGCGCCGCGAACGTGGCGCACAACATCGCGGCGCTGGGCGGCAAGGTGTCGCTGGTCGGGGTCGTCGGCGCGGACGCCGCTGGGGCACGTTTGCGCGAGCAGCTGGCGGCGGACGGCGTCAGCGCGGACGGACTCGTCGAGGATCGCACGCGTCCGACCACGGAGAAGGTGCGGATCGTCACGGAGCGCAATCAGCAGGTGGCGCGCGTGGACTACGAGCGTGACGCCGACGTCGATCCTGCGCTCGAGCGCGAGATCGTCGCGCAGATCGGCAAGGCCGGCGCGCGCGCGAGAGTGCTGCTCGTGTCGGATTACCTGAAGGGCGCGGTGACGCGGCCGATCGTGGAAGCGCTGGTCGCGCTGAAGTCGGCGGGCGTGCCGTTGATCGTCGATCCGAAGATCCCGCACCTCGCCTGCTACGCCGGCGCGACGCTCGTCACGCCGAACCATCACGAGGCCGAGACCGCGACGCACCGCCGCATCCGGACCGAGGACGATGCGCGCGATGCCGCGCGGGATTTCCGGACGCGCGCGTCATGCGACGCCGTGCTCATCACGCGGGGCGAACACGGGATGTGGCTGTCGGACGCCGGTGCCGAGGGGACCATTCCGGCCATCGCGCGGGAAGTGTCGGACGTCACCGGCGCGGGCGACACCGTGATGGCGACGCTGGCGCTCGCCCTCGCCGCGGGCGCCACGCTGGCCGAAGCCGCCATCCTCGCCAATCACGCGGCGGGCGTCGTCGTCGGACGGTTCGGTCCCGCGACACTCACACGGGACGATCTCGCGGCAACGTTCTAAGGGGCTTACGCTGCAGGGTTCTCACGCGCTTACGCTCTAGGGTTCTATGGGCGCCAGAACCCTGCATGGTTCTTCGAAGAACTCTGCAGGGTTCGCCGGAGAACCCTACATGATTGGTTCGAAGAACCCTGGGGGATCACCCTGAGAACCCCGCGTGATCACCTTGAGAACCCTGGACGATCGTTAGTGGGTTCTGCTCCGTGCGAGCTTTGAGCGCAGCGGAGAAGCTGTCGATCTCGGGTTGACGATCGCCGAGCGATTTCAGGATCATCCCCGCGAGCGGGCCCGTCATGCTCAAATGCATGCGGAACTCGGATCCACCCTCGCGCGGCTTCACTTCCAGCGTTCTTCGTCCAACGAACAAGCCGAGCGGCAGGCCGCCGGTCCATTCCATCCGACGGGACGCCTCGTCGAATGCGGTCACGCGCAGGCCGACCGAGCGAATGGCTCCGCTCTGCACCTTCACTCGCGCCTTGATCCGCTCGTTCAGGGCGATCCGCCCATCGATCCCCATGATCTCCGGATTCCACTGAGCGTACCCGGCAGCGTCGGTCAGGATCTTCCAGACCGCCTCTGGCGCGGCTCGCATGATCGCGGAGGTGACGTATTCGTTGTGCATCGGTCTCTCCAGCTCTTCAGTAGTAATATCACCAGCCAATGAGCGAACAATCAGTGGATTCCGAGGCCACACAAGCGAGCGGCTCCGGCGGACGCCCGGCCGAGAGCATCGGACCTTACCGGCTGCTTCAACCCGTCGGCGAGGGCGGCATGGGCACGGTCTGGCTCGCCGAGCAGACGCGGCCGGTCCGTCGTCAGGTGGCGCTGAAGATTATCAAAGCCGGGATGGACACCGCGCAGATCGTCGCGCGGTTCGAGGCGGAGCGGCAGGCGCTCGCGTTGATGGATCATCCAGCCATCGCACGCGTGTTCGACGCCGGCGCCACGCCGGAGGGCCGCCCGTACTTCGTGATGGAGTACATCAAGGGCGAGCCGATCACGACGTACTGCACGCGCCACAAGCTCTCCGTCCACGATCGGATCAGCCTTTTCCTCCAGGTGTGCGACGGCGTCCAGCACGCGCACCAGAAGGGGATCATCCACCGCGATCTCAAACCGTCGAACGTCCTGGTGACGGTGCAGAACGATCGCCCCGCGCCGAAGATCATCGACTTCGGCGTCGCGAAGGCGACGACGCAAACGCTGACGGATCGCACGCTCTACACCGAGCTCGGGACGCTCGTCGGCACGCCGGAGTACATGAGCCCGGAGCAGGCCGAGATGGGCGGCCTCGACGTGGACACGCGCACGGACGTCTACGCCCTCGGTGTGATCCTCTACGAGTTGCTCGCCGGCGCGCTGCCCTTCGAATCGAAGACGCTGCGTGCGCAGACGCTCGACGAAATCCGCCGGACGATCCGCGAAGTGGATCCACCGCGTCCGAGCGCGCACGTGGCGTCGCTCGTCGGCGATCTGGATTGGATCACGATGAAGGCGCTCGAGAAGGACCGCACGCGGCGGTACGGATCGGCGTCGGACGTCGCCGCGGATCTCCAGCGGTACTTGCACAACGAGCCCGTACTCGCCAGCCCGCCGAGCACGGTCTATCGCGTCGGCAAGTTCGTGCGCCGCCATCGCGCGGGCGTGGGCGTGGCCGTGGCCGCCGGCGTGCTCATCGTCGCGTTCGGCGCGACGATGGCGATCCAGACGCGGCGGATCGCGCGCGAGCGCGACCGCGCGAGCCTGGAGGAGTCGAAGGCCAAGGCGGTCAACACGTTTCTCCAGGATCTCCTGTCGCAGGCCAGCGCGTTCGAGCAAGGGACGCCGGACGGCAAGCCCGATCCGGACATCAAGGTCCGCACGGCGCTCGATCGCGCCGCTTCGCAGGTCGCCGGAAAGTTTCAGGCCGAACCGCTCGTTGAAGCCTCGATTCGGCAGACGTTGGGCGAGACGTACGGCGATCTCGGACTCTACGCGCAGGCCCGGCCCCATGCGGAGCGGGCGCTCGACCTCAGGCGCGGTTTACTCGGCGAAGAACATGCCGATACGCTCGACTCGTTGTCGCTGGTGGCGTCGCTCGACGACGATCAGGGCGACTTCAAATCGGCTGACCGGCGCTACGCGACGGTGCTCGACGCGCGTCGCCGCGCACTGGGTCCGCGCCATCGCGACGTGCTGCGAACGATGAACAATGTGGCGTGGACCGACGGCGCACTCGGCCGAAGCACAGAGGCGGAAGCGCGCTACACCGAGGCGCTGGCCATCGAACGCGAAGTGCTCGGTCCCGACGATCCGGTCACCCTGCAGACGATGCTGAACCTCGCGGCCACGTATCTGAAGCGAGGCGGACCAAAGGAGGCTGAGCCGTTGCTCATCCAGACGCTCGCCGTCCGTCGCCGGACGGTCGGCCCGGAGCACCCGTCAACGGTGGCGGTGATGGAGCAGCTGGCTCAGGTCTATGGACAGCAGGCGCAATATGCGCAGGCCGAGGCGATGCGGCGGGAGGTCGTCGACGTCCGCCGCCGGACGCTCGGCGCGGATCATCCGGCGACGCTCGTATCGACGGCCAATCTCGCCCTGGTGCTGTTCCATCAGCGGCAAGCCGAAAAGTTGACCGAAGCGGAGACGCTCCTGGCCGGAGCGATCGGCGCACAGCGCCGACTCCTGGGCGCCGGCCACCCGAGCACGCTCCTGAACACGATGAACCTGGGTGAAGTGCTCGAAGCGGAGGCGAAGTATTCGGACGCCGAGCAGCTGATGCGTCAGGCGGCGGAGGCGTCACGGAACGCGGTGGGCGCCCAGCATTCCCTGACGCTCGGCTTCCTGTCGGATCTCGGCCTGGTGCGGATCGACCAGCACAAATATGCGGAGGCCGAGCCGCCGTTGCGTGAAGCGCTCTCCGGCTATGTGAAGACGACGCCGAAGCACCGGAATCGGTACGATACGGGGAGTCTGCTTGGCGCGAGCCTGGCCGGCCAGCGGAAATTCGCGGAAGCGGAACCGCTGCTGCTCGAGGGATATGCCGGGCTGCTCGAACGCGTCAAGACGATTCCCGCGTACGACATGGACACCTTCACCGACGCCGGCGAGCGCATCGTCCGGCTCTACGAAGCCTGGGGCAAACCGGCGCAAGCCGCGGAGTGGAGGAAGAGACTCTCGCCGCCCTAGTGCCGGAAATGCCGTTTCCCCGTGAAGATCATCGCGATTCCCTGTTCGTCGGCGGCGGCGATTACTTCCGCGTCGCGCATGGATCCGCCGGGCTGAACGACTGCGGTCGCACCGGCCTTGGCGATCGCGTCGAGGCCGTCGCGGAACGGGAAGAACGCGTCCGACGCCGCCACGGATCCTTTCAGAGGCGTCTTGCTCCCGGCCGCTTTCATGACCGCTACGTTCACCGCGTCGACGCGGCTCATCTGACCCGCTCCAACCGCGAGCGTCTTCTGCGCATCAGTAAAGATGATGGTGTTCGATTTCACGTGCGCGCACAGCCGCCACGCGAAGCGCAGCGCCTGCCACTCGTCCGCCGTCGGCGTGCGCTTCGTCACGACCTTCGGAAAATCGCCGAGCGGCCACGCGACGCGCGCTTCGACGACGCGGTCGCGCTCCTGCATCAGCAGACCGCCGAACACGGACCGCAGTTCCATCGCCAGCCACGGGTTGTCGCCGGCGTCGCCGCGGAAAGGCGGCAGCGTGACCACGCGCATCTTGTCCTTGGCCGCGAGGATCTTCTTCGCCTCCTCCGCCACCTCCGGCGCTATCACCGCTTCGACGAACGTGGACGTGATCGCGCGGGCGGTCTCCGCGTCGAGCGGCCGGTTCAGCCCCACGATGCCGCCGAACGCCGACAGCGGATCGGCGTCGCGCGCGCGGACGTAGGCGTCCGCGGGCGACGATCCGGTCGCCGCGCCGCACGGATTCGTGTGCTTGATCACCGCCGCCGCGGGCTCGTCGAACTCGGCGACGATGCGCCAGGCCGCGTCGAGGTCGAGGAGGTTCGTGTACGAGAGCTCCTTGCCCTGAATGAACGCCAGGCCGATCGGCGCGTCCGGGGGCTGCCACAGCGACCCGCGCTGGTGCGGGTTCTCGCCGTAGCGCAGATCGCGCAGCTTCTCGACTTCAAAGGTGTACGTCGCGCGCTCCCCCGGCTCCGCCGGCGCGCGCACCAGCTTCCCTTTCTCCCACGAGAACTCCGACAACGTGTCGGCGATCACCGTGTCGTAGAGCGCCGTGTGCGTGATGGCCTTCACCGCGAGCCGGAACCGGAAGGACGGCGACGGCCCGGCCTTGCGATCGAGCTGTTTGATCAGCTCCGCGTAATCCTCCGGTTCGACGACGATCAGGACGTCGCGGAAATTCTTCGCGGCCGCGCGCACCATGCTCGGGCCGCCGATGTCGATCTCCTCGACGAGCTGCTCGAACGTCGTCCCAGGCCGCGCCGCCGCTTCCGCGAACGGATACAGGTTGACGACGACGAGATCGATGAGGCCGATGCCGTGGGCGGCGGCGGCGGCGAGGTCGTCGGGGCGGTCGCGGCGCGCGAGGATGCCCCCGTGCACCTTCGGATGCAGCGTCTTGACGCGGCCGTCCATCATCTCGGGAAATCCGGTGACGGCTGACACGTTCGTGACGGCGAGGCCGGCCTCGGCGAGGGCGCGGGCGGTGCCGCCCGTGGACACCAGCTCATAGCCGCGGGCGGCCAGGGCGCGTCCGAGATCGGCCAGGCCGTTCTTATTCGATACACTCAGGAGGGCTCTTGGCATACGGAATGAAGTCCAGTATTATCTCAGCGACGCCGGGCGGGCCTGGCGCCGAAAGGAAAAGGCCGCACCACGCGGCCTTTTTTATTGTTCAACGACGCGGCGCACGTGCCGCGTCCACAGCAAGCAGGGAAGAACGATGCGCATCACAGGCAAAGTCAAGTGGTTCAACAACGCCAAGGGTTACGGATTCATCGAGCGCGACGGAGGCAGTGACGTCTTCGTGCACTACTCGGCCATCTCCGGCGACGGCTTCCGTTCGCTCGAGGAAGGCCAGGCAGTGGAGTTCGAGATCGTTGACGGCCCGAAGGGCCCGCAGGCCGGCAACGTTACCAAAATCTAAGTCATCTCGCGACGCCGGGCGCCCTCCGGGGTGCCCGGCCCCCCGCGTTAGTCGCTCCGAACCCCCTTCAACGCCCGCGCCGTAAAGTTCACCTTCCCGTCCTTCACCGCTACGCGAAACGCGACCTCGGCGATGCCGTCGGACTTCAGCTTCTTCACCTGGTTCTTCACGAGATCCGCGAACTTGTGGAACGGCACGCTGTCGTCACCGACTTCGCGCCGCGCTTCGGCCAGCGAGTCGTACAGCTCGTGCAGCTTATCCATCTCGCGCAGCGGATCCTGGAACGCGGCGACGTACAGGATGTGATCCGCCGGCCCCTTCGGCTTCGGCTCCTCCACCACGCGAGGCTTGTGGGCAAACGGCCCCGGACGCCCTTCCTCGCGCGCGCGCAGGCCGCGATCCCAGAGGTCGATGAACGCCGCGAATCGCGACTGCAGCGTCTGGAAGCGGAAGCGGTCGCCGTAGTTCTGGATGTACGAGCGGTCGTACTTCTTGACCATCGCTTCGACGCGGCTGCGCGTTTCCCATGGCGGTTTGGGCAGCCGGCCGGCGAAGTACATGTTGTATTCGGCCTCGAGGCGCTTGAGGTCCGTTTCGATCTGCTGGAGGCCCCGTTCGATCTCGGTCGGTTCTGGCACGCGCAGTTACCGGAAGATCAGAAACCAGATGAGCGGCAGCCAGAGCTCGCGCGCGTACGGGAGCGGACGATCGTCGATCAGCACCTCGGTCTCTGGCGATCCGCCGACGATCTCGAAGAGCGATCGCAGCTGGAGCGCGTCACCCGACCAGAAGCGGGCGCGGTGGCGATGCGCGGCGCCGCTGCCGGTCTCGCGGTACTCGGCCGACGCGCGCGCCATGTCGAGCGCGCGAGGAAATTCGGGCGAGTCGATCTCGGGGAACACGAGCGTGATCGAAAAGGGGCGCGGCTGGACGCCGAACAGCGCGTCATGGAGCTCCGGATCGAGCGCAGCGAGCTCCGCTTCCGTCGGCTGCTCCGGCAGCTCGGCGTACGGCCAGAATCGTTCCGGCGGTCGGGACTTCGGGCGATCGGACTCCATCGGGCGGTGGTGTTAGCATAGCATTTCATGCCGGATTTCCGCGTCATCCCGTCGATCGAGGAGCTGCGTCAGCGGCCGTCGGTCCGCGCGCTCGAAGCGCAGTTCGGCGCCGAGGCGACCCTGGCCGCGCTTCGCGACGCAGCGGGTCTGCTGCGGCAGGCGATTTCCGCCGGGGATCAGTCCTTCAGCACCGACGCCGCAGCCGTGGCCAGCATCGAAGCGTCCGCGGGCGAGCGGCTCGGTGTGCAATTCCGGCACTCGCTCGAGCCGGTCATCAACGCCAGCGGCGTCGTGCTGCACACCAATCTGGGACGCGCCCCGCTCGCGCCGGCGGCGATGGAGCGCATCGCCGAGATCGCCCGGGGCTACTCGACGCTCGAATACGACGTGGCGGAAGGCAGCCGCGGACGGCGCGATCGGCACGCCGAAGCGCTCCTCGTGCACCTGACCGGCGCGGAAGCGGCCGTCGTCGCCAACAACAACGCGGCGGCGACGATGCTGATGCTCGCGGCGCTGGCGTCGGGGCGCGAGGTCATCGTATCGCGGGGCGAGCTGGTGGAAATCGGCGGCGGGTTCCGCGTGCCCGATGTCATGGCGCAGTCGGGCGCGGTGCTGCGCGAAGTCGGCACGACGAACAAGACGCGCGCCGCGGACTACGCGGCGGCGATCGGCGAGCGGACGGCGCTGATCCTGCGCGTGCATCCGTCGAATTTCAGGATCGAAGGCTTCAGCGAGCGGCCGGAGCTGGCCGATCTGGTCGAGGTTGGGGCGCGGTGCAACGTGCCGGTGGCCGAGGATCTCGGCAGCGGATACCTCGCGGCCGGATCCGCATTCCCGCTGAAGGACGAGCCCGCGGTGAAGGACAGCATCGCCGCCGGCGTGGACATCTGCTGCTTCAGCGGGGACAAGCTCCTCGGCGGTCCGCAGGCGGGGATCATCGTCGGACGCAAGGCCCTGGTCGATCGGGTGCGACGCCATCCGCTGATGCGCGCGCTGCGCGTGGACAAGCTGACGTACGCGGCGCTCGAGGCCACGCTGATCGAGTACGCGGCGGGACGCGCGGCACAGACGATTCCAGTACAGCGCATGCTGTCCATGAGTGCCGCCGAGATCCGCGTGCGCGCCGAAGCACTGGCCGTGCGGATCGGTGCCGTGGCCGGCTGGCGCGCGGAGCTGCACGAAGGCATGTCCGCCGTCGGCGGCGGGAGCGCTCCTGGCGTGGAACTGCCGACGTGGCTGGTCGGGATCGACAAGCGCGGGCTGTCGCCGGACGCGCTGGACGCGCGCCTGCGCGGACTGACGCCGCCCGTCATCGCGCGCATCGATCGCGATCGCGTGCTGCTCGATCTGCGGACCGTGCTGCCGGAACAGGATCAGCGATTGGGCGAGTTGATCGAACGGCTAAAAGATCGACGCGATTGACGCGACGGCCCAGTCGAGCACCGTCGCCGGCAGGATGCCGAGGTAGAAAATGAGGATCGCCGACGCGACGAGCGCGGCGCCGGCTGTCTTCGGCACGGACGGGAACCGCGCGGGCGCGTCGGACGGCGTCATGTACATCATGACGATGATGCGCAGGTAGAAGAAGACCGAGATGACGCTGGTCAGCACGCCGACGATGGCGAGGCCGGTGTAGCCGGCCTTGACGGCGGCGCTGAACACGTACCATTTCGCGATGAAGCCGGCCATCGGCGGGAAGCCGCCGAGCGACAGCAGGAAGATCGTCATCAGCGCGGCCAGCCCCGGACGCTCGTTCCAGAGACCGGCGAAATCCTTGACGCGATCGTTCGGCTGCCCCGCCCCCGGGTTCTCCATCAGCGCGATGACGCCGAACGCGCCGATGTTGGTCACCGCGTACGCCAGGAGATAGAACAGCACGGCGCCCTTCGCCGCGTCATTGGCCGAGACGAGCGCCACGAGCAGGTAGCCGCCGTGCGCGATGCTCGAGTACGCGAGCATCCGCTTCACCGACGACTGCGCCACCCCCACCACCGTGCCGACGATCATCGTCGCCGCGGCGATCACCCACACGATCGGCGCCCACGACGCGTGCATCGGATCGAACGCCGCCAGGAACACGCGGAAGAACGCCGCGAACGCGGCCGCCTTGACGCCGGTGGACATGAAGCCGGTGACGGCGGGCGGCGCGCCCTCGTACGCGTCGGGCGTCCACATGTGGAACGGCACCGCGGACACCTTGAACGCGAAGCCGATCATCAGCAGGCCGACGGCGACGAGCTGCATCGGCGTCGGCGACATCGCCTGCGCGGCGATCAGGCTGCCGACGCGATCGAGCCGCGTGCTGCCGGTCAGGCCGTACGTGAACGCAATCCCGTAGAGGAAGAACGCGCTGGCGAACGCGCCGAGCAGGAAGTACTTGAACGCCGCTTCGGTCGCGACCGGCGAGTCGCGGCGGATGCCGGTCAGCACGTACACCGCGAGCGACAGCACCTCGAGCGCGAGGAAGATGACGAGGAGATCGGTCGCCGTCGCCATCAGCATCATCCCGGCGAGGGCGAACAGCATCAGCGCGTAGTACTCGCCCTGCGGCAGGCGTTCCCGCTCGATGGTCGGCGCGGACACCGCGAGCGAGAGCACGCCGATGACGATCAGGATGCCGGTGACGAACAGTCCGAATTTGTCGGCGGAGACGACGCCGAAGCTCGTGACGTTGTGATGCCAGAGCGCGACGGTCGCGATCGCGGCGCCGGCCAGGCCGATGAGGCCGAGCGGGCCGATCGGCATCCGCTCCCCCGGCTCGCGGAACGCCTCCGCGATCATCGCCGCCAGCGCGGCGGCGGCCACGCACGCCATCGGCACGATCGCGTTCAGGGACGATGGCATCATCTGTGACTAACCCCCAGTGGCTGGTGGCTAGTGGCTGGTGGCTCAATCGCTTCCACACGCACGGGCGCGACGACGTGGATCTCGTTGAGCATGCGGTGGACCGACGGCTCGATCGGGCGCAGGAACAGGTTCGGGAAGACGCCCATCAGAATCGCGACGGCGATGATCGGCACGAGGATCGTCCACTCCCGCGGCGTGAGGTCGCGCAGCCCCTTGTTCTTTTCGTTCGTCACCGGCCCGTAGTTGACGCGCTGGAACATCCAGAGCATGTAGGTCGCGGAGAGAATCACGCCGGTCGCGGCTGCAGTCGCAAGGGCCGGAGACCACCGGAACACGCCGAGCAGGATCAGGAACTCGCCGACGAACCCGTTCAGTCCGGGCAGCCCGATCGACGCGAGCGTGATGATCAGAAACGCCGCGACGAGGTGCGGCGTCACCTTCTTCAATCCGCCGTACTCCGAAATCAGCCGCGTATGCCGCCGATCCGACAGCATGCCGACGATGAGGAAGAGGCCGCCGGTGCTGATGCCGTGCGCCAGCATCTGATAGACCGCGCCCTGCACGCCCTGCACGTCCATCGCGCAGATGCCGAGCACGACGAAGCCGAGGTGGCTCACGCTCGAATACGCGACGAGCTTCTTCATGTCCGGCTGCACCATCGCCACGAGCGCGCCGTAGATAATGCCGATCACGGCGAGGATCGCGAGGTACGGCGCAAACTGCGCAGCCGCGTCGGGAAACAGCGGGAACGCGAACCGCACGAACCCGTACGTGCCCATCTTCAGCAGCACGCCGGCCAGGATGACCGACCCGGCCGTCGGCGCCTCGACGTGCGCGTCGGGCAGCCACGTGTGGAACGGAAACAGCGGCACCTTGATCGCGAACGCCAGCGCGAACGCGAGGAACAGCCAGACCTGCGTGCCCGGCGGGAT
>Ga0193726_1001099_pt1 | contig 22961 bp, 24 predicted proteins | sample H2c1metaG_FD_144928 | JGI IMG/M metagenome (GOLD analysis project Ga0193726, IMG submission 144928) | Soil microbial communities from a riparian zone of the East river system, Colorado, United States - H2c1 | ecosystem: Environmental > Terrestrial > Soil > Riparian zone | place: USA: East River...
CGGCTGGGACCTGGTCCTGCTGCCCACGCGCCCTAACGGCTCGGCGGGCTGGGTTTACCTCGGCGGCGGGGGCCTGCAGGCCGCGTCCGACGCCTACCGGATTGAGGTCAACCTGGCCGACGACCGGCTGAGCCTGACCGACGGCGGGCGCGCCGTGGGGTCGTGGGCCGTGGCGGTAGGCGCGGCGGACACGCCGACCCCGACCGGGCAGACGTTCCTGCTGGCCTCGGCGGCGCCGGTCCACCCGACCTTCAGCCCGCTGATACTTCCGCTGGGCCTGCACTCCGATGCCCTGGATTCCTTCGACGGCGGTCCCGGCACCGTAGCCCTCCACGGCTGGCCGAATGCCGCCGTGTTCGGGCATCCGGTCAGCCACGGGTGCGTGCGCGTGCCCGGCGCCGCGCTGCGGGTACTGTCGCGGGTCCCGATCGGGAGCCTCGTGACGATCATCGACCGCCCCGCCGCACCCAGCGCTGCCGGCTAGTCCGGGCCCGCGCGGCGGGTTCGCCTTCCTCAGGCGCGGACGGGCCGCGCCGTGAGCAGGCTGCGCGAACGTTCGCACGCGAGAAAACCTTTGCCGCCCGCCAGCCTCGCCCGCCGCGCAGGCCCCTGACCGTGCATTCCGGTCGCGCCAGGCCCTTTCGCCCCGCCGCCACCGGCCGATGCGTCATAAATGTGATCGAACCGTGACTTGATCACAGATCGCCCGGGACTCTACGTTTTAGGCGAACGTTCGTTCACGTGACGAACCCGGGCCGGGCAGGACGTAATGGCGCGTCGGTATGTCTCGATCAAGGAAGTGGCGGCCCGGGCCGGGGTCAGCTTCCAGACCGCGAGCAAGGTGCTGAACGGCGGCAACGTCCGGGTGTCGGCCGAGACCGCGGCCCGGATCGTGGCCGTCGCCGACAGCCTGGGCTACCGGCCCAACACCGTCGCCCGGAGCCTGGTGCAGCGGTCGACCGCGACGATCGGCCTGATCGCGGGGGACGTCACTGACGGCGCGCTGTCTCAGTTCGCCGTCGCCGCCGAGCGCACCGCGCGGCGGCACGGGCACGCCGTGCTGGTCGGCAACCTGTCCGAAAGCGGTGACGACGGCGCGGCCGTCATCCAGATGCTGATCGACCGCCGGGTGGACGGGGTCCTCGCGGCGGCCCCGCAGCTCGAGGGCGATCTCGAGGTGGCCGACATGCTCCGCCGGTACGTGCCGGCGGTGAGCCTGTCCCACGTGCCCGGCGGCGGCGTCCCGCTGGTCGGCTCGAACCACCGGGAGGGCGCCAAGGCCGCGACCCGGCACCTGGTCCGGCTCGGCCACACCTCGATCGGGACCGTCACCGGGCCGTTCCGCCGCCACGTGGTCCGCAGCCGGCTGCACGGCTACGAGGACGCGCTGCGCGAGGCGGGCATCGAGCCGAGCGAGGACCTGGCCGTCGAGGCGGACTGGACGCCGGGCACCGCGGCCGCCGCCACCCGGCTGCTGCTGGAGCGGGTCCCGGCCGTGACCGCCATCTTCGTGCACAGCGACACCATGGCCATCGGCGTGCTCAGCGCGCTGGCCAGCGCCGGCCGCCCGGTGCCCGCCGCCGTCGCCGTGGTCAGCTGCGACGACATGCCGTTCGCGGAGTACCTGGTCCCGTCGCTGTCCTCGCTGCGGGTCCCGTTCGCGGAGACCGCCGAGCGCGCCGTCGAGCTGCTGCTGCGCAGCATCGCCGGCGAGCCCCCGCCGCAGGCCCCGGTGCTGCTGCCCGTCGAGCTGATCGTCCGCGACTCCTGCGGCGGGCGGCGCGCCCCGGCCCGAACTGCCAACCCTTCCGAAACTGGGCCGCCCCGGACGGCCACGTTTCGCCAGGGCCGGAGGCCGCCGCAGGGCAGGCCGCCGGCCACCGGAACACCGAGCGCCACCACGGCGCGCAGCGAACAGGAGGATTCGTGACCCGGATCGTGGTTGATCCCGCCCGCCAGATCGGCTCCGTGGACCGTAATGTCTTCGGCGGCTTCGTCGAGCATCTCGGCCGCTGCATCTACGGCGGCCTGTACGACGAGGGCTCGGCGCTCGCCGATGACCGCGGGTTCCGCACCGACGTGCTGGCCATGCTGCGCGAGCTGCGGATGGGCGTGCTGCGCTGGCCGGGCGGCAACTTCGTCAGCAACTATCACTGGGCCGACGGCATCGGGCCCAGGGACGCCCGGCCGCGGCGGCCCGAGCTGGCCTGGGGCGGCGAGGAGTCCAACCGCTTCGGCACCGACGAGTTCCTGGCCTACTGCGCGGAGCTCGGCACCGAGCCCTATGTCTGCCTGAACATGGGCACCGGCACCCTGGAGGAGGCGCTGGCCTGGGTCGAGTACTGCAACCGGGCCGGCGACACGGCCTGGGCGCGGCGCCGGGCCGAGAACGGCCACCCGGAGCCGTACCGGGTCCGGTACTGGGGCCTGGGCAACGAGATGTACGGCGACTGGCAGGTCGGCGCGGTGTCGGCCGAGGAGTACGTGCGTACCGCCACCCGGTGGGCGCGGGCGATCAAGATGCTCGACCCCGAGGCCAAGCTGATCAGCTGCGGGATGAACGGCTGGAACGAGTGGGACCGCGTCGTCATCGACGGGATGGCCTCGATGGTCGACTACCACTCCCTGCACATCTACACCGGGTCCGACGACTACTGGACGAACGTGCTCCAGCCGCACCAGGCGGAGCGCGCCATCCGGTGCGCCCGCGCCCTCATCGAGCGCGCGGCGTACGTGAAGAAGATCGACACGCCGCCGCGGATCGCCTACGACGAGTGGAACGTCTGGTACCGCGAGCCCGTGGGCGCGCTGGAGGAGCGCTACAACTTCCCCGACGCGCTGGCGGTCGCCACCTACCTGAACATCTTCATCAGGAACTGCGACTGGGTCACGATGGCCAACCTGGCGCAGATGGTGAATGCCATCGCGCCCGTGGTGACCAGCCCGGACGCCATCGCCGCCCAGCCCATCTACTACCCGATGCTGATGCACGCCCGGGCGGCGCTGGACGTCGCGGTCGACGTCCACGTCACCGGCCCCGTGGTCAACCCGCCCCGCGGCCCGAGCCGGTGGCCGCACCGGGTCACCGACCTGGGGCCGTTCACCCTGGTGGACGCCGCCGCGACGGCCTCCGCCGACCGCGGCAAGCTCGCCCTGACCCTGGTCAACCGGAGCCAGGACGAGCCCGAAACCGTCGAGATCGTCCTCCGCGACCTGGCGTTCGGCAGCGACGCGCAGATCGCGGCGGTCACCGCGGAACGCGGGCGCCAGGCCCGCGTGCTGCCCGATGTCGAGGGCGCGCACCTGGACGAAGGTTCAGAGACGACCAAGGGCGCCATGCTCACCCTCACCCTCCCCCCGCAGTCGTTCACCGTCATCGAGGCGGCGACCACTGGCGGGTAGCCGGCCGTCCACCACAGACCACCACAACAGTCAGCTAAAAACGCGAGGAGTGGTTTGGATGTACTCCACCTCACGATCAAGCCGGCTCCGCCTGCGAGAGCCGGGACTGCGCACGGGACGGGTGGCCGCCGGGCTGGCCGGAACCCTGGCCGTCGCCACGCTGGCCGCCTGCGGCGGCAGCACGACCGGCGCGAGCGCGCCGACGGGCTCGTCCAGCGCGGCCGCCAGCCCGAGCAACGGCACCACCGTGGAGGCCGGCGGGTCCTGCAAGTCCTCGTCGGCCACGAAGGTCACCTTCTGGGCCTGGGTGCCCGGGATGGGCCGGGCCGTCACCGAGTTCAACAAGACCCACCCGAGCATCTGCGTGACCCAGGAGGACGTGGGGGCCGGCGACCCGGAGTACGTGAAGATCTCGGACGCGCTCAAGGCCGGCTCCGGTGCCCCGGATGTCGCTGAGGTCGAGTTCGACGAGCTGCCCTCGTTCGAGGTCACGAAGAGCGTGGTCAACCTCGTCCCGTACGGGGCGAACAAGTTCAAGAGCGCCTTCGTCCCGTGGGCCTGGCAAGAGGTGAGCCAGGGCTCCGCGGTCTACGCGATCCCCGGCGACGCCGGCCCGATGGCGTTCTACTACAACTCCGCGCTGCTGGCCAAGTACCACATCGCCCTGCCGACGACCTGGGCGCAGTTCGCCACGGCGGCCGCCGCGCTGAAGAAGGCCGACCCGTCGGCCTACATCACCAACTTCTCCGCGACCGACCTGCAGTGGATCATGAGCCTGATGGCGCAGGACAACGCCTGGCCGTTCGCCTACAGCGGCGGCAGCAAGGTCACCATCAACTGGACCGGCCCGGCCCAGATGCAGTTCGCTGCCTACTGGCAGAAGCTGATCTCGGCCAAGGAGGTCAACGGCACCACCGACGTGTCCGCCGTGTCCTTCGCCGACATGGACAAGGGCATTGACGCGAGCTGGCTCAGCTCGGCCTGGGGCCCGTCGTACTTCGCCCCCGACGCCAAGGCGTCGGTCGGTGACTGGCGCGCCGCCGCCCTCCCGCAGTGGACCGCGGGCGCGAACGTGGCGGCGAACTGGGGCGGCTCCACTTACCCGGTCTTCTCCCAGAGCAAGAACAAGGCCGCGGCCGCGCAGTTCGCCGAGTGGCTGAACGGCACGGACGCGTCCTGGAACATCACCAAGACGGCGCCGTCCTCGCTGTTCCCGACGTACGTCCCGCTGCTGAACGACCCGTCGTTCAAGGGCATCACCGTCCCGGTGTCGGGGACCTCGCACCCGGACGAGGCGTTCAGCGCGGCGGCCAGCAGCATCCAGGGCGTTCCGTGGCCGCCGTTCATGACCGAGGCGCTCACCCAGTCCGCCACCGTGTTCGCCGGCGTGCTGGATGGCAAGGAGACCCTCCAGGCGGCATTCAAGAACTTCCAGAACGTCCTGGTGACGTACGCCAAGGCGCAGGGCTTCACGGTCTCGAGCTGACGTCGGGCGGCGGCCCGCCTGCTCCCCCTGGGCGGGCGGGCCGCCGGCCCCGGCGCACGGCCCATCTCGAGAAAGGACAGCATGTCCGTGAACGGCACCATCACCACGGCGCCGAGGCGACCGCTCCCGACAGGCCGGCTGCTGGTCCGGTCGGCGGCGCCCGGCCGGCGCGACCGGAAGGGCCTGTGGTTCGTCGCCCCGTTCCTCGCCGCGTTCCTGATCTTCCTGCTGGCGCCGCTCGGCTACGCGATCTACACCAGCCTGTACACCAGCCGGATCATCGGCGGCACCGTCTTCACCGGCGCGGCGAACTACACGCAGACCCTCGAGTCCGGCCAGTTCTGGTCCGGGGTCATCCGGGTGGTCATCTTCGCCGCCATCCAGATCCCGGTCATGCTGGCCATCGCCTTCTTCTTCGCGACGATGTTCGATCTGGGCATCGCCAAGTACGGGACCTTGTTCCGGACCATCTTCTTCATCCCGTTCGCGGTGCCGGCCGTCGTCGGCGCGGTCATGTGGTCGTTCCTGCTGGAGCCGCAGTTCGGCCCGTTCGTGCACTTCGCGAACGCGCTCGGGTTCCACAACACGAACTACTTCTCCAGCGCGCTCATCCTCCCGTCGATCATCGTGATCGTGATCTGGGAGTGGACGGGCTACAACATGGTGATCCTCTACACGGCCCTGAGATCGGTGCCCAGGGCCGTCGTCGAGGCGGCCATCCTGGACCACGCCTCGCTGTGGAAGATCATCGTGCGGGTGAAGCTGCCGATGGTCCGCCCGGCCATCATCCTGCTGGTGTTCATCAACACCATCGGGGCGCTGCAGCTGTTCACCGAGCCGCAGATCCTGTCCTACTTCGAGACCAACGCGATCTCGACCAACTTCACGCCGACCCTGTACATCTTCAACACCGCCATCGCCGGCCAGCAGAACAACCTCGCCGCGGCCGCCGCGGTGATCCTGGGCCTGGTGATCGTGGTCATCTCGGTCAGCTCGCTGGTCTTCCGGCGCCGGAAGGGTGATATCTGATGACCACGACCAGTGCCGCCAGCCCCGTCCGCCGCCGGCGCCGGCGCCAGCCCGACCCGGACACCATCCCGATCGAGTTCTACGGGCTGCGCCGCGGCACCGTCTCGGTCGTCACGTTCTGCTGCGTGCTGTTCGCGCTCTTCACCCTGCTCCCCATCGCGTGGCTGCTCATCGAACTCGACGAAGACGCAGGCCAACATCTTCGAGGGCTTCGGCTTCTGGTTCGCGTCGCCGTTCGAGCTGGGCCGGAACTTCTCGCTGCTGTTCCAGAACGTGGACGGGTACGGGGTCTACTTCCGGTGGTTCGGGAACACCGCCCTGTACGCGCTGCTCGGCGGCGGCGGGGCGACCGCGCTGGCCGCGCTGGCCGGGTACGGCTTCGCCCGGTTCCGCTTCCGGTCCTCGCGGGTGCTGTTCTACGTGGTGATCGCGGCCCTGCTGGTGCCGATCACCGCGATCACCCTGCCGCTCTACCTGACCTACGCCAAGGTTCACCTGATCAACTCGATCTGGGGCATGATCCTGCCCAGCCTGGTGAGCCCGGTCGGCGTCTACCTGATGAAGGTCTTCGTCGAGGTGTCCGTGCCGTCCGAGCTGATCGACGCGGCCCGGATCGACGGCGCGGGCGAGCTGAAGATCTTCTTCCGGCTGGCCCTGCCGCTCATGATGCCGGGCCTGATGACGGTGCTGCTGCTCAGTGTGGTCGGGGTCTGGAACAACTACTTCCTGCCCCTGATCATCTTCAGCCAGAACCAGCTGTACCCGATCACCGTCGGGCTGGGCCTGTGGTCGCAGCGGGCGCAGAACAGCGGCAACGCCGAGCTGTTCCCGCTGGTGGTGATCGGCGGCGTGGTGACCGTCGTCCCGCTGATCGCGCTGTTCCTGATCCTGCAGCGCTACTGGCGCAGCGGCCTCCTCCTCGGCAGCCTGGCCAACTAACCGCGCCACCCCGCCGGGCCGTCCCCATGATCACGACCGATTGCCTGGCAAAAACCGGGGGTAAACGGTCGTGATCACGGGAGACGGGCCTTGCAGCGGCGGGGGAGGGGGATGGTGTCGGCCACGGTGAGGAGGAGGCCGAGGGTGATGCCGCCGAGCGGGCCGGTCGTCCGGACGGCGGCGATGGAGGCGGCGTTCTTGTCCGCCAGGGCGGCCAGCTGGCGGCGGCTTGACGCCGACATCCTCAGGTCGAAGTCAGCCGCGACCAGCTCACCCCGGCCGCCGGGGCCGCGCAGCACGGAACGGCCCCGTTCCTCCTGGTCAATCAGGACGCCGGTGGGCGGGTCGACCCAGAAGGTGACGTCGCCCTGGAAGTAGCGGCCGGCCACCACGCTGCGCGCGGGCCCGCGCAGTCCCAGCAGCGAGATGGGCACGCCGGGCATCTGCTGGACCACCGTGGCCGGGATGTGCTGGACGAACCGGTAGGTCAGGACGCCCTGCACCGGCGCTGCCCGGCGTAGACGGCCGGCCAGGCCCGTTCGGTATTGGTGTCGAAGACCTGGTACGTGGCCCGGCGCACGCCAATCGGCCAGGCTAGCCCGATGCCGCGCTGCCGGATTCCGGTGTCGTCGTTCACCGCGGCGCCGAAGCAGCTGACCAGCTCGCCGGTGCGCCGGTTGAAGGCGGCCCGCTGGTACGTGCTGATGACCAGCGCCCTGTGCGCGCGGTCGGCGAGGGCCGTGAACGAGTCCCACACCGCGATCTGGCTCGTGCTCGCGGCCGGGTCGCCGCGGACGGTGGCGGTCAGGGTGAGGGTGACGCCGCGCCGGGCGGTCAGGGTGCCCTGGTCGAAGGACGCGGCGTTCCTGGCCACCAGGGTGTCCGTCTGGTAAATGCTGGCCGGGGTGGCGACCAGCCGGGGAGCGGCGTAGAGCCGCAGCAGCAGGCCGGCGGTCAGCAGGAAGATCCCCAGCCCGGCCAGGGCCGGGCGGATCCAGCCGCGGCCGGCTCCGCCCCGGCCCCGGCCGGGGCCGCGGGAGGCAGTTCCGTGTCGCGCGGGGGTCGTCGTCAGCCTGCTCAATGGATGCTCCCTCTCTTCGCCGGCGCCGTCGCCGGCCGCCGGGTCTTAGGCCGCGTCCTCGCCGGGACTGGCGTTCCCGGCCGCCACGGCCCGGCCGCCGGAGCCGATCGCGGCCTGATCGGCGACCGGGTCCGCGTGGGTCCGCAGGCCGGCCAGCAGGTCGCGCAGCGGGACCCGGAGAGTGACCGGGGCGCGGGCGGCGGCCGCCCGGCGGAGCAGGTCCCGGTGCTGCTCCTCGCTCACCGTCTCGCCCTGGTCGGCGAGCATGACGGGGATGCCGTCGCACACCCGGTAGAGGCGGCTGGATGCCGTGCTGCCTCGGCTGGCCGCCGGCCCTGCGGCCGGGCGGTGTCCTGGCCGCCGTCGCCATGCCGCGCATTGACCTGCCGCGCGAGGCGGTCGCCGAGCTGGCCGGCGCACCGGGCCACCGGGTGCTCGGCGCCGCCTTTGCCGTCCTGCGGGCGAGCGGCCGGGGCAGCTGGTACGCGCGGCCGCTCAGCCGCGCGGCGATGCTCGTTGTCATGGACCCGCCGCTGACTACCCGCCAGGTTCGCGTGGTGGCGGCCGCGGCCCTGACCGGCGCCCGGGTGCGGCGACTCGCCTACTGGCGCTACCTCCTGGTCTGGCAGCGCCCGGCCCTCACTCCGGGCGCGCCCGTCAGCTGAGGGCGGCCGGGTCGGACTGCCGCCGCGCGGGAGCGCGCTGCGCTGCTACGGCTTCCGCGCGACGCCGCTGTACATCGGTATGGGGTTCGCCGGGTCGGCCGGCGCGCGCCACTGTGCGACCAGCACGAGGCCGGGATCGACGAGGTCCAGGCCGGCGAAGTAGCGGGAGAACGCCGCGTGCGTGTGCACGAACAGCCGGGCCGCCACCCGGGCGGTGTTGAACTCGCTGCTGGCCCGGATGACCCGCTCGGTGTCGACGTCGCTGGTGGCCACCGAGGCCGCCAGGTAGCTGCCGGGAACCACCGCGTCCATGAGCCGTCCGGCGATCCCGGCCGGGTCGTCGGAGTCGGGGATGAAGTGGAGGACAGCCAGCATCATGACGGCCACGGGCCGGCTGAAGTCGAGCGTCGCGGCCGCCTCGCGCAGGATCGTCTCCGGGTCCCGGGCGTCGGCCTGGATATAGGCGGTCGCGCCCTGCGGAGTGCTGTCCAGCAGCGCCCGGGCGTGGGCCAGCACGATCGGGTCGTTGTCGACGTAGACGATCCGGGAGTCCGGCGCGACCCGCTGCGCGACCTGGTGGGTGTTGTCGGCGGTGGGCAGCCCCGTGCCGATGTCCAGGAACTGCCTGATCCCGGCCTCCCCGGCCAGGTACTCCACCGCCCGGCGCAGGAACGCCCGGTTGGCGCGGGCCGCGAGCGGGATGGTCGGCAGGGTGGCCATGGCCTGGTCGCCGACATCCCGGTCCGCCTCGTAGTTGTCTTTTCCGCCCAGCCAGTAGTCGTAGGTCCGGGCCGGGTGCGAGACGGTGGTGTCGAAGGAGGGCGGTTCGCCGGGCCGTTCCGGGTAGCCGTCGCCGGTCAGCGGTCCTGGTATGCCGTCCTGGCTGGTCACGGGTCATGCCCTCCTGCGGCGGCGCAAGCCCTTCCCGCTGCGCTCATCCGCGGCGCTCCGGCCACCGCCCGCGGCGCCCGCCGGCCACCTGGCCCGCGACCCCTCGGCGGTTCTTCCCGGTTTGCCACGGTATCACCGCGGCGTCTTGCCCCCGGCGCCTTACCGGATTGGCTGGATCAGCGGCTGGTCCCCATTGAGCAGGTAGAAGGCCACGAAGGCAGCGGGCTCCCGGTCAGACAAGTTGTCAAAACGCTTGATGGTCTCGCCGGCCGGCTCAAAGAAGACGTCTCCGGCGCGGAGCCGGCAGGCGGGCTGGCCGCCCGGCTCGAACTCGATCAGCCCGCTCTCCACGTACCCGGTGACCGGGCCGGGATGAAAGTGCAGGCCGGTCGGCTGACCCGGCGGCAGCTCCACGCGGTAGGCCTCCAGCCGGTCGAAGGCCGCGTGCAGCGGCTGCGACAGCAGCGGCGTTCTGCGGATATCTGCCATGCCGTTCCTCCGGTTCTCGCGTGCCTGACGTTCCGGGGCGCTGCGTCGTCGGGCTGGTAAGACGCACCAGCTACAGGCCCAGGAGGACCCATGTCTACCCCGATTCCGGCAGTAACGTTCGCCGACCCGGCACCCGCGGAGCGCCTGGAACGGGCGGCCGCCGCGCTGACGGCCCACGGTTTCACCGTCGAGATCCTCGATGACGCCGCCGCCGCGCGTGCCCGCGTCAAGGACCTGATACCCGAGGGCAGCAGCGTGTTCACCGGGGCCAGCGAGACCCTCCGCCTGTCTGGCATCGAGGAGGACATCAATGCCAGCGGGCGGTACCGGGCCGTCCGGCCGCGCGTCCTGGCCATGGACCGTGTCACCCGCGCCGACGACATCCGGCGGCTGCTCGCCAGCCCCGACGTCGCGATGGGCAGCGTCGCCGCGGTCACCGAGACCGGCTCCCTGGTGGTCGCCTCGGCCAGCGGCAGCCAGCTGCCCAGCTACGCCGGCGGGGCCGCTCGCGCTATCTGGATCGTCGGGGCGCAGAAGGTGGTACCCGACCTGAGCACCGCGCTGCGCCGCGTCGAAGACCACTGCCTCCCGCTGGAGAGCGCCCGCGCCCGGGTGGCCTACGGGCAGCCCAGCGCGGTCAACCGCCTCCTCATCCTCAACGCAGAATTCCTCCCCGGCCGCGGCACCGTCCTGCTGCTCCGCGAGGCCATCGGATTCTGAAACCGCGGCGCCGGGACCAGCTGGTGTAGTCTGTCTAGACAGACTAGACAGATCTAGGTAGGTGTTCATGACATCACCGACTCCGGATCACTGGCCGATCCAGGACGCCAAGCAGCGCTTCAGCGAGATGATCCGTGCCGTTACGAGCGAGGGGCCGCAGGTCATCACCCGGCACGGCGAGGATGTCGCGGTAGTTGTAGATATCGGTGAGTATCGCAAGCTGAGCCGGCCCGCGGCGGACCTTGCGCGTATCTTGCTTGGCGGACCCAAACTCGATGAGGGCAACGCGAATGTCTTCGCGGAGGTCGAGGCGGAACGCAAGGCCGACTTCGGGCGCGCGGTCGATCTTGAGGCGGACGCGTGACCTATCTGCTCGATACCAACGTGCTGTCCGAGACGCGCAAGCGCCAGCCGTCGGCAGGCGTAGCCGATTGGATCGCGGCCACTCCGCCGGACCGGCTGCACGTCTCCGTGCTGACCCTGGGCGAGATCGAGCAGGGGATCGCGAGAGTTCGCGGCCGGGGAGACCGGCACCAGGCTTCCGCGCTCGAGCGCTGGCTCCGGGATGTGGAGACAGGGTTCGAAGACCGGATTCTCCCGGTCAACCTCCCGGTCGCCGCTGCCTGGGGCCGTCAGCAGCACGCGCAGCCTCTGCCGGTGATTGACGCGCTTATTGCGGCAACCGCTCGGGTGCATGGCATGACCGTAGTCACCCGCAACGCCAAGGACTTTGAGCTGGCCGGAGTCCGTGTGCTCAATCCCTTCGCCGATCTTTCGTGATGCGGTTTCCGCGGGCCTCGGCTGGATCGAAGGCGGCGGAAAACAGGTAGCTGGTCGCCAGGCTGCGGTAGGGACGCCATTTCTCGGCGATGGCGAGGACCTCCTCCTGGGTAGGGAGACGGCCAAGCTGGTAGGCAGCCCGGATGGCCTTGCGCAGCGCGAGGTCCCCGGGCAGCACGACGTCCTCCCGGTCGAGCGCGATGATGAGGGCGCCCCGCACGGTCCACGGGCCGATCCCCGAATCGCGGTCAGCTCGGCCATCAGCTCGTCGTCCGGAAGGCCGTGCAGGATGTCCGCGTCCAGTTCGCCGTCCGACATGCGGCCCGCGAGGTCGCGCAGGGTGCTGATCTTCCACGACAGAGCACGCGCGAGGCCGGCAGCGTGGCCAGCTGGGATGCTACGCCGCAGGCAAAAAGAAGGAAGAGCGCGGCACCGGACAACGCGTGCGAGGGATGGTGCAGCGTCGTGGCGAGGAAGAGTCCGGACAGCCCCTGCGAACAGGCCGTTCGCCGCGAAGGCGGCCAGGGTCGCGGCTGCCGCCGGGACCGGAAGCCTGACCTTGTGTCGCGAGCCGGCCGGCTTCTTCCCCGTTGCCGGCGTGGCCGGCGCGCCCGTCTCCGGCGCGGCCCATAAGGCGATCAGTGCGATCGTTCCGAGCCCGATGAACACGAGGTAGGGCACGGTCAGCGGCTGCGGCGCCCACTGCGCGAGGCAGCCGGCGACCAGCGGGCCGACGCCCAGCGCACCGACGGTCACTGACGTGCCGATGGTCCGGGCCGCGGCGGCCGATGCCTTCGGGTCCGCGCGCCGCCGCAGCTCGATGAGGTAAGTGATCGCGGTGCCCGCGGCCAGCCCGACCGATGCTCCGGTGATCACCCGCCCGATCAGCAGTCCGGGCAGGTCCTTCCACGCCGCGAGCACTCCCACGGCCACCATCATCGTCGCGACGGCACCGAGCATCGTGCCCCGGCGCCCGATTCGCGCGGCGATGGAGCTGTCCCGTTGGAGTACGGCGATGGTGCTGCCCGCGAAGATCGCGAAGACCACGGTGATGGTGAGGGCCGACAGGTGATCCCGGGTCCGGTAGAGGCCGTAGAGCGGGCTGGGCAGGGTCGCGACTGCCATGACGACCAGGAAGGCGAACGCCGCCGGCCAGAAACCGGAGGGGGGCCGGCGCCCCGGCGCCGCGGACGCATTCACGTCGGGGGTGGCAGGCACGGCGGTCACCAGACCTTCATGCCGCCATCGACCACGAGGTCGATGCCGGTCACGTACGACGCGAGGAACAGCGCAACGTTCGCTACGTCCTCGACCTGGCCGAACCGGCCGAGGAGCGTCCGGTCACGCATGCCGTCCGGCCATCTCAGCGTCCTCTCTGAGCCGATGCGGTCCGTCGCTTCTGCTACTCGCGGAGCCGGTCTGCCACACCCAGGGTGGCCACCGTGCGGGTGAATGGTCGTTACCAGATCCCGGTGATTCCCCGCAGCGCCGCGCCAGCCAGCGGGACGGTCACTGGCCTCGGCCCCGCCCGCGGCGGGAGTCGCCCCCGGCTCCCCTCGGCGAGCGCGGCCGGGCGCGGCAGCCCGCAAATCATCATGATCCGGTGATGACCGCTCACCTGCCACGGAGCGAGCCTGGGGCTGTCGCTTACCCGCGCACGGCCGTCAGCGGGCGTGCCCGAGCCATAGGGAGAAGCAGTGACTTCACCAGCCGAAGCCGGCAGCACCGACGCCCTGCCCGACTACGCGCCCGTCCCGCAGTCCGCGCTCGGAGTGGCCCTGAACGATCAGGGGTACCACGTCGGACGGGTCGAGCGGAACCTGTACTGGGTCACCGACGGGGTCTACCAGTCGGCGTTCCTGGCCACGCGCGACGGCGTGGTGCTGTTCGACGCACCGCCGAGCATCGGTCATAACCTGCAGCGGGCGGTCGACGAGATCGCGGCCGCGGAGGGCGTCAGCAACACCGTGACGCACCTGGTCTACTCCCATCACCACGCCGACCACGGCGGGGCCGCCTCGCTGTTCGAGAATGTCGTCCGGATCGGGCACGAGGAGACCCGCCGGCTCCTGGCCCGGGACAACGACCCGGCCCGGCCCGGCCCGGACGTGACCTTCACCGACAAGTACACGCTGGAGGTCGGCGGCGAGCGCGTCGAGCTCGCCTTCCACGGCTCCAACCACTCGCCGGACAACATCTACATGCACTTCCCCGACCACGACACCCTGATGTTCATCGACGTCGTCAACGCCGGCTGGGTGCCGATCTTCAACGTCAACCTCAGCGAGGACGTACAGGGGTACCTGCAGGCTCCGGAGATCGTCCTGGAGTACCCGTGGGCGCACTTCATCTGCGGGCACCTCGGCCGGCTCGCCACCCGTGAGGACGTCACCCTGCACCAGCAGTACATCGCCGACATCGAGGCCAGCTCCAGGGAGGCGCTGGCGACCGTCAACCCGGTGCCGTACTACATGCACTACGGGGAGAACTTCTGGGCGGGCGTGAAGGGCCACCTCGACGCCGTCACCGAGGCCGCGGCCGCGCCCGTGATCGCCAAGTACACCGGGGTGCTGGCTGCCGCGGATATCGAGGAGTTCACGAGGACGACCACGTTCCAGATCATGCAGTCGCTGCGCCTCGACAAGGGCCCGAGCGGTCCAGTCCACCCCTGAGAACCCGCATGATCGCGGGCGCACCGGGACCGGCGGCGGCCGGTCCCGGTGCTGCGCTTTGGCCATCCCAGCCACCCGGCCGCCCCGGAGCCGGCCGCGATCACCTGATTCCGGCGATGCGGGGTCACCTGCCCGCCCCCGACCATTGGCGGCATGGACCCTGGACCTGCCCGGTACACGATCCGGATCAACGGGCACCTCGGCGCCACCCTGCTGTCGGCCTTCCCGGCGCTGGCCCCGCGGCGGCACGGCCCGCACACCGTGCTCACCGGCCTGCTCGACCAGGCCGCGCTGTTCGGCGTCCTGGCCGAGATCGAGTCGCTCGGCCTGGAGCTGATCGAGGTCCGCCAGGTCACGCCGGAAGGCGAGTGACCGGAATCAGCCGGCATGCGCCCGCCGTGATGGCCGGCCGGCGCTGACTGGCCCCACGACTCCGGACGAGCCCCTCACTGGCTCAGCCCGTCCGCTGCGTCCGCGCGCGGCCGCCAGCGCCGAGCGGCGAGCAGCGCGAGCGCGGCCAGGGCGATCCCGCTGATCCACAGCGGCGCCCGCAGCCCGAGAGCGTGGGCGATCAGGCCGCCCGCGAGCGTGCCCAGCAGGGCCGCCGTCATCGACAGGGTCCGGTTCGCGGCATTGACCCGGCCGAGCACGTCGGCCGGCGCGCGGCGCTGGCGCAGGCTCACCGACAGCACGTTCCACAGCGAGAAGGCCGCGCTGGCCAGCGCGAGAGCCACCGCCGCCATCGGCGGGCTCGGCGCGGCCGCGAGCGCCAGGTCCGCGATGGCCGTGACGCCGAGCGCGGCCGCGCGGAGCCGCCCGTGGTCGAAGCGCCGGGCCAGGGCGGGCGTCACCATGGCGCCGATGATCCCGCCGCCGGCGCCCAGCGCGAGGATGACGCCGTACGTGGCACCGGACACGCCCATGGCGGCGGTGACGAGCAGCACGAGCAGCGGTTCCCAGGTCTGGGTGAGGAACGTCAGGCCAGCCCCGGTGACAACGACGGCTCGGACCAGGTCGGCCCGCCAGAGCCAGCGCATGCCCGCGGCGGCATCCTTGAGGAACCCGCTGGGGGGACGCGGGCCGGCTACGGCCGGCGGCGGCGTGCGGATCCCGACGATCAGCAGGGTGCCCAGGCCCAGGCTGATGGCGTTGACGACGAACGGCAGCGCGGCCCAGGCCGCGAACAGGAAGCCGCCCGCGGCGGGCCCGGCGAGGTCCTCTCCCACGCGCTCGGCGGTGACCAGCGTGCCGTTCGCTTTCTCCAGGTCCTTGTCGGCGATCACCCGCGGGATCAGTGACTGGCTCGCGTTGTCGTAGGTGGCCTCGCCGACGCCGAGCAGGAAGGCGACGCAGTAGAGCAGGACCAGCGAGCGGTCGCCCGCGAGCAGGTCCGCGGACAGCGCGGTCAGCAGGACGCAGCGCGCGGCCCCGGCGCCCAGCAGGAACAACTCGGGCCGGCCCCGGTCGACGAGGGTGCCGATCGGCATGCTCAGCACTAGCCACGGCGCGTACGCGCACGCGGTCAGGCCGCTGATCAGGAGGGCATCTCGGGTGATGGCGGCGGCGAGCAGCGGAAGCGCGACCTCCCGGATGCCATCGCCCAGGCTGGCGGTGCCGGAGGAGGCGACGACGCGCACGTACGCGGCGGGCCACCGGCGGCTTGCCGGGTCACCGTCTCGTCCGCAAGCAGGAACGCGCCGGTCCAGCCGAGCTCGCGCGCCAGCGAAGTCAGGAGGCGGTCGCGGAGGTCGGTGCGGCTTGCCGCCTCGGCGACGGCGTCGATGACAGCCACGATGCGGCGGTAGTCGTCGGGCCGGAGGCCGTCGCGATGAGTCAGATGCAGCCGTCGAAGCCGATGTTCGCGGGCGCCGGGGAGAATGTCCCGGAGGCGTATCCGGCGCTGATCTCAGCCGCGTAGTTCTGCTTGGGACAGGTGCCGGACGTGATGTGAGTGAACGTCAGGCTGTTGCCGGTGACCGCCGTGTTGATCATGCCGTTGACCGCCACGCCGGTTTGCACCCGGGCGGCGAGCGTCCCGGTGCTGTTGCCGGTGATCGAGGCGCCGGTGCCGGTGTCAGCGGGATTGGCGCCGGCCCTGGCGTACCAGGCGCGGCTGCCGTCGGTGAGAGCGATGTCGAAATGCGTATCCGGGCCGGTCCACAGCTGGTTGCCCTCGATCGCCGACCCGGCGAAGCTGAGCGTCTGCGCCGCCCCGGCTGGGTTGTACAGCGGGTCGAACCCCATCCCCCCGTACATCGAGTTCCCTGCGGACAGCAGGTAGTTCCCGGTCACGACCGAGTGCTGGGCCGAGGCGGGGGTGTTGCGGTAGACCACGATCCCGACATCAGTGGCGTCCACGACCTGGTTGCCGCTGATCATCGCTCCCTCGCAGTTGTCGGAGATCCCGTCGGTCCAGTCGCTGGTCAGGTAGTGGTCGCTGGAGTAGGCGGTGATCAGGTTGCCCGACACAGCCTCCGACGGGCACGGATGGCCGTCGAACCCGCCCAGCAGGTACAGGCTGGACGGCCCCTGGGTGTTGGAGATCCGGTCGCTTCTGACCGCGGCGCCGCCGCCGTAGGTCATCACGTCATCCAGCGGGGCGGTATTGCCCGGCGTGTCGCGCGCGCCGTCGACCCATACGTCGGCCAGCCCTGCGCCCTGCTGGACCTGGACCATTCCCTCCTGGGCGGCCGGCGCCGGGAACGTGATGGCCCGGATGAGCCTGCCCATGTCCGCGTAGTGATGCAGGTCCGGGGCGCCGGCGGTGGTCAGCGTGACCCCCGCCGGGATGATCAGCGGGCTGGTCAGCGACACCAGCGCCCGCTGCGCCAGGGCGACGGTGCCGTCGCTGGCCGCAGCATCGTTCAGCAGGGACTGCAGGCCGGCCTCGGAACCGGTGAACCCGCTGCCGGCCGTGGGCACCGCGAGCGCCGGCTGAGTCCCGAAGTAGTACGACGAGCCGCTGCCGTCCACCACTCCGGAGCAGATCCTGGTCACCAGCGCGGTGAACTCCGAACTGGTGAAGAACAACTTCACCGCCGTCGGCCAGGACACCCCTGCGCCCAGTTGCTGCGCCCAGTTGCCGAAGCCCGAGACGTCGGGCTCCCGGTTCAGCGCGCCGCGGTAGAGCGTGAGCAGCTTCGCGTCGTTGTCGTAGCCCAGGCCCGTGTACTCCGCCGACGTGAACACTGCCTCGCCGTAGGCGGCCAGGCTGGCGGCGCTGCAGCCGTGCTGGGCGAAATAGCTTCCGGCGCTCTGCCAGCCCCCCTGGTCGGGCATCCGGCCCAGCCCCTCGGTGTACAGCTTGGCAATGAACTGCGCGGGAATGTAGGACGCCTGCGCCGCGGCCTGGCTTGTCGGCCCCGCTGCGCCGGCGCTGCCGGCCAGCGCGCCGGCCGGGATGATCATCACTGCCACCGCGGCAGCGCCGGCCACCAGGCATTTGGCAAGTCCAGTCGACACGAGGAGCCCTTCCGGTTTCACAAGACCTGTGCTCAGCCGCACGCCCGCACCGCATGCGCGCCGGCGCAGCAGTATCTCGAGCTGACCTGGCATATCGCTGTCATTCCGCTAGCAGGGCCGTTCGGCTGAATAGCCCCCGCGCTTGATGACATTTGCATCTGCAGGCCCGCGCGCCCTTGGGTCATGGTTGGTTGACCCGCCCGTACCCGGTGACCGTCAGCCGCCAAAGGAGACACCGATGACCCGCGCAATGCAGGACAGCACCCTCTCGGCCGCCCCCGTCGTCGTCGACCGCGAGACCTGGCTGAAGGAGCGCGCCGCGCTGCTCGCCCGCGAGAAGGCTCACACCCGCGAGGAGGACGCAGTCGCTGCCGCCCGCCGCCGCCTGCCGATGACCGAGATAGCCAACGTGACCCTCGTCGGCGAGGCTGGCCCGGTATCGCTCCTCGACGCATTCGAAGGCCGCGACCAGCTGATCTTCTTTCAGCACATGTGGTTCGCAGGCCAGCCGTTCGAGGACCAGTGCCGCGGCTGTACCGGCACTATCTGGAACTTCCAGGACGCCACGTACCTCGAGGCACGCGGCGTTACCTTCGCGGTCTTGTGCGAGGGCCCGTACGAGGAACTCGCTCCGTACCGGGAGTTCATGGGCTACACCCACCCGTGGTACTCCACTGCCGGCGTCGACGACCCGACGTTCCCGGACGAGGCACTCGTGTGCCTGGTGCGTCGCGGCGACCGGATCTTCCTGACCTACCAGACCGATAGCCGCGGGGTCGAGGTGATGATGCCGGCCCTCAAGCTGCTCGACCTGACCGCCTACGGCCGGCAGGAGGACTGGGAGGACTCGCCCGCGGGCTGGCCGCAGGACCCGTCACAGAGCTGGTTCCGGCGCGACGGCCGCCCGATCCCGCAGTGGACCCGGCCGGGCGTCACGCCCGCGGGCGCCTGCACTGTCTCTGCCTGCTGCGGAGCCGAGTCCTGAACGTCAGGTTAGGTGGCGGCGCAGCCCCGGACCTGGCGGCGAGCGTCGCTGTGAAAGCCAACGTCAAGCGCAGTGAAAGGTTATTTTGGTCTAGTTAGTCGGTCCGTGCGAACTAGGAGATCAGGAAAATGCGCATCAAGCCCGGCTGTGTGCCGACGGCGCTGGGGACCGCCTTCGTCGTGGCCGAGCGCCCGGCGTGGCCATGACCGCTGGCGGACCGGACTTCGCAGGTCCTGTCAGCTCCTACAACGAATGGGATCCGCTGGAGGAGGTGATTGTCGGCATTGTCGACGGCGCGAGCTTCCCCGGATGGCACCTATCGCTTCCGCCCGCACTGCCGCGGCATCAGGTCACGACCTTCCGGCGCAACGCCGGCACCCCCTTTCCCGCCGACCTGGCGGCGGCCGCCGCCAGGGAACTGGACGAGTTCGTCCGGCTCCTTGAGGGCGAGGGAATTGTCGTGCGCCGGCCCGAGGCCATCCCGCAGCGGCGCGCGTACTCCACGCTCGACTGGGCCAGCACCGGCATGTACGCGGCCATGCCGAGGGACTCCCTGCTGGTCGTGGGCAACGAGATCATCGAGTGCCCGATGGCATGGCGGTCCCGCTACTACGAATCGCTGGCCTACCGGCCGCTGCTGAAGCGCTACTTTCGCGGCGGGGCACGATGGAGCTCGGCACCCAGGCCGGAACTAACCGACGAGCAGTTCGACCAGGACTGGACCGAGCCGGGTGCGGGCGAGCCCGCCCGGCTTGTGGTCACCGAGTTCGAGCCCACGTTCGACGCCGCCGACTTCGTCCGGTGCGGACGGGACATCATCGGGCAGAAGAGCAACGTCACCAACGAGTTCGGGATCGACTGGCTGCGCCGTCACCTGGGCGACGACTACCGGGTGCACGTGTTCGATTTCAATGACTCCCACCCGATGCATATCGATGCCACCGTGATGCCGGTGGCGCCCGGCAAGCTGCTGATCAACCCCGAGCGGGTGCCGAAGGTGCCGCGCCTGTTCAAGGACTGGGACGTGATGCAGGCGCCGGCGCCTGCGCTCCCGGACAGTCATCCGCTGTACATGACCAGCAAGTGGATCAACATGAACATCCTCATGCTGGACCCGCAGCGGGTTGTCGTAGAACGCCAGGACGAACCTATGATTCAGGTCCTGCGCAGATTCGGGCTGACGCCGATCCCGTGTGACTTCCGCCATTTCAACAGCTTCGGCGGATCATTCCACTGCGCGACGCTCGACGTCCGCCGGAGCGGCACCCTCGAGTCATACTTCTAATGCGGCTCGTGAGCTCATGCCACCTGAACGCGGTATTAGGGACCAGGCAATGGCGGATCCTTTCGGCGACACGGCGAGACCCGGTGAATCGGCCAGCGACGCGGAGTTGCTCGAGTCCGTGCTGCGCCGAGCCGAGGGCGTCAGGCACGTGGCGGTCGTGCTGCGCGGCGAGCGGCCGGTGGCGTACGTGGTGCCCGCGACAGCGGACATGTCTGCGCTGCGCGCGCACGTCGTGGCGAACCTGCCCAGGTCCCCGGTTCCGGAATTCAGGCTGGTGGACGCTCTGCCGCTGACCTCCCGCGGGCGGGTGGACCGGGCAGCGCTGTCCGCACCCGACTACGCGGCGCCCGCGACCGCGGGGTACGCGGCTCCGCGCACCGAGACGGAGCGGGTCCTCGCCGGGGTGTGGGCGGACGTGCTCGGAGTCGACCGGGTCGGGGTCGAGGACAACTTCTTCGACCTGGCTGGCGACAGCATCGACACGATCCGCCTGGTCGCCAGGGCCAAGGAGGCGGGCCTGCACTTCACCGCTCAGGACGTGTTCCAGCTCAAGACCGTCGCGGCGATCGCCGCCGCATCCCGGCCGGCGGATCCGGCAGGCGAGGAACCCGGCCGCCCCGCCGGCGCCTCGCTGATCTCCCTCAGCCAGCAGGAAATAGACGCGATCGAAGCCACGTGGAGATAGTCGTGCAAGCAGGCGATGCATGAAGCCCGGCGTCGAGATCCTTCCCTTGTCACCGTTGCAGGAGGGCCTGCTTTTCCACGCCCTGCTGGACGCTGGCGGTGACGACGTCTACACCGTCCAGTGGACGCTGCACCTGGCGGGATGCGTCGACGCGGGCGCGATGAAGGCCGCCGCCGGGCGCCTGCTGGACCGGCACCCGAACCTGCGGGCCACCTTCCAGCAGACCGCGTCCCGCTCGGTTCAGGTCCTGCCGCCGCGGGTGCGGCTGTCCTGGGCTGAGCTCGACTTCTCGGATCGGCGCGCGGAGTTCGAGGAGTGGCTGGACCATGACCGCCGCCGCCGGTTCGACCTGGCCGACCCGCCGTTGCTGCGCTTCACCCTCGTGAAACTCGGGCCCGAACATTACTGCCTGGTGATGATTGGCCACCACATTCTGCTCGACGGGTGGTCGGTCCCGGTTCTCAACCGCGAGCTGCTGGCGCTGTACGCGGCTGACGGAAATGGCGCCGACCTTCCCCCGGCGCGCCCGTACCGGGATTACCTGGCCTGGCTGGCCGCGCAGGACCGGGACGCGGCCGAGGCCGCGTGGACCCGGGCGCTGGCCGGGGTCGACGAGCCGACTCTGGTGGCCCCGCATGACCGGGGGCGCCCGACGAAGCTGCCTGAGCGGCTGACCGTGCCGCTATCGCGGGAGCTGACCGAGGCGCTCATCGCGGTCGCCCGCGCCCACGACCTGACGCTTGGCACCATGCTGCAGGGCGCCTGGGCGTGGCTGCTCGGGCGGATGACAGGCCGGAATGACGTCGTGTTCGGGGCGACCGTCGCGGGCCGCCCCCCGGAGCTGTCCGGGGTGGAGACGATGGTCGGGCTGTTCATCAACACGCTGCCCGTGCGGGTTCGGCTGGATCCCGGGGAGCCGCTGGCCGACTTCCTCCAGCGCCTTCAGGACCAGCAGTCCGGCCTCGGCCCACATCAGCACCTGCCCTTGACCCGCGTCCAGGAACTGGCCGGGATCAGCGAGCTGTTCGACACCGCGGTGGTGTTCGAGAACTACCCCGACGACAGCGAAACGCTCGCGTCCGGGGGACTCACCGTCACCGGCGCGAGCCTGCGCAGCGCCAGCCACTACCCGCTCGTCCTGCTGGCGGTGCCGGGCGAGCGGCTGGCCCTGAGCCTGGACTACCGGTCCGACCTGTTCGGCCGGGCCGAGGCCGGGCAGTGGCTGGCCCGGCTGGTGCGCATGCTCGAGACGCTCGCGTCGCAGCCGGAAACCCGGCTGGGACAGATAGCGGCCCTTTCCCCGGCAGAACGCACGCAGGTACTCGCCACCTGGAACGACACCGCCGCGGATATCCCGGCGTCGACGATGACAGCCCTGTTCGAGGCCCGGGCAGCCGCCAGCCCGGGCGCGACGGCGCTGGTCTGCGGCGACGCGGAGCTGACCTACGCCGAGCTCGACCGCCGGGCCAGCGCGCTGGCCCGGCACCTGGTCGCCGCCGGGGCCGGGCCGGAGGGGGTGGTGGCGATCGCGCTGCCCCGCGGCGAGGCGCTGGTGACCGCGGCGCTGGCCGTGCATAAGGCGGGTGCCGCCTACCTGTGCCTCGACCTCGGCTCCCCGGCCGGGCGGATCGCGCTCATGCTGGCCGATACGAGCCCGGCGCTCCTGGTCACCGATCAGGCCACGGCCGGCGAGCTGCCCGCGGCCGGCGTGCCGCTCCTCGTCCTGGACGAGGACGACACTGCGCGGGCCGTCGCCGCCCGGTCCGGCTCGCTGCTGACCGACGCGGACCGGATCGCGCCGCTGCGGCCGGACAACCCGGCCTACGTGATCTACACCTCCGGCTCCACCGGAACGCCGAAAGGCGTGGTCGTCACGCACGCGGGGCTAGCCAGCCTGGCTGCGTCGTTCACCCGGGCGTTCGGGGTCGGCCCCGGGTCCCGGGTCCTGCAGTTCTCGTCGGCGAGCTTCGACGGCTTCGTGTTCGACCTGATGCTGGCGCTCCCGGCCGGGGGCGCGCTGGTGATACCTGAAGCCGGGCCGCTGGCCGGGGAGGCCCTGGCCAGCACGCTCGGCCGGCTGCGGATCAGCCATGCGCTCGTGCCCCCCGCGGCGCTGGCCGGAGTGCCCGGACGGCCGGTCCCGGGAGTGGAGTGCCTGATCGTGGGCGGCGACCAGTGCCCGGCGGAACTGGTGGCGCAGTGGTCGCCGGGCCGGCGGATGCACAACGCGTACGGGCCCACCGAGACGACAGTCATCGTGACTATGACCACGCCGCTGTCTGGTCGCCAGGCCCCGCCGATCGGCTCGCCGATCGTGAACAGCCGCCTGTATGTGCTGGATGAGGGGCTGGGGCTGGTTCCGCCGGGTGTGGTGGGGGAGTTGTATGTGG
>Ga0193726_1001100_pt1 | contig 22952 bp, 15 predicted proteins | sample H2c1metaG_FD_144928 | JGI IMG/M metagenome (GOLD analysis project Ga0193726, IMG submission 144928) | Soil microbial communities from a riparian zone of the East river system, Colorado, United States - H2c1 | ecosystem: Environmental > Terrestrial > Soil > Riparian zone | place: USA: East River...
ATGTTTGGTAGCTCACTGGATTACCTCGGAGGTAGAAAATTCGCGGCGAATGCGTTGCGTTAATTTCAGAACTGGTTCAAGCGCCTCGGTCGTGATCCCGGTGTTTACTCCGCGCGCGGCAAGAGTTCCGAGAACAGTTTCGGTGGGAATGTTGCCCACCAGATCGTCGCCGGCAAAGGGACATCCGCCAAGCCCGGTCAGCGCGCCATCGAATCGTCGGCATCCGGCTTCGTACGCAGCGGCAACTTTTGCGGCGGCGTCTTCCGGACGGCTGTGCAAGTGAACGCCAAGTTCAATTCCTGCGACGCATCCTTTTACCGCGCGGTAAACCGCTCCGACCTGTTCGGCGTTCGCAGTACCCGCAGTGTCAGCAAGAGAAACGCTTTTCACGCCAATATCTTTCAGCCAGAAAAGTGTGTCCTCAACAACTTCCGGGCCCCACGGCTCGTCATATGGATTGCCGAATGCCATCGAAATATAAATCACATGATCACGATTCGCTTCCTTCGTAACTTTGCAGAGATGCTCGACAAGGGCGCGGGACTCCGCGCGGGACATATTCGCGTTGGCGCGTCGAAAATATGCAGAGATGGAATAAGGATAGCCAAGTGTCGTGACGCCCGGAGTTGCAAGCGCGCGCTCAATACCGCGCTCGTTCACAACGATCCCAATAATTTCCGGCGCGGGTTTTTCAGCGGGTAGGGAAGCGAGAAACTGTTTCATCACCTCTTCACTGTCCGCCATTTGCGCAACTTTGGGAGAGACAAAACTTACGGCATCAATGTGGCGGAATCCTGCGTTTACAAGGGCCGATAAGTATTCCACTTTGCGCACGGTAGGAATGTTTTTTTCGAGGCCCTGCCAGGCATCACGCGGGCATTCAATTATTTTTACGGGTTCGCTCATGATCTTTTTTTCCGTGTGCGCTCAACGCTTCGTCCGAATTGCGACACTAAACCCGATACGAACAAAAGAAGACCGATGAACGCCGCCCAAGCAATCGTCTTTTGAATCGGAGTGCGCGGAGAGTCGGTCATCTCATCCAAGTTAAAGGTAACGGTTCCAGGAGCAGTCGCTGCAGCAACCGGCGGATGTGCATGTCGAAGAGAAATCGTTCTACCGACCACGAACGATCCGAACATTAGCAAGACGCCGGCCAGCAGCAGAACGGTGCCTCTTGAGAACATCACGTCTGAAGCACTCCCGTCTTAAATTCCTTAACTTCCGGATTCAAAGCCGCCGACTCCAGCGCCCATATCAAAGCTTCACGCGTATGCGCCGGATCAATAATCGCGTCCACCCAAAGTCTCGCCGCCGCGTAACGCGGATCGGTTTGATGCTCATAAGTCGCCCGCGTCGAATCGCGCAAATCCTTTTTATCTTTGTCGGAGAGTTTTTTACCTTCGCGTTCCAGCTGCTTGATGCGAATCTCGACGAGCGTGCCGGCAGCGGCGTCTCCGCCCATCACAGCGTATCGTGCAGTGGGCCAAGCAAAAACAAATCGCGGATCGTACGCTTTTCCGCACATGGCGTAATGTCCAGCGCCAAAACTTCCTCCGCAAATCACCGCAATTTTCGGCACCACACTGTTTGACACCGCGTTCACCATTTTTGCGCCGGCCCGGATAATGCCGCTCCATTCCGCTTCTTTGCCGACCATGAAACCGTTCACGTCGTGCAGAAAAATCAGCGGAATCAAATGTTGATTGCAGTCCAAAATAAATCGCGCGGCTTTTTCCGCCGCCTCCGTATAAATCACGCCGCCAAATTCCATACGCGGTTGACCCGTCACGGGATCTACAGTCTTCACATGCATTTTTTGATTCGCCACAATGCCAACCGCAAATCCGCCGATGCGCGCATATCCACACAAAACAGTCGCGCCATGCTCAGGACGATATTCGTCCCAACGGCTGCCGTCCACCACGCGCGCAATCACGTCGCGCATATCGTATTGCTTGCCGGGCGCATTCGTGAAAACACCGTAAATTTCTTCCGCAGGAAATTTCGGATTCTCGGATGGTTTGTGGTCGAAAGGCGCTTCAGCGTGGTGGCCCATTTTGTCCACCAGCGAACGAAGCCGTTCGATGCACGCTTCGTCGTTCGGTTCGCGAAAATCCACTGTGCCGCTGATTTGCGCGTGCATTTCCGCGCCGCCCAATTCTTCGGCGGAAACTTTTTGTCCGATGGCGGCTTGCACTAAGGCCGGGCCCGCAAGAAAAAGTCCCGAGCCATCCGTCATCAATAGTTGATCGCACATTACCGGAAGATACGCGCCGCCCGCCACGCACATTCCCATAATCGCCGCGATTTGCGGAATACCCATCGCAGACATCACTGCATTATTTCGGAACACGCGGCCGAAGTCGTCGGTGTCAGGAAAAACATCTTCCTGTAACGGCAGAAAAACTCCCGCCGAATCCACCAGATACAAAGTCGGAATGCGGTTATCAATCGCAATATTCTGCGCGCGAATCACTTTCTTCGCGGTCATCGGGAAAAATGCGCCAGCTTTCACCGTAGCGTCATTCGCGATAATCATCACCAGACGCCCGGAAACGCGCGCAAGTCCGGTAATTGTTCCGGCCGCAGGAGCGCCGCCCCAGTCCTCATACATTTCGTAGGCCGCGTAAATCCCCAGTTCAAAGAAAGTTGTTTTCGGATCAATCAGTTTCGCGATGCGTTCGCGCGCAGTCAGACGTCCCTTTTTATGTTGCGATTCAATGGCCTTCGCGCCGCCACCTTCGGAAATTTGCTGTTCCTGATTCTTAATTTCCGTCAGAAGATCGACGAGTGAACGCGTGTTCTTAGCAAAATCCGCGGAATCGCGGTTGATGTTGGATTTCAGGGCAGGGCTAGACAACGCGAAGACCTCGTTTGTTCCCGCAAATGCTTTCAAAATACGCCCGCAGGAAATTTTCTGAAATTAGTTTACGGCATGCGAACAAAATTGTCGCGCCGCAGTGTAGGAGTATACGTCGTCTAAGTGTTTTGATGCGAGTGGACGTTAGTGACGGTTGCGCTACTCGTTCCGCAGCGCGACCATCGGATCCACACGAGTCGCCCGCCGCGCGGGAATGTAACAGGCAATCGCTGCTACAACGAGCAAAAGCATTGTCGCGGCGCAAAATGTTGCAGGATCGAACGGTTTTATTCCATAAAGGAATTTCCCAACCAGGCGCGTCAACGAAAAGCATCCCAACAATCCAATGAACGCACCAGCAATGGCAGGCGCCAATCCGTCGCGCAACACCAGCTGCAAAATATCCCACGGCATTGCGCCCAACGAAATGCGCACCGCGATTTCTCCCGTACGGCGCGCGGTGGCATAGGCCAACACCCCGTAGACGCCGATGCATGTAAGTAACAGCGCGAGAAAACCGAACACTGAAGAGAGTCTTGCCATCAGGCGTTCATAAAAAAGTTGGCGGTCGAGGAGTTCTGATTCGGTATTCACCGCATATATAGTTGCGTCCGGCGCTTTCTGGCGGATGATCTGACGCATAGCGACGGCGAGTGCCCCGGGATCGCCGGAAGTGCGGACCATCATATTATAGGCAGGCCAATCGTTCGGCCACGGTTCAAAGATTGTCTGCGGCATTTCGTCGCGGATGCTGTCGTATTTCGTGTCGCCGACTACGCCAGCAACCGTGCACCAATCCCGAAGGCGCACGCGTTTACCGAGGGGATTTTCTCCCGGAAAAATCCGTTGTGCCAAAGCGTTGTTAATCCAAACGAAGCCGGACTTCTTGTGAAGATCCGCTGGCTCGATGTCTCGGCCAGCAAGAACTGTCATGCCCAGAGTTTTGAAAAGATTTGGCCCCGCCATCATCCAATCGACGCCGACTTGCTCGACGCGACCGTTTCGTTCAACAGCGACCACGTTCATGCCCTTGCCGCCGTCAAGAAAAACGGCGTTGGCCCAACTGACGCTTAGCACGCCGGGCAGCGCCGAAAGCCGCGCGCGAATGTCATCATTCAACGCGGCCATTGCAGGACCTTCCGCGTCCGAGTTACTCATCAACGAGGCGCTGAAAACAAGAATGTGTTGTTTGTCGAAGCCAGGATCAAGAACTTCCAAATTTACAAGCGTGCGCAGAAATAATCCGGCTCCGACCAACAACATCAGCGCAACGCTAACTTGCGCCGTCACCAGAATTCGCGCCAAAGGCCGTCGCTGTGAAGACGCGTCGCCACCAGCTCCGCCGCCGGACTTCATAACCACGGCCGGATTCACGCGCGAACTGGTAATCGCCGGAAGCAATCCGAAAAAGACGGCGGAAACACCTGCGATTCCCGCGGTGTAAGTAAGGATCAACATCGAAGGTTTCACATTCAGCAGCGGATGTATCGAAAGCCCGTGACCCACAAACGCCGCAAGAAAACGAGTGAGCCAAATCGCGAGAAGTGAACCTGCAGCGGCGCCTCCGACAGCAACGAGAAGACTTTCCGTAAATAATTGTCGCAGCAAACGTCCTCGCCCCGCGCCCAAGGCATACCTGACGGCAATTTCCGCGCGCCGCCCAGAAGATCTAGCGAGATTCAGACTCGCAAGATTTGCGCAGGCGATTAGCAACACACAACTGACAATAACCATCAGGATGACGAGCGGTTGCGAAAACCGTTTGCGATAGTACGAATATGTTCCGTGCGAAAAATCGGTCAACACAATTCCAGGCGGCGCGTCGACCGCAAACGGATGTTGCGGGTCGCTCGCGATTGCCGCGCGGTAAAATGAAGTCAGCGCTGACTGAGCGCGCTCCACGGATACGCCCGGGTTCAGACGCGCAATTATCGCAAGTGATGGTCTTGGCTCGTCGGGCTTTGTCCAAATGCTCTCGCGCTTAAATCGAGTGATCGCGTGGATCGGTATCCATACATCACTCGGTTCCATTTGACTAACGCCCGGAAATCCTCGCGGAGCCACGCCAACAACGGTGAACTCCGTATCTTCTAAAAAAACAGACCGCCCGATTGCGTTTGGATCGCTGGCAAATCTCGCTCGCCACAGATCGTAGCTGATTACCGCAACCGGATTCGCGCCGATCAGATCATCATCCATCACAAAAGTTCGGCCAAGGTACGCAGGAATCTGCAGCACGGAAAAGAAATCGCCACTCGTATAGTTCGCAACGGCCTGCGTATGTTCGGTTCCGCTGCCGAGACTGAGATGCAGATGAACGGTCGGATACATCGCACCGACGGAAGCGATCGAATTCGAGTGCGCACGCATTTGATCGAATGTTGAGAATGAAAAACCACATCCGTTTTTGTGCGCGTCATCAACGTCCACTTCACAAGCGCCAATGTGAGCGTAGTTCTTCCACTGCGCCGGCTGCGGAGAGGTCCATTTCAACAGAACAAGTTCGGCTGGATGGGGCACAGGCAGCGGACGAAGAAGGACAGCTTCAATCAAATTAAAGATCGCCGTGTTCGCGCCGATCCCCAAAGCAAGCGTAAGAATCGCGACGGCGGTGAATCCAGGAGTCTTCCGCAACATACGCACGCCGAACCGCAAATCCTGCGCAAAATCCTGAATCCAATTTACTCCGCGCGCGTCGCGGCAATTTTCCTTAGCTCGCTCCACGCCGCGAAATTCGCGAAGCGCCGCATAGCGTGCGTCCTTTTCACTGAAACCCTTAAAAATAAGTTCCTGCGTTTTTTGGTCGAGATGAAACTGAAGCTCCTCGTCGAGTTCGCTATCGGCAACGCGGCGATTGAACACGGAACGGATGCGCAGTGGAATTGTGTAGAGCCAGTTTCGCGGCTTCATACTATTTGCACCTCGTCGTTCTCAACGCGTTCGAGATCTCCTACGATTGCGAGATATTGGCGGTTTCTATTCATCCCGAAGTGCAAGCATCGGATCGGTTTGCGTCGCGCGTCGAGCCGGCAAGTACGCCGCGAGTATTCCAACACTTACCAGCAACGCGGCCGAAATGATGATTGTCCCAGTGTCGTGCGCTTTTAAACCAAACAACATTTTCTGCATCAACTGCATAGCCCAAAATGAAATTGCCAGCCCGGCGGAAATTCCCGCGCCAAGCAAAATCGCTACGTCCCGCATAATCAACCGCACGATAGAAGTCTTTTGTGCGCCCAGCGCAATGCGAATCCCAAACTCTTTCCGGCGCTGTGTGACGGTGTAAGCCAGCACTCCGTACAGGCCGATCATCGCCAGCAGCAACGCCAGCGCCCCGAAAAATCCGGAAAGGGTGGCCAGCAGACGATCCTGATTCAGGGAATCGTCGACTTGGGCTTCGAGAGTTTGAAATTCTAACGAGACAGATTTGTTGACAGCGGTGATGGCTTTTTCGGCTGACGCGGTCATCAGGGCTGGGTCAGACGCCGTGCGAATCTCGAAAATGCGCGGATCATCCAATGCCTCCGCTTGCGCGACTGGGAAGTATGCGATGGATTCGGTTTTTTCTCTAAGAGTCTGATATTTGGTGTCTTTCACGATGCCGACGATCTGCAACGGCGGGGTCTTTCGTCGCGGGCCTTTGTCGATATTCACGACATCATCGGTGATCAAATATTCCCCGACGGGCTGAGCGCCCGGAAAAAACCTGCGCGCCATCGTTTCATTAATCACAATGACCGGGGGCGCGCCGGCCACGTCGTGGTCGTCGAAATTGCGGCCTGCAATAATTGGCGACTGCAGCGTAGCGAAAAATCCGGGCGAAATAAAATTCATGTACGCGTCGGCATCATCTCCCGAAGGTCCGCCACCCTTGCTAGGTTTGAACTCCAATCCCCACATTCGTCCACTCACCGGGCTGATATACGACTCGCTCGCCGAGATCGCGCCGGGAAGTGAATTCAGCCTTTCGAGAATCTGCCGTGAGACAGCAGCTCGTTGAGTGGGTGAATCGTGCGGAGCCGGCAGATTGGTGTTGATGAGAAGAACGTTTGTACGGTTGAAGCCGACGTCAAGCGTTACAAGGTTCCTAAAGCTGCGAACGAAGAGTCCGGCCGTAACAACAATAACGAGCGACAAGGCAACTTGCGTGGCGACAATCCAGCGCCCGGGACGAAGGCGCACGCGAGATCGTGACTCGTCAGGTTGAGTGCCTTTCATTGCCGAGGTGAGAGATACGTGCGTGGAACGCAAAGCCGGCAGCAATCCGAATAGAAGTCCTGTCAACAGGGTGATACCGACGGTGAACGCGAGGATGCGCGCATCTAATGCGATTTGCAGAAACAAATGATACTGAGATGTGGAAATCAGGCTGACAAGAATTGCGCATCCCCATCGCGCCAGAAGAATTCCGAATAGCGCCCCCAGCGAAGACAGAAGAATCGATTCGGTAAGAAGTTGACGGATCAGTCTGGAGCGCGACGCGCCCGTTGCGAGTCGGACGGCGATTTCCTTTTGACGCGCTACGGCACGCGCAAGCATCAAGCTGGCGATATTCGCGCAGGCGATGAGCAATACCACGCCGACCAAAATCATCAACACTTCCAGCGGTTGCTCATATCCTTCCAGGTTTGAAATGCCGGCGCCGCCCGGCAATGTGACAAGTGTTCGAGCCAGGAAATCCTTCTGTTCGTCGGGGCGCCAGTCGCTGGACACTATTGATTTGAAAATGCCCGCCCCCAGAACTTGAAGACGCGTGTTCGCTTGCGCGGCAGAGATGCCGGGCTTCAGGCGAGCCATCACAGTGAGCCACTGAGCAGACGGGCGATCCAGCATTTCCTGCCCGTTCGCTTCGCCATCCCACGGGATGATTGCCTCCGCGCAAATCGGTAAGGCAACGTCGAAATGCTGGCCGACGGTAATTCCGAAAAAACCGGGCGGCGCGACGCCAACAATTGGAAATAAGTGCCGATTCAAACTGATCATGCTACCCACAGCGCTGGACGCCCCGCCGTAGTGTTCCTGCCAGAAACCGTAGCTTAGAACCGCAGCGCCCGGACAGCCGCGGATGTCGTCGCTGGGCGTGAGAAGTCTTCCGGCCGCCGCACGAACGCCGAGAGTGTTGAAGAATTCGCCGCTGGCGTAGAGACCATGAGCGGTGTGCGCTTGGCCGCCATTTGAAAGATCAAATCCAGGATTGGACGAAGCAAAAATGCCGGAAAAAACATCCTGGCGGTCGCGAATTTGCTGCCAGACCGGGTTACTGAAGCTCGGATCCGGCGGGCGAGATGGGTCGGGACGGCTGCGAACAAGCATGACTAACTGTTCAGGATTCTGGACAGGCAGCATTTTCAGCATCACAGCATCAATCAAGCTGAAAATGGCGGTGTTCGCACCGATGCCAAGAGCGAGCGTGAGAATTGCGACGGCGGTAAAGCCCGGAGTTTTGCGCAGCATGCGCGCGCCGAAGCGGAGATCCTGCGCAAAATCTTGAAGCCAATTTACTTTACGCGTGTCGCGGCAATTTTCTTTAGCTTGTTCGACGCCACGGAATTCTCGAAGCGCCGCGTAGCGCGCATCCATTTCAGAAAATCCTTTAGAAATAAACTCCTGCGTCTTTTGCTCGATGTGAAATCGAATTTCGTCATCAAGATCGCTATCGGCAGCCTTCTTCTTAAAGATCGAACGAATTCGCAACGGAATCGTGTAAAGCCAGTGTTGAGGGCGCATCGTCTCTGCCTCCGTCAATTTCACTGCGGTACGTATTTTGCTTTAATTAGCACCGACACTCTTTTCGGTGCCGGTGCTACTGCTCCCTAACCAAAAAGCTCGACTCGCGAATTCTATTCGTACCGCAACGCCACCAGCGGATCGACCCGCATCGCTCTTCGCGCCGGAATGTAACTGGCGAACAACGCCACGCCGGCAAGTAAAATCGAAACCGACGCCAGCGTCCAAAAATCGTGCGGTGTCACGTCATATAAAACGCTCGCCAGCAGCCGCGTCAGTCCCCACGACGCAGCGAGTCCGATTGCAATCCCAACCAGTGTCAGCTTCAGCGAATGGCCAAGCACAAGGCTCAGAATGTCGCCCCGCCGTGCGCCCAGAGCGACGCGAATCCCAATCTCCCGCGTGCGCTGCGCCACGCTGTATGACATAACTCCGTAAATTCCCGCCGCAGCCAGAATTAAAGCCAGCCCAGCGAAAATTCCCAGCAGCAATGTCCGGAACCGCGGCTCCGCCACCGATTCCGAAATACGATCATTCATGGACACGAAATTTGAAAGCGGTAAGGTACTGTCTGTCCTCGTGACAATTTCGCGGATCGCTCTGATTGTCGCGCTCGGTTCGCCGGAAGTGCGCACAACCAGAAAAACACTGAAGGGACTGCCCTGCAAAATCGAAGTGTAATACTCGGCTTCAGGTGCATCTTGCAGGTTTGCGTGTTTGGTATCTCCGACCACGCCGACGATTTCGGCCCACTTTGGCGCTGGCCCGGAATTTCCAATGCTGAACCGTTTGCCAATCGGGCTTTCGCCGGGCCAGAAGAGATTGGCCATTGCTTTATTAATGATCACAACTTCAGGCGCTCCGGCGCGATCGCCATCATTGAACACTCGACCAGCAATCAGGGGAACGCCCATAGTCTTGAAATAATCTGGGCTTGCGGCATAAAAAAACGAGAAAACTTTATCTTGATTTGCCAGGTGGGCCGCAGTTTCCTTTTCAAGTTCAAGCTTGAAACCAGCTCGCGCAGTTTTTCCGAAGGGTAGGTTATCGATAGACGATGCCGCCGCTACGCCCGGAATCACGGAGATGCGCTGGAGCACCTCTTGGAACGATTGCACGCGTTGGACGTCCTTCTGAGTAAAGCTAGCCGGAAACGTAACGCTGGTGGTGATTATACTTTCAGGCCGAAATCCGGAATCAATATTGACCAACCGCCAGAAACTTTTTATCAGCAATCCTGCTCCCGCAAGCAGAATCAGCGCCAGCGCAATCTCCGCGACAGCCAGAACACTTCGAGTGCGCCCGAGGAAAGAATGGCGCGCGGAAGCACCTGCCACTGGTTCCTTCAGGGGCGCGTTCAGGTCAACGCGCAACGCGTGGAGCGCCGGAACCATTCCGAAAATCAATCCGCTTAATACCGAAATGGCCATAAGAAAAAGTAAAACACGAACATCGAGATTGATGTCCTGGACAAACAGCATTTTGGTTGGAATGAAACGGCGAAACGCTTGAAGACCCACGTGAGCCAGAATGACGCCGCCAGCCCCGCCAATCGTTGATAGCAACACGCTCTCGGTAAGACTTTGCCGAACCAAACGCAGGCGGCTGGCGCCCAACGCGGCTCGCAGCGCGATTTCATGTTGGCGTTGAATGGCGCGGGCAAGAAGAAGGTTCGCGACGTCAGCGCAGGCAATCAGCAATACAAATCCCACCGCCCCGAATAAAAGGATTAAGCCCGATTTGGAAGATCCTACGAGCTGATCGTGCAGCAAAGTCACTGTAATCGGATTAAGTCTCGGTACGGGGCCTCCGGGATTGGACTTCATTTCGGAATCTCGAGCATTCGATTCGATCGCGCTAATTTCCTCACGACCTTGTGCTGGAGAAATTCCCGGTCGCAGCCGGCCGATCGTATTGTAGAAAAGCGCTTGCTTCATCAGGATTTCTTCGCGAAGGCTCCACGGAAATGGCAGCCACACGCGCGTTTGTTTTGGAAATTCAAATCCTGAAGGCATTACGCCAATTATGACGGTGGGCTTTCCGTTTAATAATATCGTCTTACCGACAGCGTCAGCAGGCGCACCTAAATCCCGGCACAGCAAAGCGCTGATCACTGCGACGTAAGGATGGTTCAGAATTTCTTCTTGGGACAAAAATGTGCGTCCCGCAATCGGGGCAAGTCCTATTGTTTGAAAGAAATGCTGGGAAACTTCCGCTGCGGCCACGCGCTGCGGAGCGGTTCCGGAAGCGGCGAGATTCAGATCTCCTGTTTCGTAGACGGACAGGGTATCAAAGGACTTGGTGTCGTCAGCCCACTTGGCCCAACTCTTCTTTAATTCCGTTCCTACCGACGCATATTCCACAGGCCATGCTCCGTCAATGGCAACAATTCGCTCCGGCGACGGATAGGGAAGCGGTCGCAAAAGCACCGCATTTACAACACTAAAAATTGCCGCGTTCGCCCCAATCCCAAGCGCCAACGTAAGAATTGCAATTGCCGAAAAACCAGGATTCTTCCGCAAAATCCGGACACCGAAGCGCAAATCCTGCATGAAATCGAGAATCAGATTTACTTTCCGCGCGTCGCGAGCCTTTTCTTTGGATTGCTCCAGGCCCCCGAACTCGCGCAGCGCGGCGTAGCGTGCATTTTTTGCGGAAAGGCCTTCGGAAATAAATTGCTGAGTTTTCTGCTCGAGGTGAAATTGAAGTTCATCATCGAGTTCACGTTCGACGGCAGTCTTCTTGAAAAGCGACCGTATGCGCAGCGGAATTGTGTACAGCCAACGTTGAGGGCGCATCGACTATGCCTCCTTTAATTTCACCACGTGTGAAATCGCGCCGGAAAGCCGGCTCCAATTCGCGGATTCCTTCTCCAAATGTTTTTTCCCCAGCCGCGTCAGCGAATAAAATTTCGCGCGCCGATTATTTTCGCTGGCCTTCCATTCCGCGGTGATCCAGCCTTCCTGCTCAAGTTTGTGAAGCGCTGGATAAAGCGAACCGTCGCTAACCTGCAAGATGTCTTTCGAGACCTGCTTTAGCCGCTGGCTCACGGCGAATCCATTCAACGGTTCCAGCGCCAAAATTTTTAGCAGCAATAAATCCAATGTTCCTTGAACTAAATCAGTGGGTTTGCTCATGCTCTCCTCGCTTACCGAGACAAGATACACAAACTCCCCTCGGTAAGCAAGGGGGAAATTACCCGGGGCTGAATTCGCCTTGGTAGCACCGACACTCCTGTCGGTGCCAGGCGCGCCAAATCTCGAATCGCCAATAATCACTCGAATTTCGCGCTGTCTATGGTAACTTTTCAGGATTGAATTTCGTGCGAGCGCAAGTCTTGGATGAGATAGTTCGGCTGAAATTCCATAATCGGGGTAAACACAAATGATTCGTCGAAACTGGATGCGAATTGCGATTTGTTTGATGGCGTCAATGCTCGGCGCGGGAATTTCGTTCGCGCAAACTGGCGCACAAACAAAAACTGCAACGCTGTCAGGCGTTAGTTTGAAATATGAAAAATATACTTTGCCGAACGGTCTCGAAGTAATTCTCTCCGAAGATCATCGCTTGCCGATGGTGGCCGTAAGCATTTGGTATCACGTCGGACCTGCAAACGAAGTGGCAGGCCGCACCGGATTCGCGCATTTGTTTGAGCACATGATGTTTGAAGGCTCCAAGCACGTGCCGGGCAGCACGCATTTTCAATTGCTGGAAGCCGCTGGCGCGTCGCTGATTAATGGAACAACTGATTTCGATCGCACGAATTATTTTGAAACACTCCCGTCGAATCAATTGGAGTTGGCGTTGTGGCTCGAATCTGACCGTATGGGATTTTTGCCGGACAAATTGGACCAAGCTAGTTTGACCAACCAGCAAGACGTAGTGCGAAACGAACGCCGTCAAAGCGTGGAAAATACGCCCTACGGAATTGTGGAAGAAACAATGTTCCACAATTTATTTCCGCAGACTCATCCTTATTATGCCGATGTAATTGGATCGCACGCGGATATTCAAGCCGCAAAGATCGAGGACGTGCGAAATTTCTTTAAGCAATATTACACGCCGAACAATGCGAGCCTTGCGATCGTCGGCGATTTTGATTCCGCTCAAGTGAAACAACTTGTCGAGAAATATTTCGGTCCGCTGAAACGCGGCCCCGAAGTTCCAAAGATTACGGCGCCGACTCCGGCGATCACCAGCGAGCACCGCGCGACTGTTCAGGATCAAGTGCAATTGCCGCGCGTATATGAAGCGTGGTTGACGTCTAAAATTTTCACGCCGGGCGATTCCGATGGAGATTTGACGGCAACTATTTTGGGCGGAGGAAAATCCAGCCGCCTCTACAAGAAACTAGTTTACGAAAAACAAATTGCTCTCGACGTGCAAGCGCAGCAGCAATCGCTTTTGCTCGGATCGGTATTTGAAATTATCGTCACCGCAAAGCCGGGACACACGCCGGAAGAAATCGAGAAAGCAATTAATGAAGAAGTGGAAGCTCTAAGAAAAGACGGGCCCACAACTGCGGAATTAGATCGCGCGCGAAACGGAATTGAGACGCGAGTCGTGCAAGGTCTCGAATCGCTGGGCGGATTCGGCGGCGTCGCCGATCGGCTCAACGAGTACAACCACTATCTGCACAATCCCGGATATTTGCCGGAAGATTTGGCGCGCTACGACAACGCCACAACTCAATCCATTCGCACTTTTGCGGACGCGCAATTGAAGCCGACAGCACGCGTAGTTGTTTACGGAATTCCCGGCAAACCAGATTTGGGCCCGGAAGTTCCCACTCCGCCAAATCAGGAAAAAGGAAAATCCACGGGTGGAGAATCAATTAACACGGACGCCGCGTGGCGAGAACATGCGCCCGCAGCAGGTCCGGCGCGTCCACTGAATTTGCCAGTGCCGGAAATTTTCAAGCTGAGCAACGGAATGACGGTCGTCTACACGCATCGTCCGGGCCTGCCGGTAGTTTCCGCGGAATTAGTTTTGAAGGCCGGTAACGAAGCCAATCCAATTGATAAAGCCGGCCTGGCGGCGTTCACTGCAAATATGTTGCAGCAGGGAACAGCGAAACGGAACGCGACTCAGATCGCCGACGAAGCCGCGTTGCTCGGTGCATCGTTGGCGACAGGTTCTAATACGGATTCGTCGAGCGCAACTACATCTTCGCTCACGAAAAACTTTTCCAGCGCTTTGGACTTGCTGTCGGATATTGTTTTGCATCCGGCCTTTCCACCGGAAGAAGTTGAAAGGCGGCGGTCGAGCAGGCTGGCGGCGCTACAAAACGAAGATAGCGATCCGAACGCCGTCGCATTTCGCGTTGTTTCGCGCTTGATCTTCGGAGCGAATCATCCTTACGGCTACGAAGCGATTGGAACGGAAGTATCGCTGAAAGCAATTTCGCGCGACGACATAAATAATTTCTGGAAACAAAATTATTCTCCGGCGAATGCGGCGTTGGTAGTTTCCGGAAGTATCACCATGGCGGAACTTAAACCGCTGGTGGAAAGTAAGTTCGGTGCGTGGCAGGGCGGCGCGTCACCAAAAAATCCAGCGATGACGGCCGAAGTTTCGCACGCGCGAGTAGTTATTGTGGATCGTCCGGGAGCGGCGCAAACGGCGCTGATGTTGGCCCAGCCGGGGCCCGCGCGATCAACGGCGGATTATGCTGGACTGGAAGTAATGAACTCCGATCTGGGCGGATTATTTTCCAGCCGCATCAACATGAACCTTCGCGAGGCGCATGGTTGGACGTACGGCGCGTTTTCGCAATTTGTGTATCGGAGATACGCCGGTGCAGTAATTGCTGGAGGAGCGATTCGTACGGACGCGACTGCGAACGCAGTGACGGAGACGTTGAAAGAAATTCACCGAATGATGGAAACCCAAATGACTCCGGCGGAACTTGATTTGGCGAGGGATTCGGAATCGCGTTCATTGCCAGGATTATTTGAAACCAGCGGCGCGGCCACTGGTGCGTTTTCTGAAATATTCACTTATGATTTGCCCGCGGATTATTCAGAAATTGCCGGGACGATTTTCCGCGGTAACGGTCGCCGATACGCAGACACTGGCGTCAAAATATTTGAAGCCGGATCAAATGATTATTGTTTGCGTTGGAGATCGCGCGAAGATTGAGGCGGATTTGAAAAAACTGAACCTTGGTGCGATGGAAATTCGCGATGCCACCGGTAAGGTTATTCAGTAATGGAAAATGGCACGTCGCGTGAGCCGCTGTTTGTCGATAGCGTGCTCGCGCGACGATTTGAATTGGCCGAAGCCGAAGGCGGTGCTTCGTGCGGATTTGCGTTAGGCCGCGAAAAACCTGAGACAGGCGCTTGCGTCGAAACAATTGCGGGAGGGCGAGCCGTTTTCACCGGACTTGGATCTCCGATTACGCAAGCAACTGGAGTTGGTTTGGATGGCGCGGTAACAGCGGAAGAATTTTCGCGGTTGGAGAATTTCTTTTTTAGTCGCGGCGCGGATGTGAATGTCGAGACGTCACCGTACGCCGACCCCTCATTATTTTCCCACTACGCAAAAAATGGATATTGCGCGACGGAATTTACTAGCGTGTTGGTTCGGAGAGTGGAGGAGCACGCGGTTGATTTAATTAATCCGGGTGATCCTGCGGGAGTAGCGATCGAGGGGGTGGGGCCGGCGCAATTGGATTTGTGGGTGAAAACGGTTTGTAGGGGATTTTCGGAACATCATGCTGTAACGCCGGAATTGATGGGGATCATGGGATTATTTGGTGGGTCGAGCGGCGCAACTTTATATCTGGCGAAAGTGGATGGAGTTGTTGCAGGTGGGGGCGCGTTATTTGTGCGTGATGGAATTGGTGGATTATTTGGAGCGAGCACGCTGGTGGAATTTCGGCGACGCGGAGTGCAGCGAGAATTGATTCGGGTGCGGATGGAAGCAGCGCGTCGCGCGGGATGCGAGATTGCGTTGACGTTTGCGCGGCCGGGAAGTGTTTCGGAGAGGAATATTATGCGGAATGGGTTTGCGGTAGCTTACACGCGGACGAAATTTACTCGGGAATTGGGTGCGCGGTAGCTGGTAAGTCATTTGTTTGTACGAGGATGTAGCCCTGCGTGGGTAGAAAGGTTACGAAAAAGTGCATTATAATGCATGTTGGAAGGGTGATTCGCGGAAAAAGTGCATCATAATGCAGTTTTTGATGGTCGGAAAATGTATAAAACGAGAAGCGTATTCAACGCAGAGACGCAGAGTGTGCAGAGAAAAAATTTGAGAGTGTGGAGAAAAACTGAGAAGAACTCTCGTTTGGATCGTGTGAGCTGCGCTAGGTCCCCGAAGTCATTTTCTTCTAAGTCCTTTAGTTGCAATACATAGACTGTAGATCGCTGTAAGTCCTGCATTTGCAATACATAGCAAAATGGTGGGGGTGGGGTGTGAGATTTCCACTACTGAGTTCCTTTTTCAGATAAGTCGATTAGCGCATAGTTGTGCACGAGATTGCTGTAAGTCCTTTATTAGCACACACATCGTTATCGAGGGGGGCGGGGGATCCATATTTTTTGAAGTGGTGATTTATTGATGAGGTGTGTATTCAACGCAGAGACGCAGAGTGCGCAGAGAAAGGATTTGAGAAAGCCTTGAGCTATTGATTGGGGGCGGAGTTGGTGCGCGGGGTGGTGTAACTTAGGGCTTCTTGTTGTAGGGATTCTGGTGGGATTATTTTGGAAATTAGCTTTAGCGCGTAGGCTTCGGGGGCGTTGATAAATCTTCCTGACGCCATTACTTCAATTGCAATCGATTTTCCGCGCGGGCCGAGAATTCTTGGCATGCGTTGGGTGCCGCCCCAACCGGTTACGAGTCCGAGAGTGGCTCCGCGGTGTGCGAGAGCTGCATCCGGCGTGGCGATGCGGATGTGGCAGGCCAAGGCGAGATCGAGTCCGCCGCCCATGCAGTATCCGCGGATGGCGGCGATGACTGGCTTGGAATTTTTTTCAATTGATTTCATTGTTGCGCGGCCAAGTTTTGCAAAAGCGAATGCTTGATCGGCGGTGAGGACGGAAACTTCAGCGAGTTCGGCGCCCGCGGCAAAACATTTTTCGGTGCCGGTGATTATCGCGCCACGTAGGTCGGAGTTTTTTTCAAGAATAGACATGTAATAACGAATCTGTGTGAGCGCCCAGCGATTCAGTCGTGGGAATTTATCGGCGGCGGAGAAGGTTAGAAATAAAATTCCATCACGGATGATTGCGTGAATGGAGGTGAGCTGATAGGGCGGATGTGGCGGGAGCGGTGAATGCGCAGGCGCGGTCAGCGTTGGCTGAAGTTCTGGTTCGGGCATGAGCAGTTCAGGCGCGTTGCGGTAAGCGTCCACGAATGTAGGTGACTATATCCTGTGTAGAAGTGCCGGGAAGGAAAATTTCTGCGATGCCGCCTTTTTTTAGGGCGGGGATGTCGGCTTCGGGAATAATGCCGCCGAGGAGAACCATTACGTCGTCCATACCTTTGTCGTGGAGCAGGGACATTAGTTGAGGGCACAAGGTATTGTGCGCGCCGCTTAGGACTGAGAGGCCGATGACGTCGACGTCTTCTTGCACGGCGGCGGAGGCGATCATCTCGGGTGTTTGGCGCAGGCCGGTGTAGATGACTTCCATACCGGCGTCGCGAAGTGCGCGGGCGATGATTTTTGCGCCGCGGTCGTGGCCGTCAAGACCGGGCTTGGCGATAAGGACGCGAATCTTTTGGTCGGGCATGAGAGGAGAGGATAACCGATTAGAGGATTCATGTGTAGGGGCAATTCGGTAGTTGCGTGCTGGATAGACACGCGGTTGGGTTCGTCCGTGCGAGTGCGTTCAATTGATCAGGCGGCCGGCGTCTCTCCGACGGAGATGTGACCGCTTCGGCGCGTCAACCACAAAATGAAAGCGCAAGTGGCGAAACTCAGGAGAGCGGCTACCATGACAACCCCGATGAATGCGCTCGGAAGAATAAACATCCGGCCCAGAAAGTGTTCCGCGATTCCACCGGGAAATACGCTAAGAATCACAGCCAACGCGAGCCAGAACGGACAAGTCGCCGCATACGCGATCGTGATGGCGCGCGCTTCTCGCTGCGAAAAACCGGATCGCTTAAACTTTCGAAATATCCACCACGTGGCCGCGCTGACGGGAAAAATTGTAGCCACGGGTCCGATTATTTCTTTCTGAATTTCAGACGGAGTTGGGCTGATTTTGAAAGTGATCGCCATTAGTACGGCCGTGGAGCAGGTAACAATGAGTGTCGCGATCCCTACTGCTGTGAAAAGTTGGCGGAAGTTTTGCAAGGCACCTGCCTCAACGTAATGATACCGCTAGTCGAGGCTTACTTGATGAAGAATTTCTGAAAGATGCCGGAGATCGCGCGCGGTAATAGAGATGCGAGAATTACGAGCACGGAAAAAAGCCCCCAGGTTCGGAGAACCCGGGCTACACAGTCAACGGCACAGAGGGCGACCTAAAGGTGGCCCCTACGTGATCGAGACTTCCTCGAAGGTGCCGAAGACTTCGCGCATGGTGTCGCAGATTTCGCCTAGCGTGCAGTAGGCTTTTACGGCGTCGAAGATGAAGGGCATTAGGTTTTCGGTGCCCTTTGCGGCGGTGCGAAGGGCGGATAGTTTGCGTGCTACTTCGTCGGTGCTGCGCGTGGCGCGGAGTTTGGAGAGGCGAGCGGCTTGACGGACGGCTACGGACTCGTCGATTTGAAGAGTTTCGAGGGGATTTTCTTTGGAGACGTAGTCGTTGACGCCGACGATGATTTTTTCTTTACGATCGATTTCCAATTGATAGCGGTAGGAAGCTTCGGCGATTTCTCGTTGCGGATAGGAGCGCTCGATTGCGGCTACCATCCCGCCGAGGGAGTCGATTTTGTTGATGTATTCCCATGCGCCGCGTTCGACTTCGTTGGTTAGCGTTTCGACGAAATAGGAGCCGCCGAGGGGATCGACTGTATTGGTGACTCCGCTTTCGTGCGCGATGATTTGTTGGGTGCGGAGAGCGACGGTTGCGGCGAATTCTGTTGGGAGCGCCCACGCTTCGTCGAGAGAATTGGTGTGCAGAGATTGCGTGCCACCCATCACTGCTGCTAGCGCTTGGATCGCTGTGCGGACAACGTTGTTGTAGGGTTGCTGCGCAGTGAGGGAGCATCCGGCGGTTTGCGTGTGGAAACGCAGCGCCCAACTGCGCGGATTTTTTGCGCCGAAACGTTCGCGCATCGCTTTGTACCAGATGCGACGGGCGGCGCGATACTTGGCGATTTCCTCAAAGAAATCATTGTGCGCATTGAAGAAGAAGGATAGTTGTGGGACGAATGCGTCCACGTCCATGCCGCGGCGAACTCCCCAGTCCACATACTCGATGCCATCTCGCAAAGTGAAGGCCAATTCCTGAATGGCGGTCGAGCCCGCTTCTCGGATGTGATATCCGCTGATGGAAATGGTGTTGAACTTGGGCGTGTGCTTCATACCGAACTCGAAGGTGTCGATGACGAGACGCATCGATTGTTCAGGCGGATAAATGTATTCCTTCTGCGCGATGTATTCCTTCAGGATGTCATTTTGAATTGTGCCGGAAATTTTCTTCCAATCGGCGCCTTGTTTTTCCGCGACCGCGAGATACATCGCCCACACAATTGCGGCTGGGGAATTGATGGTCATGGAAGTTGTGACGCTGCCTATCGGAATCTGATCGAAGAGAACTTCCATGTCGGCGAGCGAACTGATTGCCACGCCGCATTTGCCGACTTCACCTTCGGAAAGCGCGTGATCGGAATCGTACCCCATCAATGTTGGGAGATCGAAAGCGACGGAAAGTCCGGTTTGCCCTTGCGCTAGCAAATATCTGAAGCGTTGATTGGTGTCTTCGGCGGTGCCGAATCCGGCGAACTGACGCATGGTCCAGGGCTTGCCGCGATACATGGTGGCGTGAATTCCGCGTGTGTAGGGAGGCTGGCCGGGAAAACCTAGGTCGCGTTCGGGAGTCCAGTCGGATAAATCCGCTGGCGTGTAGAGGCGTCGGATGGTGTGATCGGAAAGGGTGGTGAATTTTTTCTGACGCTCGGCGGATTTTGCGAGCGTGGGATTTAGGGTGTCTTTTTCCCAGGCGAGTTCGGCGGGCGTGGGAGTGCGCGGCGCGGCGGTCGCGGAGGTGCCTGCAGTGTTGCCGGTTTCTTTTGTGTTCTCTTTTACGTCGGCGATAACGGTTGAGCTGGGAGACAGCTTGTCGGTCATTTGAATTGCCCCTGGCGCGAAGTTAGGCGCGCAAATCCAATGTGAAAATATAGTTTACGGCAAGGTGGGGCGGTGGGCAAGACGGCGTGCGCAATTGAGAATAGTTCGGAGAAAGAAAAGTGCTCTCAACGCAGAGACGCAGAGTGCGCAGAGGAAGAGCAGAGAAAGACGGAGAAGATGGGAGGTTGCGCAGAAAATCCCTGGATTCGCGGAACCCGGGCTACACAGTCAAATGCATCCACGCATTATTCTGCTCCAAAATAAAACTGGCCCGGAAGTGGTGACCCGGGCCAGCGGAAAACTTTTGAAATTAGGATTGGTTAGCGTTGTTGGTCGGTCAACAGGGAACCGTCTGCACGCGTGCCGGGAATTAGGGAGTTGCGGAAAAGACCCGGAGCGGTGTGCTTATCGGCGTCCAACTGAATGTTGTTGACGGTGAATGTGCGGCCCATGGCGCGATCGAATTGGATCTTTGCTTCGACCAGGCTGACTAGAGCGCGAACTTCCTGGCCTGCTGCTGTGGCCAGAAGTGCTTGTTGCTGGCTGACGAGGAACGACGTTGATGCTCCGAGTTGAAGTTTCTTTTGCTCGGCATCGACGGCTGCTTCGTCCAATTGCCGCGTTTTCGTTGCAGCCGCGAGAGTTGTACGAGCCTGCGTCAAATTGATCTGCGAAGTGCGAACGTCCACAACGATTGCATTCTGCTGCTGTTGAAGACGGGTGAGATCCTGCCGCTGAGTGAGGATGGCAGCAGCGCTTGCTGCTTGGGCAGAGCGATTCAGGATTGGCAAGCTAAGGCTGATTTGCGCGGTATAGCCTGGAAACTGGCCGCTAAAAATAGAATTCAGCGCTGTGCCGAATCCGCTGACGGACGTGCCAGGAGCGGTGGAGAGTGGAGTGCCGACAAATGCGCCGGTCGGAATTCCTGCCGCGTTGACGATTGGCGTGGTGCTGGCAATAAATGCGCCGGTGGGCGTGCCGTTAACCGAGCTGGTTCCCGCGATGCCCGCGCCGGTGTACTGAGCGCTGGCGGTGAGTGAAGGAAGAAGCAAATTGCGCGTGCCCTTGATGCTGAGCTCGTCGCTGTTCAAACCAATCGGAGATTCCTTGTAGTCGGGACGATTTGCGAGCGCTTCGCGAACTGCCTGATCGAGCGGTTGATTTTCAACGTCCGCTGGATTGTAGGTGAGGTCGGTCGGCACGATTTCGACCTTGCTTGATGTCGGACCGAGAGGATCCTTGGTGATCAACGCGAGCAGAGTTAATTGATCCTGATATAGCAAAGTTTGCGCCGCAATCAATTGTTGATTGGCGGTGGAGAGACCTGCGTCCGCGCTGATTACGTCGAGCGGCGCCAAAGTTCCGATCTCAACTTGCTTCCGATCGTCGCTCAATAGCTGGGCCGCGAGGTTCACGGAGTGCTGTGCTACGTTGACGTTCTGAATGGCGAACACAAGTTCCCAGTAGGCGGTTTCCACTTGCGTGACCGACGTAAGAATTTGCTGCTGAAACGCGAGGTCGGAAATTTTTTCTGAGTTCTTCGCGATCGCGATGAAGCGACGATTGTTCGCGAATCCAAATCCGTTAAGCAAAGCCTGCGAAACCTGGAGAGTCATTTGCGACTGATCGAGAGGATTGAACAAGTTTCCCGAAGTCGATGTCTGGTGCGAGTTGGTTTCCCCAACGGAAATACTGGTGCCGGTCTGAAATGATTGGGTGTAGTTGAAATTCAAGCTTTCTACGGTGGAGGTGATAGATGTCGCGCCGGTGCCCGCGCCCGTAAGAAACGGGTTGCCGACTGGAGTGTTCGAGTGAGTGATGCCGGCGGTGACGTTCAACCTTGGATCGAAGACGTACGCGGTTCCTAAACCGGATCGCGCTGACAGAATATTCGTGTCGGCAATCAGCGGATTGTAACGCGCGACGGCGATATCGAGATCATTTTCGAGTGCGAGCGCGATGGCGTCCTGCAAGGTCAAATAAAGTTTGCCGTCTCGCATGAAACTCTGAAGACTCGAGGAGTTGGTGAGATTCGGCATGGCAATATGCATCGGCGTATACGGCCCGAGAACATGCGGAAACCAAGGCTGGCCATGGGAAAGGTCGTACGGCTGTTTATCGTCCACTTTTTTCGGAGCGGTGGGCGTAGCCGGTTGCTGCACTTGCACTGGAGGAGCCTGATTCACCGCGGGCTGCTGCTGAGCCTGCTGCTCCTTGGTAGGAGGCGCCTGAGGAGGCGTGGGCGGCGGCGTCTGAGTTTGCTGTTGCTGGGCCTGAGCAAAGGCCGGCGCGACGGGTCCCAACATGACGCAGAGCGCCAGAGTGAAGATCCCGACCGTACGCATATACCTGACCATAATTCGTTGTTCCTTTCGTTTTTCTAGTGCCGCGGAGCTGCTGCACTACGCACTCCGTCGGCAAAGACAAAATCTTTAACGTGCGGCAGAGCCGCTGCAATTCGCGCTCCGTCGGCAAAGACAAAATCGGTGTTCGAGAATTAAGCCTGTGTGTTCCTAAGTTAGTTAAACGTCCCAAACAGATGAATTGTTTCAAGTTTTTGCGCCGGATGGTATCGGCACGACTGTGAAGGTGCAACCTGAGCGGCGCAAGTTTAACAGCGTCTGAGCATTCTTGACAATGCGCGCGACGGGCAATACGCTACGCGCGGCATTTCGTATTAAGTTGTGGCATCGGGAGGGCGCAGATGCAGCCGGAGCAAGTGACTGAAATATTGAAAAATGTTGGCGCGATACGGCATGGTCACTTTGAGCTGTCATCGGGTCTCCATAGTGATACATACGTGCAATGTGCGCTGGTATTACAGTTTCCACGAATTGCGGAGCAAATAAGTTCGGCTCTGGCGAAGAAATTCGATGGATTAGAGATTTCGGCGGTGGTTTCGCCTGCGCTTGGTGGAGTAATTTTGGGGCACGAGGTGGCGCGAGCGTTTAGCGTAGGACGTCCGGGCAATGGAATTCCGGCGATATTTGTTGAGCGCGACGGTAGCGGGGCGATGACGATGCGGCGCGGATTTTCTCTTGAAGCGGGGCAGCCCGTGTTGGTTGTGGAGGACGTGTGGACTACTGGCGGGTCGACTGTTGAGGCGATAAAAGTTGT
>Ga0193726_1001101_pt1 | contig 22947 bp, 16 predicted proteins | sample H2c1metaG_FD_144928 | JGI IMG/M metagenome (GOLD analysis project Ga0193726, IMG submission 144928) | Soil microbial communities from a riparian zone of the East river system, Colorado, United States - H2c1 | ecosystem: Environmental > Terrestrial > Soil > Riparian zone | place: USA: East River...
CGCTCGAAAGGAGCAATCCCGGTTTCCACTTCGCGGGCATGCGCGTCGGCGAAGACCTCGCCGCGCACTACGCGTCGGCGGACGTGTTCCTGTTCCCGAGCATCACCGAGACTTTCGGCAACGTCGTGCTCGAGGCGATGGCGAGCGGCCTGGCGGTGGTCGCCTACGAGGACGCGGCCGCCCGCGAGCACGTGGTCCACTCGGTGAGCGGCCTGCTCGCCCCGCGTGGAGACGCGCACCTGTTCACGCATCTCGCGACGCTGCTCGCACACGATGGCTCTCTGAGGCACTCGCTCGGTCGCGAGGCCCGGCGCGTGTCGGAGGGCTTGCCCTGGGAGCTGAAGTTTCCCGAGCTCGAGGCTGCGCTGCTCGAGGCGGCTTCGCATTCGGCGCCCGGGCACGCGCTGGACAACCCGCTCGCGAACCACATCACGCGCTGAGGCCCCGAGCGGACGCGTACCTGGTGTGATCCCTGCGAACCGAATTTCTCTCAGGCGTAGCCACCGTTCGCACGCACGACTTGTGAGTTGATCCAGCCGCCTTCCGGACTGGCGGGTTCGATTCCCGCCGCCGCCCCGGGAGGTTACAATAGGTACCATTTTTGGTACCTATTATCCCGCCACCTTCGGCGTCCACGCGTATCCATGATTCCAATTCCGAATATTTTGGCCGGCGCCCTGATTGGGTCCACAAATTCATCATGGCAGGAACTCTTGATCTCTGTTGTGGCATGGCCAGCGGTTTTCTGCTTGTACGTTTCCATCGTTGAACGATCTCGGGTAGTTGCTACCGTAGGCCACTTGCGCGCAGCGGGTCGAAGGCTTCTGTTCAATTCGGCGACGTCCACATTTTTTGCGATTGAATTCGCAAGTGCATTTCTTTGGGCACTTCTGACCGCATCCGTCGTATTCGATGTAAGGGGCGCTTTCTTCTAGATCCAGGCAGTTGCCCCTGCTTTCGCTCTATGATTCGGTAGTCGCTGTCTCCACCCATTTGACATCCGCCTTGGCGAAAACGCGAACGAGAGAGCTTCGACCCGCGCCAGGAAAGATGCGCCCCGCGGAGCCCACCGTCGCCGCGATCGTGCGCAACCAGACGGGCGTCGCGTGGTCGCGCGCACGCGAGCTGTGCACGCAAGGGCGCGTGACGGTGAACGGCCAGCGTTGCCTCGACCCGGCCTTGCGCGTTTTTCCCGGCGCGGTGGTGGTCGTCGACGAACGCGCGCCGAAGCTCCTTTCCGGCGCGCTGCCCGAGAGCGCGATCGCGTTCTTCGACCGCGACCTCGTCGTGGTCGACAAGCCCGTCGGAATGCTGAGCATCCCCTACGAGCCGGGCGACAAGGACACGCTCGTCGATTGCACGCGAAAGCTGCTGCGGCGAATGGACGGACGCAGCCACCGCCCCGAGCTCGGCGTGGTTCACCGGCTCGACAAGGACACGAGCGGCTTGATGGTGTTCTCGCGCACCCTGGATGCGAAGCGCGTCCTGGACCTGCAGTTTCGCGCGCACGACATCGAGCGCGTCTATGATGCGATCGCGCACGGCGCGGTCGCCGCGAAGCGCATCGAAACTCATCTCCTCGCGGATCGCGGCGACGGAATCCGCGGCTCCTACGGGCATTTTCGGCGCCCCAAGGGGGAAATTCCACCCGAGGCGAAGCGTTCAGTGACGCACGTCAGGCCGATCGCTCCGCTCGCGGGTGCGACCCTGGTCGAGTGCCGCCTCGAAACCGGGCGGCAGCATCAGATTCGCATCCACCTGTCCGAGCTCGGCCATCCCCTGGTCGGCGAGCGCGTGTATATCCGCGACTACTCGGGACCAAAGATCGATGCAGCGCGCCCGATGCTCCACGCGCGAGTTCTCGGATTCGTACACCCCCGGACGGGCCAACGCATGTCGTTCGAGCGCGAAGCACCCGAGGATTTCCGCGCGATGATCGAATCGCTTCGTCTGGCGCCCCGCTGACGTACCGAATGGCGGCTTTTGTCCTCTCGCACGTTCCATGTTTCAACGATGGGCTAGGCGTACTATTCCTTGGCCGCCGTCTCCACCAGAATTCGATCCATCGCCCAGGCGCAGACTAAAGGAGGATCCATGCTGCGACTACTCGCCTTAACGCTCGCCCTCGCCGCCGGCAGCGTCGCCGCCGAGCCGCTGCGGATCGCCATCGTCTCCCGCACGGTGTTCTACGTGCCGCTCTGGATCGCGCAGGACAAGGGATACCTCAAAACCGAGGGCATCGATGCCTCGATCGAGGTCTATAACAACGCGGAAAAGATCATCGAGGATCTGCGCGCGGGCAAGGTGCAGGTCGCCGTGTCGACCCCGGAGAGCGTCATCATCGACGCCTACCGGGACGGGCCGCTGCGCATCATCGCCGGCAACGCCGAGCGGCTGCCGCACTTCATCATCGCCAAGCCGTCGATCAAGACGCTCGCCGAGCTGCGCGGCGCGCGCTTCGGCGTGCTCTCGCTGCAGGAGGGCAGCACCTACCTCGTGCACCGCATGATGTCCGCGAACGGGTTCAAGCCGGGCGAATACGAGGTCGTCGCGGTCGGCGGCGCGCCGGCACGCTGGAAGCTCCTGCAGGAAGGCAAGATCGACGCCGGCTTGCAACCCTTTCCGTTGAGCTACCAGGCCGAGGCGGCCGGCTTCTCCAACTTCGGGCCCATCACCCGGTACGTGCAGGACTATCTCTTTACCACGATCAATGTAGACGGCCAGTGGGCGGCACGCAACGGGCCGGCACTGACCGCGTTCCTGCGCGGGCTGCGGCGCGGCCTCGCTGCGATGAAGAATGAGCCGGAGATGGCGGTCGCCACCGCCGCCCGGGAGCTCGATACGACGCCCGCGCTCGCGCGACGCGCGCTCGGCGACACGGCGAAGCTCGAAATCCTGTCGCTGGATCTCTCCGTTTCGGAGCGTGCGCTCAAGGGGACCTTCGACACCCTGCTCGGCGTCGGGCTGCTGCCGCCCGGCACGCCGTTCGAGCCGGCGCGCGTGGTGGATGTGCAATATCTCAGGAAAGCACAGTGAGAGCGGGCAGCCGGAAACTGCTTCTGGATATTCGACTCACTGTTCGCTAGCCGCCGCCTCCACCTCTATTCCGCGCGCACGGTATAGCGCGCCATCATGCCGCCCGCCATGTGATCGGCCACGTGACAGTGCAGAAGCCAGGTTCCGGCGTCGTCCGGGCGCATGTCGACGACCTGGGTGGTCGCGGGAAATACGTCGACCGTGTCCAGGCGCGAGCCGTGACGCAGCACCGTGTTGCCGTGCCAGTGCACGGTGTGGAGGTCGTTCTCGTTGCCGAGGCCGATCACGTACCAGCGCACCCGCTCCCCGCGGCGCATGCTGAGGCCCTGGAGATTGCCGTAGAGCAGGCCGTTGATCGCGTGCTTGCTGTTGCTCTCGCGGAATTCCACGTTGCGCCTTCTCACCGGACCCTCGGAGACTGAAAACTCCATCACGTTCCGGTAGATGTAGGGGCTCATGGTTTCGTCGAAAATCATGAAGAGCAGCACGAATTCCCGGTCGACGTCCTTTGGCCTGCCGTCGGCCTTTGCGCGCCCGGCGCGCGTCACGATGATGGCGCCGACGAGGCCCGCGTTGATGGACTGGCTCTCGTGGTCGTGGGAATGATAGAGCCAGACGATCGAATCCGGGTCCGACGGGCCGGGGCCGGCGCGCTCGGGCACGCGCCAATGGTAGATATAGCGCCCCTGCGGCTGCACGTGCGCACCCGTCTCGGGAACGCCCTGACTGGAAGCGTCGGCCTGCGCGGCCGGGCCATGCTCGTGCGCAGGCGCCTTGTCGTCGGTCGCGTAATGCGCGCCTTCGGAGGATTTTTCGTAAAAGACGCCGTGCGGATGGATGCCGACCGGGATGGTGGTGTTGTTGCGGAATACGACGGTAATGCTGTCGCCGACTTCGGCGCGGATGATCGGCCCCAGGATGCCGAGACTCTGTTCGTCCGGACCGCGGGCTTTCAGCGTCGTGAAAGTGGCGTCGGTGTACTCCCGGTAGACCGCCTTGTAGTACTTGCGGCCAATGCGCTCGTCTTTTTGCATGACGAAAACTTCCTCCGCGCCGGTGAAAGGCTTGCCGGTGATCGGGTTTTCAGGATAGGACGGGGCGTAGTCCCAGACGATCGCATCCGCCTCGATGTAGTAGATGCGCTCGACCGCGTTCGCACGCGGAAGTCCCGCGGCCAGGAACAGGGCTATGGCGAGCGTGCGCGCATATGACGGGAGGAAATATGGCGGGAGGAAGCGCATGCGGACTCCAGGAGAGTTCCTGCGAAAGGCGTCCTCGCTATTTACCCCCGTTTTGTTGCGGGCTCATTAAAGACCTGGGGTCGCCGCGCTATTTCCCCGGATGCAGCACCAGCTTCCGGAGGGGAATATCATCCCGTCAATCCGCATGACCACGGCGGACGTCACCCAGGGCCCTGATCCATGAGTTGCTCGCGGGCAAGTGCCGGCAGTAGGGACCGGAGCGGCAGATACCGCCTGTTCGACCGGGCGGCGGGCCTGCCGCTCGCCTTGCTCATCCTGGCATTGGTTTCGCCCGGTGCCGTGGCGCAGTCTGCCGTCGGGACGCCGCGAACCATCCGGGTCGTGACGGACAACGTCTACGCGCCCTACTCGTTTCAATCGGACGAAGGCAGGCCGCAGGGCATCCTGATCGATCAATGGCAGGCGTGGGAAAAGAAGACCGGGATCAAGGTCGAGATCCACGCGATGAACTGGCCCGAGGCGTTGCGGCGCATGCGCGCGGGCGAGTTCGACGTGATCGACGACATCGTCGAAACGCCCGAGCGGCGGGACTATCTTGATTTCACCCCTCCCTATGCCACGATCGGAGCGTCGATCTTCTTTCGCAGCAACATTTCCGGCATCACGGACCTCGCCTCGCTGAAAGGATTTTCGGTCGGAGCCAAGACGGATGGTTACCTGATGCACGAGCTCAAGGCGAACGGGGTGACGACCGTGCTCCTGTTCCCCAATTACGAGGCGATCATTGCGGCGGCGAAGCAGCAGAAAATCAACGTCTTTGTGGCTGACGCCCCGCCCACCATTTACCTTTTGAACAAGCTGGGCATCGAGGATGAGTTCCGGCTTTCGGCGCCCGTCAGTGTCCGCGAAATCCGACGGGCGGTGCGCAAAGGGAATGCGGACCTGCTGCGCACGGTTTCGGAGGGCTTTGCGGCCATCGAACCAGGAGAATTGAAGCGAATCGACGAGAAATGGATTGGCCACACTGTCAATAAATATGGGCGTTACCTCACCTACACGGGCTACACGGCGGCGGTGGCGATCCTGGTCATCGCGGGCCTCGTCGGGTGGAATCGCACGCTCGGAAAAAAGGTCGTGCAGCGGACCGCGGCCCTGCGGCGGTCCGCTGCGGAGCTTCAGGCGCTGTCGCGGCAAAAGGAAGAGCACCTTCGGCTCGTCATCGACACAATTCCCGCGATGGCCTGGACCGTTCGGACTGATGGCGTCGTTGATTTCCTCAACAAGCGCTGGATGGAATATTGCGGTCTATCTCTGGAGCAATATGTGGATGACCCGCTGGGACCAGTTCATCCCGAAGACATTCCAAGGGTCATGAAAAGATGGGAGGAAAACATGGCTGCTGGCGAACCTCATGAGGATGAAATGCGCTTGCGTCGTGCTGACGGGGAGTACCGTTGGTTCTTGGTTCGCGATGTGGCGCTACGCGATGAAGAGGGAAATATTGTCAAATGGTATGGAACGAGTACCGATATCGAGGACCGCAAGCGGGCTGAGTATGCAGTGCGAGACTCCCGCGTCCAGCTCCAGGCGCTGTCGCGGCGGCTGGTCGAGCTGCAGGAGACCGAGCGCCGGCAGCTTTCCCGCGAGCTCCACGACCGGGTCGGCCAGAACCTGACCGCCCTGAAAATCAACCTCGATATCCTCCACACGGCGTTCACTTCACACGGAACCGGCGAAGTTCGCGCCCGAGTGGACGATTCGGCGGCGCTTCTCGAGTCGACGATGGACACGATCGAGGACGTCATGTCCGAGCTGCGACCGCCGATGCTCGACGACCACGGGCTCGCGGCGGCGCTGGACTGGCACGCGAGAAAGTTCTCGATGCGAACGGGGATCGCGGTCGCGGTACGCGGAAGGGAGCCGGCCGTGCGGCCCGTACCTCAAGTCGAAATCGCGCTCTTTCGCATCGCACAGGAGGCGCTCAACAATGTTGCAAAACACGCCCGCGCGCAGCGCGTCGAAATTACGCTCGATCATGCGAACGGCGAAAGCGTGATGTCCGTGCAGGACGACGGAATCGGCTTCGACGGCGTGCCGGATACCCCGGACGAGCTGAAGCCCGGCCTGGGCATGGTAACGATGAGAGAACGGGCGCAGGCGGTCGGCGGGCGTTTCGAGATTGGAGCGCTGCCCGCTCGCGGCACGCAACTCACGGTGCGGGTTCCGTACTGACATGAAGATCAAGGTTCTGATCGCCGACGATCACGGCGTCGTGGCTGAGGGACTGCGCAGTCTGATTGAGGCGCAGGCCGACATGGAAGTTGTCGCCCTCGCCGTGGACGGCCATGAGGCCGTGCGCCGCGCCACGGAGACCCGTCCGGACGTGGTCCTCATGGACATTGGCATGCCCGTTCTGAACGGCACCGAGGCGACGCGGATCATCCGGGAGCGGGGCACCCAGACCCGCGTCATCATGCTCTCGGCGTACTCGGACCCGGTTCACGTGTACCGTGCGTTTCAGGCCGGCGCCACGGGGTATATCGCCAAGAAATCAGTCGCCAAGGAAGTGGTCGATGCGATTCGGATGGCGCACGAAGGCAGGCACTATCTCAGCAGGCATCTGACGGCGGGTCTGACCGACCATGTCGTCCACAAGGCCGCTTCGGGAGACCCTCTTCAGCGTCTCAGCTCCCGCGAGCGGCAAGTCCTGCAAATGCTCGCCGAGGGACATCCGGTCGCCAAAATCGCGGGAACGCTGTCGCTTTCGCCCAAATCGGTTGAGACCTACCGCGCCCGAATGATGGACAAACTCGGCATTCACGACCTTGCGAGCCTTGTCAAGTTCGCGATCCAGCAGGGCGTTACTCCTCTCGAATAGCCGCAACGCAGGCGTCGCATCACCTCCCCTGGCCAGAGGATCCCTGATGCAGTGTCAGGAAAACTCTGACACCGATGTCGATTTGGCCCGACAGCATTGAATACCCTCGTCATTTAGTCTTGCGAAAGGCGATGGCGAAAAAGGGAGAAGCCCGGACCGGCTGGTCTCTCATGAGCCGGGGCAGAGCGATGCCAAAGGGGGAATCCGGGCGGTATATGACCGAGCAACTCAGAATTCTGCTGGTGGAAGACATGGCGGCCGACGCCGAGCTCCAGGTGCACGAGCTGAAGCGCGCCGGCTTGAGCGTCGTTCATGCGATTGTCGAGAGCGAGAAGTCGTTCGTCGATGCGCTACGCGAGTTCGCACCGGACGTGATCCTCTCCGACCTTTCGATGCCGGGCTTCGACGGCATGGCGGCGCTCGCACTGGCGCGTGAAAGATGCCCGGACACCCCGTTCATCTTCGTTTCGGGAACGATCGGCGAGGAATCCGCCATCGAGGCGCTCAGGAGCGGCGCCACCGACTACGTTCTGAAGAACAACCTCGTTCGCCTGTCTTCGACGGTGGAGCGGGCATTGCGAGAGGGCAAGGAGCGGGTCGCCCGCCGCGAGGCGGAGGGAGAGCTCGAGGCGCTGCGCGAGCGGCTGCGCAGCATCGTCTCCACGCTTCCGGACGTCGTATGGTCCGTTGCCGTTCCCTCGCGCGAGATCCTGTACGTCAGCCCCGCTACGTCCGCGGTTTTCGGCCGGACGCAGAAGGAGTTTTACGAGAGCCGCACGCTTTGGGGCGAGCTGATCCATCCCGAAGACCGGCCGCGGATGATGGCCTTGTGGCAGAACGCGGTGACAGGCGAGACGTTCGAACCGGAATACCGGATCGTGAAGCCGGACGGCGAGATACGGTGGATCCAGGGGCGCGGACGCTTCGCCGGCGACGCGGCTGGCCACGTAGTCCGGATGGACGTAATTTCCCGGGACGTCACCGTGCAGCGCGAGCGTGAACGAAAGCTCGCACAGCTCAGCCGCGTCCACGCAGTGCTGAGCGGAATCAACTCGGCAATCGTGCGCGTGCACAGCCGGGATGAGCTGTTTCGCCATGCGTGCCGCATCGCCGTGGGAGCCGGACAGTTCCGCATGGCCTGGGTGGGCGTCGTCGACGGCGAAGCCAAGCAGGTGAAACCGGTCGCCTGGGACGGCGAAGTACGCGGCTTCTTCGAAAACGCGCCTCTCGCCATGACGGGGACGGGAGGACGGAGCCTGGTCGGGCAGGCAGTCAGAGAAAAAATGGCCGTGATCTCGAACGACGTTCAGAACGATCCGCAAAGAATGATGAAGAAGGAGTGCCTGGAGCGCGGGATCAATTCGCTGGCCGCCTTGCCGTTGATGGTCGGCGGCGACGCGGTCGGCGTCCTGGCTCTGTACGCCGGTGAGCTCGGGTTCTTCGACAGCGAAGAAATGAAGTTGCTGGTCGACCTCGCGGGCAATATCTCGTTCGCGCTCGAGCACATCGAAAACGAAGAAAAGGTCCGATATCTGGCTTACTACGATTCGCTTACCGGCCTCGCCAACCGCACCTTGTTCCTCGAGCGGTTGGCGCAGTACGCGAGCACGGCGAGCAGCGAGCAGCAGCAGTTCGCACTCCTCATCGTCAACATCGAGCGGTTCAAGACCATCAACGATACGTTCGGCCGACACGTAGGCGATGGGCTTCTCAAGCAGGTGGCCGGGCGGGTGCTGGAGGAGGTCGGGGATCGCAACCAGGTGGGGCGCGTCGGCGGCGACCACTTCGCGGTAGTGATCCCCAATGTGAAGGACGAAGAAAGGTTGACCCGGTGGCTGAAACGAGGGCAGCGGCGCGTCGATGGCGAACCCTACACGGTGGACGGCCGGGAGCTGCGGGTCTCCACCCGGGCCGGCGTGGCATTGTTTCCGGGCGACGGCAAGGACGCGGATATCCTGTTCCGGAACGCCGAAGCCGCGCTCAAGAAATCGTCCTCAGGCGACGGATATCTCTTCTACACGAAGCAGATGACCGAGCGGATGGCCGAGAACCTTTCGCTCGAGAACAAGCTGCGGCAAGCGCTGGAAAAGGAAGAATTCGTGCTGTATTACCAGCCGAAGGTGGATGTCGACACCCGGCGCATGGTCAGTGCCGAGGCACTGATCCGCTGGCGGAGTCCGGAGCTCGGACTGGTGCCACCGCTGCAGTTCATTCCGTTGTTGGAAGAAACGGGACTGATTCTGCAAGTCGGCTCGTGGGCGCTGAAGCGCGCATCGCTCGATCACCGCCACTGGGTGGAGCAGGGCCTGAAGGCGCCGCGGATAGCGGTGAATGTGTCGCCGATCCAGCTGCGGCAGCGCGACTTCGTCGAGGTTTTGAAACAGGCGATCAGCGAAGGCGTCGCGCCGCCGGGCATCGATCTGGAGATCACGGAGAGCCTCGCGATGGAAGATATCCAGGCCAATATCGTGAAACTGACTTCGGTGCGTGCGCTCGGCGTGAACATCGCGATCGACGATTTTGGCACGGGTTATTCATCGCTCGCCTATCTCGCGAAGCTTCCAGTGCAGTCGCTCAAAATAGACCGATCGTTCATCGTCGCCATGGTGGAAGACTCCGACAAGATGACCCTGGTGTCGACCATCGTTTCGCTCGCCCATTCCCTGAGGCTGAAGGTCGTCGCAGAAGGCGTCGATTCAGAGGATCAGGCAAAGCACTTACGCCTTCTGCGGTGCGACGAGATGCAGGGCTATCTCTTCAGCAGACCGCTGCCGCTGGACGAACTGACTGCGCTGCTGGAACCGAACGGGTGACGGACCGCGGCGCTTCGCGCGCCGCCCCCGGGAGAAGCCGTGCGCTATTTCTTCGGATGCAGCACCAGCTTCTGCACGCGCCAGTTGAGGAGCTCGGCAACGTAGAGCAGGTTCTCCGACGGGCAGGCGATCTCGTGGATCCAGCCGAACTGCTTCAGCTGCTTGCCGGCTTCGCCGAGAACTCCGAGCACCTTCCCCTCGAGGCTCAGCTTGTACACGCGGCCGGGGAACGCATCCGAGGAGTACAGGACCTGATTCGGTCCGGGCGTGATGCACACGGTCCACGGTGAGCCGGGCATCATCGTCTTCGGGCTACCCGAGGCCTCGATCTTCGCCGCGTCAGGCAGATTGCCGATCGCCGGGCGCGCCTTCGGATCGTAGGGCACGTCGATCGTGAACTCGCGCTGGAAGCCGCCCTCCCCGTCGAACACCTGGATGCGCCGGTTGCCGCGGTCGGCGACGTAGATGTTGCCTTTCGCGTCCGCCGCGATCGAGTGCGGGGTGTTGAATTCGCCGGGCTTGGTGCCGCGGTCGCCCCAGGACTTGAGCCAGTTGCCGTTCCTGTCCACCTTGGCGACGCGCGAGTTGATGTAGCCGTCGCTGATGAAGGCGTTGCCCGCCGGATCGAAGGCGACGTCGGTCACCTGCCTGAAGCGCCCGTCCTCGGCGGGAAGGGGCGGCTTGGGGTGCTTCAAAGGCCCGGTGTCCTCGTCGGAAGACTCCTGCTTGCGCCCGAACACCAGCAGCACGCGGCCGCGGGGACTGAACTTGACGACCATGTCCGATCCCTTGTCCGCGACCCAGAGGTTGTCGCCCTTGTCCACGCGGACGGTATGGCCGAACGACCAGGCGTACAGGTTCTTGCCGATCTCCCGCACGAACTTTCCTTCGCGATCGAACTCGAGCAACTGCGCCGCGGCGGCCGCGTAGGCCGGCCCCGTGGTGTTGCCGCGCGACAGGACGAACACGTGCCCCTTCGAATTCACGGCGACGCCGGTCACTTCGCCGAGGTACAGGTCCTTCGGCAGCTTGAGCGGGTCCGACCCCTCGAACGGAATCTGCGGCACGGGCTCCTGCGCCAGTGCGGGTGAAGCAAGCAGCATCAAGCCAAAAAGCAGGCGTTTCATGACATCCTCCTTGGACGGGTGTTGCGGCGCACTGCGCCGGGCATTTATTACAAGGGGCGAGTATACGGCAGACACCCGTCCCGGTGAGCGCAGCAACGGCGAATTAGACTAAACTATCTCCATCGCTTCGGGCCGAGGACGGCTCGGGCGAGTTTTCAATCTAATTTCTTTCGTCAGGAGAGACTTGTGCCAACCGGAAAAGTGAAGTGGTTCAACGCATCGAAGGGTTTTGGCTTCATTCAGGCAGATGATGGTTCGAAGGACGTTTTCGTGCATGTTTCGGCGGTGGAGAAGGCCGGCCTGTCCACCTTGAACGAAGGCCAGAAAGTCGGATACGAACTGGTCACGGGCAAGAACGGCAAGACCTCGGCCGAGAATCTAAAGGCGATGTAAAAGCCTGTGGTCGCTTCAGGGAGAACTGTGGCAGATGAACATCATTTGGCGTTTCTATAGCGATCCCACTCACGTCTGGAGATGGCAGCAGATTTCCGCAGACCGGACGGTGGTCTCGGAATCGAATCGGGCCTACAAGAACTATGAAGGATGCCTGGCCGATGCCACGGAGAGGGGGTACGTTTTCCAGGCGCCTCAACCCAAGTCGAACAAGGGGCGCGTGCGCGTGCGCTAGGAGAATCCACCCGTCCGCGGAAGCGGCCGAAAGTCCCAGGTGAGGTCGGCCTGGTCGGAGGAGGACCTCTTCGAAGTCCGTCCCGGCCGGCAAACGCTGGCGCTCGTTTGAGGTTTTCGTTCTAACCTGAGAGTTTCGCCCCTGGAGGAAGAGATGATCCGGAATCAATCGCGCTTTTTGCTGTTCGCCTCGTGCGCTGCGGTGGCCCTGCTCGCCGCTCCCCCGGCGAGCGCACAGGATCTGCTGGTCGGTCAGGTCGCCTCGCAGACCAACCCGGCGACGGCCGCCAACGCCAAAGGAATGGTTACCGGCCTGAAAACCTATCTCGACTTCGTCAATGAGCGGGGCGGAATCGGCGGACGGCAGGTGAAGCTCGTCACCAAGGACGACAACCTCGTTCCCGGAAAAATGGTCGAGATGACCAAGGAGTACATCGCCGACAAGAACGTGCTGGCCCTCGCGGGCTACGTCAACACCGGCGGCATCACCGAGGTCTCCAAGGCGAACCTTCCGGGCCAGGCCGGCATCGCCATGATCGCGCCGCTGCAAGGCGACAAGAGCATCGTCGGCGCGGAAAATTTCTTTCCCTTCCGGTCCGGTTACCCCGACGAGGTCATCGCCCTCGTCAAGGAGGCGGCCAACACGCAGAAGAAGAAAGTGGTCGTCGTCTACTGGAACATCACCTTCGGGCCGGCGATGATGAAGCTCGTCCAGGAGATGTCCAAGCAGGAAAACCTGAAAGTGGTCGCCTGGGTGCCGATCGACGCGACCGCCCAGGACAAATTCGAACCGATCATGAAGGAGGCCGTGGCCGCGGTGGTCAAGGAATCGCCGGACACGGTGATCATGCTGATCTCGGGTCGGTATTCGCTCGAATTCATCAAGCAGATGAAGAATTCCACCTCCGCCGACGCGCAGCTCTACGCGATGTCGATCGTGCCCTCGGCAGACGTCGTCAAGGCCGTGGGAGAGGAAAAGGCGCGCGGCATCGTGATCGCGCAGGCGGTGCCCTTCCCGTTCTCGGCCACGCTGCCCCTGGTGTCCGAGTACCAGAAACTCATGAAGCAGTACGCGCCGAACGAACCTCTCTCCTTCTCCACCCTGGAAGGCTTCGTCGCCGGCAAGATCACCGTCGAGGCGATCAAGCGCGCCGGCCCCAAGCCGACGCGCGAGAAAGTCCTGAAAGCGCTCTATGCGATGGGCGAGGTCGATCTCGGCGGCGTCTACGTGAATTACTCGTCCAAGGCGAGAAACGGCTGGGGCCTGGTGGATCTCACGGTGATCGGACCGGCCGGAAAGCTGTTGCGCTAGCGCAAGCCCGGCGGCCCGATCGGAATTTCGGGACCCTGGCCACCGCTTTTCAAAACCGCGGATGAAATACAAGGACTACTACGGCGTGATGGGCGTCGAGCGCAAGGCGACTCCCGAGGAGGTCAAGAGCGCATACCGGAAACTCGCCCGCAAGTATCACCCGGACGTTTCCAAGGAACCCGGCGCCGAGGAAAAATTCAAGGAAATCGGCGAGGCCTACGAGACTCTCAAGGATCCGCAGAAGCGCGCCGCCTACGACCAGCTGGGCAGCCATAGCCCCGGCCAGGATTTCCGGCCGCCTCCGGGCTGGGGAAAACAATTCGGCGACGGGCAATTTTCGTTCGACGATATCGACCTCGCGGATTTGTTCGCGGGTATCGCGGGGGGCCGGCATCGCTCCGGGCGGAGCGCCGGCGCGATGCCGGGACAGGACTACGAAGTCGCGGCGCCCATCACGCTCGAAGACGCCTACCGCGGCACCGAGCTGGAGCTGAAGCTCGCCATCCCCGAGTACGACAGGAGCGGTTTCACGCGCCGCGTCGAGCGCAGCGTCAAGGCGCGCATCCCGAAGGGAGCGACCGACGGCCAGCGCCTGCGCCTCCCCGGCAAGGGGAGCAAGGGCCTGAACGGCGGGCGCGACGGCGATCTGTATCTCAACATCGCGCTGCATCCGCATCGGCTATTTCGCGTGAGCGGTCACGATCTCTACCTCGATCTGCCGCTCGCGCCGTGGGAAGCGGTGCTCGGCACGAGCGTGCAGGTGCCCACGCTGGGTGGATCGGTGAGCCTCAAGGTCCCGCCGGGAACGCACGCCGGCCAGCAGCTCCGGCTCGCCGGACGCGGACTCCCCAAGCCGCGCGCCGGAGAAGGCGACCTGTTCGCGATCGTCCAGATCGCCGTGCCGACCGCGGCGAGCGAGCGCGAGCGCGCATTGTTCAAGGAACTTGCCGAGACCTCGAAATTCAACCCGCGCAAACATTTCGAGCAAGGGGCGTGAAAACGACTTCTATGCGCGCGATCAGGGCCCAGGGGAATGGAGCCGGGCTGACAGCCCTGCGTTACGACGCGGTCTGACCGACCTTCCCTGCAAATACGACCACCCGGTCCCGGCCATCCTGTTTGGCTTGATAGAGAGCGATGTCGGCCGCCTTGACCAGAGCCTCCGGCTCGGACGCATGGTCGGGGAAGACGGCCATCCCCACGGAAATCGTTATCGTGCCCAGGTTCTTATGGGCGTGGCGCACGCTCAGATGCCTTACGCCATCGCATAATTTCTCGGCGCGCATCCGGGCGCCTTCCATCGTCGCGGGAGACAGGATCAGCAGGAATTCCTCGCCCCCGTAACGGCAGATGACATCGCTGCCGCGGACTTCCTTTTTCAGGTACAAGCCCAGCTCGCGCAGGACGGCGTCCCCGCCGTCGTGACCGAAACTGTCGTTGAACTCTTTGAAGTGGTCGATATCAAGCATCATGACCGCAATTTGAGTGGACTGGCGTTTCGCGCGAAAAAGCTCCTGGGCCAGCGTCTCTTCCGCGTAACGACGGTTGAAGAGCCCGGTCAGCGGATCCCGGATCGACAGGCTGCGCATTGCGTCCCGCAGCTTCAGGTTGGCGATGGCGAGCCCGATATTTTCGGCGAAGCTCTTGGCCAGCCTGAATTTCTCCGCCATGCGATCTTCGCCGGCCTTGTCGCCGGCCGGTGGACCGTTCGAAACATGAAGGATGCCCAGGGTTTCTCCATGCGCGACCAGAGGAAGGCAGGCGTACATGCGGCCGTCTTCGGCGACGTGCCGGCAGCGCACCTCCTTGCCAAGGACGAGATGGCCCTGCCCGCGTCTGAGCGCCCAGCAATCGTTGGGCGGAAAGACGACGTTGGCCGGAGGCGCAGGCCCCCAGGTCGCATTCGCCTCCACCATGTTGCGCGAAGCGCTGATGACGAAAAGCGCGCCGGAATCCTCGGGAAACAGTTGCGTCGCGGTCCTGGAGATGACTGAGTAAGCCTCCGCCTCGGTATCGCTCGCCTGGAGAAAATCGTTGATCTTGCTGAACAGCGTGATTTCCCGGTTTCGCTCGGAGAGCTCCGCCGTGCGCTCGGCTATTTTCGATTCGAGCTCGCGTCCATGAGACAACAGCCTGTTCTGCGATTCCTTCAGCTCAACGGCCATGTCGTTGAACGCTTTGGCGAGGACGCCGATCTCATCCCGGCGGTCCACGTCCACCTTGGTATCGAATTTGCCCGAAGCGAGGTCCGCTGCAGCGAGAGTCAGGGCAGTCAGGGGGTTTGTAATCTGTCTTGCGATCATCACGCTTGCAAGCAAAGCCAGAAAAATACAGAGCGCGGCCACCACGACGATCAGGCGGATTTTCGTGCCCGCGATACCCAGCAGGTCGTCATAGATCGGGGTGTATTCCATGATGACCGCCGCGATGACGGGACTGTCCCCTCTGGCTTGTTCCTTTCTGATCGGAACGACAACTTGCCGGGTCCCCGACGGGAAAAGCGGACTCACTTCGGTGAAGTGCCTGGTCCGCCCGTCCTTCAAAGTCTGGCCGACCTCGTTGTTCTCGTCGTGCTCGTAGACGTTGCCCACATCCGCCAAATCCGAATCCGCGATCCTCAGCTTCTTCAGGTCGACCACGGTGATATCTCGGCGGTAGATCAGGTGAAGGCCATTGACGTAATTCTGCAGCAGCTTCTTGTCCCTATTGAGCGCTTCGTCGATGCTGCTGTAGGCCAAGGCAGCCGCCACGTGCTCGGCTTCGAGCTTCGCCGCGGCTTCGGCAGTGTCCAGTTGTTCCAGGACGGCAAAGCCCGTGATGAACACGATCAGAAGCGATATCAGGAACGCGCCGAGCAGCAGCCTGGTCTTGATGCTAGACACGCTCTCCAGCCATTTCGGTCCACCGTCGCTCGCTTATCGGATGCCCCTCGTCGCACTATAGGCCTCCGCCGGGATCGGCTCCGTGTGCCACCGCACAAAGGGAATTCGCCGCAGCTGCGCATGATGAAATAAAAAAAACCCGCCGGAGCGGGGTTCATGTCGAGATTGGCTGGAAGCGCCCGTTCAGGGCGCGAACAGGCCCGCGCAGTGTCCGGCCTGCGCCGGAAAGGCCGCGATGCTTCCTCCGTGCGGAACGCACTGGCTGGGCGGCAGCGGCACCTTGCGCTCGACCTGGCTGACGAGCAGGTCGAAAGCGCGCTGCGCGTGCGGCTCGATCAGCTCCAGTTGCGGGAACGTGTCCTGGAACGTCTCGATGTGGTTGCCGTTCTGGATCTCGTAGAGGCGATACGCGGGCCGGTCGTCGTCGCCGTGCCTGTCGCCGCGATCGTCATCGTCGCGCTTTTGATTGGACGCGGCGGCAACTTTGCGCGCGTAGGCGCGCGCGTGGTGGTCGATCGGCAGCAAGCCATCCATGGTGCCCGCGACGGTGACGAGGGGACGCTGTATCTTTCCCGTCGTGGCGAAGGCGGCGAACTGCGCGCCGACATCCGAGAACGAAAGACGGCTCACGTAGTTGTAGGTTCCAGTGCCGCTTCCGTAGGTGTCGTAGGCGGGATCGAGCCGCTTCTGCCACTGGCATTGCGTCACCTCCCAGAACTGGTTCGAATAACTCTGCCAGAGTGAAAGGGCACCCGAGACGATATCGGGAGGATAGCCGGTGCCCTGGATGTTCTTCGCCGCAGTGCTCGCGCTGCTGAATCCGGAGGCGGCGTAGTCCGGGAAATTGAGAATCGCCGGCGGCAAATCTGTGAGCAGATTGGGCGCGTGCTCGTCGACGAAAGTGCCTTCCCAGTCGACGCCGCCGTCGAAGAGGTCTGGCGCCGTCTCCACGGCGCGGCGCACCTGGTAGCCGCCGTTCGAAGTGCCGACCGCGTAGGTGAAGCGCGGCGAATGGCCATAGCCGGCTTTGACGCCGTCCTGCGCAAGCTGCGCCGCCTTGATCATGAATTCGGCCCAGCGCGTGAAAGGCTGGCCGGGATCGTTGTCGAAGAAATGCACCCATACGGGGGAAGCCGGGTTGAGCCGGCAGGCGAGCGGGTCCGCGGGCGGGGTCACGCTCACCGCGGCGATGAAGAGGTTGAGCACGCCCTTGTTCTGCGAGGCGTAGGCGTAGCCCTGCTGCACCACGTAATCGCTCCAGGCGAAATCGCCGTTGAACTCGCTGCGCGTGCCCGAGGCACCGGCAACGACCAGCCGGCCGTTCCAGTCGTTCGGAAGGCGCAGGAGAAATCGCGCCTGGCCGGTCGGATCCGAGGCGATGCGCGCATCGAGCTGCAGTCCCGGCACCGCCTTGGTGATCGGGGTGCGCTTGCCGGCGCTCGGCGCGATCACGCTGCGATCGGTGATGGGAGTGAAGGCGAACGCGGGCACGCCCGGCAGCGAATTATCGGCCGGCGTCGTCAGAGGGTTGTTGGTGGTGAGATCCGCGCTCTGAAAGCAGCTCGCGTCCGCGAGACGGCTCCCGAGAGCTTTGAGCACATCTGCGCAGGTCACTCCTGCGTGGGCGGAGAAGGGAACGAGGAGCAGCAGTAAGGCCAGGGAGCGAATGGTCGGAAACATCGTGTCCTCCTTGCGGGTTGGCGTGACCTCAGAGGCGATTGCGGCGGGGGTGTTGAGTCTATCACCCTGTAAGCCAGCGATATGAGTTTCGTCTTATGCAGCCAAGCTCGTCTTTCAACATCAGTAGTCCTATCGGCGCATCGGACGGTAAGAATATAAAACACTTCGTGGAAGTACCTTGAGGCATCTCGCTCAGGGGGACATCATGAAACATTCACGCCACCATGTCATACACCGCCACGTCATCCGGTCGCTCGTGGCCGTTGCGCTGTGCGCCGTCTGTGCTCTTCTGCTTGGCGCGGCCGGGAATGCCTCGGCCCAGACCCGGGACCCGGTATTTCCGCTGGATCCAGTGAAGAATTCGCCGATCTGGCCTTTCGCGAGCACCAGCCCCTGGAACACGCCCATAGGCAGCGGGGCGCAGTATGTCCCGATCAATCTCGCCGTTCCGTTCACTGCCGGCACCCCGCCTGACACTAGCAACTGGACGCCGATGCCAGGAATATCTCACGAGTATATTGTGCTGGCGCCAACAACAATGCCGCTTACGGACATCGTCTACAACGATGCAGCCTGGACAGGAAGAAATCGATGCCTTACCAACACGCCTGGGGGCGTGCTGGTCCAGGTGCCGATCCCAGCGGATTATGCCGTACCCAGTAGCCTTGGTGACTTGAGTAACAACTCAGCGGCATTTCTGATGCCCGACTTTAGAACCATCATCCAATCTCAGCCTTTCGTTCTTTGCCGCCCGCCCCAGACGCAGGCGACAAGCTCCATTGTCTTCAACTACGTGGATGTTTATGGTGACGGACGATGGGGTTCTCACGGTGGCTCGCAGCTTTCAGCAATTGGAGGCTCCATCCATCTTGGAGAATTGCGTCCAGGCAAACCCGTTCGACACGCGCTCAGCATCGGGGTTGACACGCCCGTAGTTCTCCATAGTTGTGCGACCGCGAACGACTGCTTTCGTTGGCCGGCTTATGTGGCTGACGCCGGAGCCACCGACCCCACGCGCGGTTATGGATCCAGAAACCCAAGTGCGGTCGCTGGAATGAAGATGGGGGCGCTTCTCGCTATCCCGGCCAGTGTAGATATCAATACCTTAGGCCTTAAAACCGAGCCCGGAATGATGCTCGCCTGGACTCTGCAAAACTACGGAGCCTACATCGTGGATAGCACGGGCGGGCCGGCATTCGATATTGATGCTGACATCGGGCCAGATGGATCAAAGGAACAAGAGTTCAACAATGACGCTTGGTCGAGCACCTCTCCCTTTTCCGCTCCTGGCCAGTTCTCCCAAAGAGTGAACAGCAATATGCCGTGGACCAGCGACGTCCAGGCATTGATGCGAGCCTTGTGGCTGGTCGACAACAACGGACCCGACACCATCGGCGGCGGCGGCACGCCACGTCAGCCGCTCGCTCCGCCGTTGGCGAAGACGCGCGTGGAAAACGACAGTGCCGCCATAGTCGGCAACCCCGACGCCGAATGGAAGCTACAGCTAAGAGACATCGCCACTTTCAGCGACAGCACCGCCCACATGGCGAATACCGCGACAACCGCAACGTTCACCTTCACGGGTACCGCGCTGACTTGGATCGGTCTCAAATGCAATACGTGCGGGACCGCGAGCGTGTCCATCGACGGCGGCGTGCCGGCGGCGTCGGTAATTACCGCCGGCCCCGCTGTCCTCGGAAGCCCAGGGCTCACGTCAGAGGCGGTATATACGACCCCTACTCTCGCAGCCGGAAGTCACACCATAGTGATCACGGTCTCGGACGGCGCCGGCGACATCTTCATCGATGCGCTCGATGTGACGCCTTGAGGGCCGTGGCAGTCCGGCCACCGCCGTATCCTTCGGATAGCCGATCGCATTTGAGGCATCTCGCTCAGGGGCACAACATGAAACATTCACGCCGCTACGTCATGCGGTCGCTCGCGGCCGTTGGGCTGTGCGTTGTCTGTGCTCTTCTGCTTGGCGCGCCAGGGAATGCGTCGGCCCAGACCCGGGACCCGGTGAACCCGCTGGATCCGGCGAAGAACTCTCCGATCTGGCCTTTCGCGAGCACCAGCCCTTGGAACATGCCGATAGGCAGCGGTGCGCAGTACGTCCCGATCAATCTCGCTGTTCCCAACGATCCGGGCAACCCACCCAGCGATCCCGCTACCAACTGGGCGCAGGTGCCGGGAATACATGACGAGTATATTGTGTTGACGCCGACGGCACCGTTTACGGACATCAACTATAGCGATGTAGCCTGGACAGGAGGAGATCGATGTCCCTTCAGCGGCATGGTCCCCACATTGCTGGTTCAGGTGCCGGTACCGGCGGACTACGTTGTCCCCAGCAGTGGGGGTGATAACTCTGCGGCATTTCTCATGCCCGACAACAGGACCATCATCCAGGCCCAGCCTTTTACCCGTTGTGATGCGGGTTTGCCGGCAACGAGCGTCATAAGCTTCAACTATGTGGATATTTACGGCGACGGACGATGGGGCTCTCACGGCGGCTCGCAGTTATCGGCAATCGGCGGCTCCATCCACCTCGGAGAATTGCGTCCAGGCATACCCGTTCGGCACGCGATCAGCATCTCGGTTGATTCGTCCATAGTTCTCCACTCCTGTCAGACCCTGAACGACTGCTTCCGCTGGCCGGCTTATACGGCGGACAGCACAGCCACGGCGGACCACGGACCCGGAAGTTACGGCGGCAACAATCCGAATGCGGTCGCCGGAATGAAGATGGGAGCATTGCTCGCCATCCCGGCCAGCACGAACATCGACGCCCTGGGCCTGGAATCAATCCCCGGACAGATGCTCGCGTGGACTTTGCAGAACTATGGAGCCTATATCGTAGACACCACGGGCGGACCGGGATTCAATATCGATGCAGACATCGGACCCAACGGAACATTTGCCGGATCGAAGCGCGAGGAGTTCGAAAACGATTTCAAAGTCATCGACCAATTCGGAAACGAAATCGGAATGCCCTTCGAAGAGAGAGTAAACGACGGTGACGGTACTCACGGCAATCCGTCGCTAGGTTACCCCTGGACTCGCGACGTCCAGAAATTGATGCAGGCCTTGTACCTGGTGGACAATAACGGACCCGACAGCATCGGCGGCGGCGGCACGCCGCTTCAGCCGCTCGCGCCGCCGCTGGCGCTAACGCGCTTTGAAAACGACATTTCCGCCATCGTCCGCAGCCCCGACACCGCCTGGGTGCAGCGCGGGACGGAAATCGCCGCCTTGAGCGATGGAACCGGCCACAGTTCGGATGTAGCGGGGGCAAGCGCGACCTTCACCTTCACCGGCACGGCGTTGAGCTGGATCGGCCTCAAATGCAATGTCTGCGGAATGGCGAACGTGTCGATCGACGGAGGCACGGCGCAGCCGGTCGACACAGGCGGCCAAGCGGCCCCCGGAAGCGCGGGGCTCACCTCGGAAGTCGTGTTTGCGGCCTCCGGTCTTTCAGCCGGAGAAAGTCACACCGTGGTGATCACGGTTACCGGCACCAACTCAATCAACTCAAGCGGCGCCCACATCCTGATCGATGCGTTCGATGTGACGCCTTAGTCCATAGCCGCTTTCAAGGAAGACCGGCCACCGCCGCATCCTTCGGATAGCCGATCGCGTAGCTCACGTTGAATTTCAGCGTCTCGTTCGGCGCGATCGAGCGCGCCCATGCGACCACGCCCTGCCGCTCTTCCCAGTTTTCCTGCGTGGGTTTCGGATCGAATTTCGCCTCGACCTTGATCTGGTCGCTGGTCGACACGGGTGAGGATTCCAGCACCAGCAGCTCGACCGGCGCCTTGTGATAGCTCGTGAGCGTGTAGAGATCGTTCACTGCGCGCTCATTGCGCTGGCCGATGAGGCCGCCGGAGCCGTTCCGGTCTTTCACGCGATCCACCTTCACGCGCACCAGGCTGTCGCGGCCGAAAGGCAGCACCAATGACGGAGAGGCCTGCGGATTCCAGTTCGTCGCGCCGACGTAGTTGCCGTCGCGGTAGAGCTGGATGTCCCCGGCGAGCCATACCCCCTCGGGGCGTTCGGACTCCGCGATGACGACCGCCGCCGCATCCACCCTCGGCACCACGCGCAGGCGCATTTTCGCGGGGAGCGAAAGCTTCGCGAGCGATACCGTCAGCTTGCGGCCGTCGGAGGGCAGGCTCACCACACCCGGCACTTCGAACTCGGTGGTGAAGGTGGTCTGCACTTCGAGAGGCATTTCTTCCCTGGGTTTGAGTTCGTCGGCTTTTTCGCGCATCAACGCGGCAGGCGCTTGAGCTGCGCTATAGAGCGCAGTCGCTCTGACACGCGGGTCTTGCAGGGACAAACGCCACGTACGAGGATCGGGCCCCTGCGGCGACAGCCGCGGCTGGCCGGTGGAAAGTTTCAGCTTGACGTTGGTCCAGTCCTCGCCCGTGGTCTGCGAGATGGCGCCCTGGCGTTCGAGCGACACTTTCGATCCCGCCGAGTCCAGGCCCGCGCGATACGCCGGCCGCCATCCGGCGCCGTTCACCTGGTAAGACACTTTTACCTCGCCCGGCCGCTCGACTGAAACGCCGACTGCGATCGTGCGCACGTCCTTCGCGCCGCTCTTCAGCCTCGCGAGATCGCGCTCGAGCGCGCGGATCTCCTTGTCGATCTCGCGCTTTTGCACCTGCACCTTCTGAATCCGCCCGAAGGCGTCGCTGCCGCCGCGCCGGACCGCTTCTATCGTTTCGGCCAGCGATCTTGCGTTGGGAATGGGCGCGGGCTTCTCCGCCGCGGGCGCACCTAGGCGCGAAATGAACTCGGCAGTCATCTCCGCCGACCTGGCATCCACGTCGAGCACCGCCTGCCGGTCCTTGAGCGCCTGGATTTTTTCCTCGATCGCCGACTCGCGCGCGCTCGGGGCGCCGGTGCGGCTCTGGTCCTGCGTCGAGACTTCTCCGATGCGCACGCCCGCATCCGATTCCACGCGCACCGTCTGCGGATCGAAATTCGCCGGCAGCCCGGAGATTTCGAGCCGCGTCATGCCCGGCGTGACTCTCGCACTCCGCTCGACCGTCGCGCTGCCCGGGTAGAGCGTCACGGCGGTGATTCGGGAGGCGTCCTGCGCAAATGCCGCGCCGCACGCGATTGGCATCACCGCCAGCGCGGCCCCGATACTCTTCCATCGATGAAGCATCATCGTTTAACCCCTTTCGTCCGGCATCTGCCGTTTCAAATGTCGCCCTTTGATCGGGCATGAAACGGTAAACGCGGAGGCAGGACCAACGGGGTTAGGGCGGGATCGCTACTCCGCCTTGATATTCGCTACTCTCGCAATCTTCGTAAACGCCGCCACATCATCGCGAATCAGCTTGTCGAATCCCTCCGGCGTGGTCGGATGCGGCTGCATG
>Ga0193726_1001102_pt1 | contig 22941 bp, 17 predicted proteins | sample H2c1metaG_FD_144928 | JGI IMG/M metagenome (GOLD analysis project Ga0193726, IMG submission 144928) | Soil microbial communities from a riparian zone of the East river system, Colorado, United States - H2c1 | ecosystem: Environmental > Terrestrial > Soil > Riparian zone | place: USA: East River...
TCATCGCCATGTGGGAGAGATGGTCGAGCAACTGGGATTGGGTTTGAGCGAGCTGATATTCACGCCTCATCTGCTGCCCATCCCCAGGGGGATTCTGTCGACGATCTATGTGCAGTTGAAGCGCGACATGAAGGCCGCGGACGTGGAGAGCTGTTTGCGGGAATTCTACGGCGGGAAGCGATGGGTGCGGGTCTTCGCGACGCCGAACCTGCCGCAGATTCAGTTTTCCTTGCATACGAACTACTGCGATCTGGGTCTCTGTCTCGCTGAAGACGGTCGCCGGTTGGTGCTGGTGTCCTGCGTCGACAATCTGCTCAAGGGGGCTGCCGGGCAGGCGGTACAGAACATGAACTTGATGTACGGATGGAGCGAGGAAGAAGGCCTGCAGTGAAAATTGTGGTCAAAGTGGGCGGCGCAGCGATGGAGGAAAAATCCACGCTGCACAAGTGCGCGCGCGCGATTGTCGACCTGGCACGGGACGGTCATCACATCACGGTTGTGCATGGTGGGGGTGGCGCGCTCACCCGCACTTTGAAGCTGCTCGGCAAAGAGAGCGATTTCGTAAACGGTCTGCGCATCACCGACGCCGAGACCCGCGATGTTGCGTTGATGGTCTTGGCGGGAATCGTAAACAAAACGCTTGTCTCTGAAATCAATGCCGCTGGCTATCCCGCGATTGGGCTGTGCGGTGGTGACGGAACTTTATTTCGCGCCAGAAAAAAGCTCACGCCCGGCTACGACCTTGGCTATGTGGGCGAAATTTCTTCGGTTGAGCCGCGATGGCTGGAAGCGATTTGGGGGGAGGGTGGAATTCCCGTGCTGTCGTCGTTGGCTCTCGGATCGGACGGCGAGTATTACAACATCAATGCCGACCAGATGGCGTCGGCGTGCGCCGTGGCCACTCACGCGGATGCCTTGATCTTTCTGACCGATGTCGCAGGGGTGAAAGATGCGCAGGGGGCCGTGATGCCATGGCTGACCACCAAGGAAATCGCCGGGCTCATTGCGGACTCCGTCGTCGCCGGTGGCATGCTTCCGAAGCTGGAGGCTTGCATGCAAGCGCTGAAGCGCGGAGTGGGGCGCGTCCGCATTCTTCCGTCGGCGCAAGTCGATCTGCTGTCACAGTTTTATTTCAGCAAGATGGAATATGGCACGGAGGTGATTTGCGCATGAGTCTCGCTTCCGTGTCCAAGTCCGAGGAAAAGCTCTTGCTGCATACCTACGATCGTCACCAGATCCTGTTTGAAAAGGGTCGCGGGCTGTATTTGTGGGATTCGCAGGGGAACCGCTATCTGGATTTCCTGAGCGGAATCGGGGTGAACGCCCTTGGTCACGGGCATCCGGCGATTCGAAAAACCCTGCAGCGGCAGGCCGGCAAACTGATCCATGTGTCGAATTTGTTTTTTCATGAGTATCAGGCTGAGCTGGCGAAACGGTTGACCAAGATTTCCGGGCTGGATCGGGCATTCTTCTGCAACAGCGGCACCGAGGCCTGGGAAGGTGCATTGAAACTTGCGCGCGCCTACGCCCGTTCGCAGAACCACAATGGCCACAAGGCGAAATGGCGGCTGCTGGCATTGGAAAATTCGTTCCACGGGCGGACATTCGGCTCGCTGGCCACCACCGGACAGGAAAAGTATCGTCAGCCCTTCGCGCCCATGATGCCCGGTGTCGGTTTCGTCCCCTTCAACGATGTCGCCGATCTCAGGCGTCAATTCGACGGCAGCGTCTGTGCGGTTTGCCTTGAGACCATTCAGGGCGAAGGAGGCATTCGTCCGTTGAGTCCGGAATTCTTGCAAACGGCACGCGAGCTGACCAGGCGCACTGGGGCGCTGCTGATTCTCGACGAAATCCAATGTGGCCTGGGCCGGACGGGAAAATATTTCGCTTACCAGCACTACGGGATCAAGCCGGACGTCATTACCGTGGCCAAGCCATTGGCGGCAGGGCTGCCGCTGGGCGCGATCCTCGCGACCAATCAAGTGGCCAGCGGATTTCATCCCGGCATGCACGGCACGACTTTCGGCGGAGGTCCGCTGGCCTGTGCCGTGGCCATCGAGTTTCTGAACATACTCGACGGACTTCTCGGCCACGTGAAAGAGCTGGGGGGATATTTTCACGCGAAACTCGAAGGCCTCAGGGTTCGGCACGGTTCGGTGCGGGAAGTTCGCGGCATGGGCCTGATGCTCGGCCTCGAACTCAATTCCGGCGACACTGCAAAGGCAATCGTCGCGCAATTGCTGGGGCAGGGAATTCTGATCAATCGCACGCACGAGACCGTATTGCGGTTTCTTCCGCCTTACACCATTCAGAAACAGCATGTCGACCAGGTGGTTCGCGCTCTCGATGCGGCACTCACCACCGCAAAGCCTGCGAGCGGGGCGGGAAAATCCAAGAAAAGGGGTACATCACATTGAGTCGAAAGTCATTGAGTTCGCCGGTACTGCAAGCGTCCAGCACCAGAGCTTTTTTGTGCCGCGACTTGATTTCCTCTCGCGACCTCGGCCCGGAAGGCGTCAACGCCGTCCTTGACCTTGCGGGCGTGATGAAATCTCGTCCGGCAGATTTCCGCCAGGCACTCGAGGGCAAGCACATCGTGATGTTCTTCGAGAAGCCCTCTCTGCGCACCCGCCTCACCTTTGAGGCAGGAATCGCCAGTCTGGGCGGCTCGGTTTCGTTTGTTGACCAGACCTCGGGACGCCTCGACGCCCGCGAAGAGTTGAGCGACATCGCCCACAATCTCGAGCGCTGGGTGGATGGAATTGTGCTGCGCACGTTCGCGCACAGCACGGTCGAGGGAATGGCCGAGCACGCCTGCGTCCCGGTGATCAATGCCTTGAGTGACCTCGAGCATCCCTGCCAGGCGCTCGCGGACTACTTCACGTTGCAGGAACGTTTTGGCGACCTAAAGAAGGTCACTCTGGCGTACCTTGGCGATGGAAACAATGTGGCACATTCGTTGCTGCTGACGGCTGCCTGCCTTGGGTCTGGAATCCGGATCGCGACGCCGCCGGGTTACGGCCCGAATGCAGAGATCGTGGCAGCCGCGCAAGAAATCGCGCAGGAGACTGGCGCAGTGATCGAGATTCTCCGTGATCCACATGAAGCCGCGGCCGGGGCCGATGCAATCTATACCGATGCGTGGACTAGCATGGGGCAGGAGCAACAGGAAGACGAACGGGCCCGCATTTTCCCGCCGTATCAGGTGAACGGCGAACTGATTGCGGAAGCTGCGCCGCATGCAGTGTTCATGCACTGCCTCCCGGCACATCGCGGCCAGGAAGTGACCGATGAAGTGATTGACTCGGTGCGCTCGGTCGTCTTCGACCAGGCGGAAAGCCGGTTTCACGTGCAAAAAGCCGTTATGATGTTATTGCTTGGCGGCGGAGAAGGCCGCCTATCTGTGAGGAGCGCGAATGCCTGAAAAAGTGGTTCTTGCCTATTCGGGAGGTCTGGATACTTCGATTATCATTCCATGGCTCAAGGAGAATTATTCCTACGACGTGATCGCCATGGTCGGCGACGTGGGCCAAGGAGACGACATCGATGCGGTCGTCGACAAAGCCTACAAGACCGGCGCCAGCAAAGTTGTTGTCGAAGACATGCGCGAGGAATTTCTCACGGGTTACGTGTTTCCGACGCTGCGCGCTGGTGCTGTCTACGAACATAAGTACCTGTTGGGGACCTCGATGGCTCGGCCGGTGATTGCCAAGCATCAGGTTGAGGTTGCGTTGCGGGAGGGGGCGACGGCGGTGTCCCATGGCTGCACCGGCAAGGGCAACGATCAGGTGCGTTTCGAGCTGACCTATCAGGCGCTTGCCCCTGAGCTAAAAGTGATCGCCCCCTGGCGCGAATGGACCTTGAAGTCCCGCGAAGACTGTCTCGACTATGCCGAACAGCATGGAATTCAGGTCGAAGCCAGCCGGACAAAAATTCACAGTCGCGACCGCAACCTTTGGCACGTCAGTCACGAGGGCGGGGAACTGGAAGATGCCGGCAACGCGCCTCTTGCCACCACCTGGCAGATTACGCGCTCGCCGCAGGAGGCTCCGGACCGTGAGGAACAAGTCACCATTGGTTTCGCAAAAGGCACTCCGGTTTCGGTCAACGGCATGGGCCTCGATCCCGTGCAGCTGGTGGAACTCCTGAATGAAATCGGCGCGCGCAATGCGATCGGACGCACCGACATCGTCGAGAATCGCTTCGTCGGCATGAAGTCGCGAGGGTGCTACGAAACCCCCGGCGGTGCTCTGCTCGTTGCCGCGCATCGAGAGCTTGAGGCCCTGTGCCTGGAGCGGGATCTCTCGCATTTCAAACAGCAGGTTGCCTTGAAATACGCCGAGCTGGTTTATTTCGGGCTGTGGTTCACACCACTCCGCGAAGCCCTCGACGCCTTCGTAGAAGACACACAAAAAGAGATCACCGGCACGGTCACGCTGTCGCTCTACAAGGGAAATGTTTCGATCGTCAGCCGCCAGTCGGACTTCTCCCTTTATCGCACCGAGCTTTCTTCGTTCACCATGGGCGACAGTTACGACCAGAAAGATGCTGCCGGCTTCATTCGTATTCTTGGCCTGCCTGCGCGTTCGCGGGCCCTGGTGCGTGCGAAGTCCCAAGTTCCAAAAGCTGGGGTGGAGAAATGAAGATGTGGTCGGGCCGCTTCCGTCAGCCGCTCGATCCGGCATTTGAACGCTGGCAGCGGTCCTTTGAATTCGACCAGCGGCTGCTCAGCCATGAGTTGGCGGCCAGCGGTGCGCACGCGCGTGCCTTGAGGGAAGCCGCGATCCTCTCTTCGGCTGAACTGATTGCCATATTGCAAGGGCTGCAGCAAATCGCGCAGAGAGCCTTGGAGTCGCCCGCATTTCTCGAGGACGACGAAGCGGAAGACGTGCACCATTTCGTCGAAAAGCAGCTGGTGGCGCTGATCGGCGATGCCGGCTACAAGCTCCACAGCGGGCGCAGCCGTAACGAGCAGATCGCCACGGATCTTCGACTATATGTTCGGGCCGCAATCGATCAGTTGCAATCTGATCTGGCGGCCGTGGTGGATGTCCTGCTGGCTCGCGCGGAACAGGCCGGCGATGCGGCCATGCCGGCCTACACTCATCTGCAACGAGCGGAACCGGTTCTGGTGGGGCATTGGCTGCTGGCTTACGTCGAGATGTTTCTTCGCGATGCCGATCGGCTGGCGGATTGCCGAAAGCGGCTGAATCGCTGTCCACTCGGTTCGGGCGCCGTCGCCGGCGCGACCTTGCCCCTGGATCGTCGTGCGATGGCCTTGAGTCTCGGCTTCAGTGGTCCAACCGACAACAGCCTCGACGCTACCAGCGATCGCGACTTCGCAGTCGAGTTCGTGAACAGTCTTTCTTTACTGTCCCTGCATCTAAGCCGCTGGGCTGAAGAGATGATTTTATTTTCCACGCAGGAATACAGCTTCATACATCTGCCCGAAGCTTATTCGACCGGCAGTAGCGCCATGCCGCAGAAAAAGAATGCAGATCTGCTGGAACTGACCCGCGCAAAAGCCGCCCGGGTGATCGGCCATGCCACTGCCCTGCAGATCACGTTGAAAGGCCTGCCTCTCGCCTACAACAAAGACTTGCAGGAAACCCAGGTGCCGCTTTTTCAGGCCACCGAAAGCATGCTCTCCCTATTGCCGTTGATCCAGGGCTGGATGATAGCCGTCGAATTTGATCACGAGCGCATGCAGGAAGCCGCGCGAACTGGCTTCATGAACGCATGGGCGGCCGCCACCTATCTTGTCCAGCGCGGAGTTCCGTTCCGCCTCGCCCACGAGCAGATTGGCAAGGCGGTGCAGCTTTGCCTGGAAAAACACTGCGAACTTGCAGATCTTTCCCTCGCAGAACTGCGCTCCCTCAATCCGGCATTTGATCAGGATTTCTATCCCTGTTTGAGCTTGCAGTCCGTGCTGGCCATTCACGATGTTCCCGGGGGAACGGCGCCGTCGCGAGTAGGGCAGGCCATTTCGGATGCCAGGCGGAAGCTTGAATCCATTCGTGGGGGAATCCATGCACACGCGTGAAGCCATTCTGCCCGACGCGGAGAGGATCCACGAGCTGATCTGCGCCTATTCCGGCGACGGCACTCTGCTGCCCCGAACCTTCGCCGAAATTTGCGAAAACGTGCGCGATTTTGTTGTCCTCGAAAAGCGCGGACGCATCGTTGGCTGCGGTGCGTTGCATCTCTACGGCCAGCATCTCGCCGAGATTCGCTCCATCACCGTGAAGCCCGAGCAACAAGGCTCTGGCGGCGGTAAACTTCTGGTCCGTGCGTTGATGGACGAAGCCGACAAACACGGCGTCAGTTGCATCTGCCTCTTTACTCGCAAGCCGGAATTTTTCGCGCAGATGGGATTTGCCATGGCCCAGCGCGAGGATCTGCCTGACAAGATCCACAAGGACTGCTGCGTATGCCCGCGCTACAACCATTGCGACGAATACGCGATGGTGCGCGGCGAGCTTCCGAGATTCTCCATTCTGCCCGAGCCTGCGAACTGGCTGGTGAAGCTCCAGGTATGAACCTACCTGCGGTTCGAGACAAGCTCCTCCTTCCGAAAGGCTTCAGCTTTTCCGCGACGGCTGCGGGATTGAAGGCCAGTGGTCGCGCCGATCTGGCGCTGATAGAAGCCAGATCTGGGACCACCGCGGCGGCTCTGTTCACCAGGAACCGGGTGGTCGCAGCGCCCGTGGAGGTTGGCCAGGCGTCTCTGGCAAAATCAAAAGGCCGCGTACGCGCGACCATCATCAATTCCGGAAATGCCAACTGCGCAACCGGGAGAGCTGGAATTCAAGCTTGTGAGCAAGTTTGCCAGGAGACCGCTCGCCTGTTGGGAATACGGCCGGAGGAAGTCTTCCCATCGTCCACGGGAATCATCGGCGTCCCCCTGCAGACGGAGAAAATTATCCTGCAATTGCCCTCGCTCGTCGGAGCCAGGGAGTCATCTACGGAGGGCATGGAGCAGGTCGCGAAGGCCATCATGACAACGGATACGCGCCAGAAGCAGGCCTCCGTAAGCTTTCGGTCGGGACGATCTGAGGTGATTCTCACTGGAGTGGCGAAGGGCTCGGGCATGATTCATCCCCAGCTCGCCACCATGCTGGTGTACCTATTCACGGATGTTGCCGCCAGCCCCGCCGAACTGAGAAAGCTTCTGCGCCAAGCCTGCGAGCAGAGTTTCAATTGCATGTCCGTGGATGGCGACACCTCCACCAATGACACCGTGCTGCTTCAGGCTTCCGGCCAAAGCGGTGTCCGCCTGAAGGATCCTTCGGTAAGGGAGAAGTTCACCAAGGGTCTGCAGGGTGTTTGCCAATCTCTGGCGGATCAAATCATCGCGGATGGCGAAGGGGTGCGGCATGTCATTCATCTTTCCATCGAGCGGGCAAAGAGTCGCGATGAAGCGTTGCGCGCGGCGCGAGCGATTGCTCACTCTTTATTGGTGAAGACGGCCTGGGCAGGCGCGGACCCAAACTGGGGACGCATCCTGGCCGCGGTGGGCAATTGCGGCGTACCTTTGACTCCGGCCCGGATCCATATCTTCATCGGGAAACAGCAGGTCTGTCGCGGGGGAATGGCTTGGCCATTCGATGAGGCCAGAGCCCACCGCGACCTATCACAGCCGAGCTGCAGCATCCGCGTCCAACTGGGACGGGGGCGAGGTAAAGTTCTTTTTCAGACGACCGACTTGACCTCGGAATACGTCCGCATCAATGCCGACTATTCCACCTAGGACCTTCCCGCCCCAGACGTCGATGCGTTCTAAGCCTCGGCGATGAATGCATTGAGTGCATGCTGCGCCTGCAGGTCAAGCGCCTCTCCCAACTGCCCGAGATCGTGAACCAGAAAATGGGTGTCCAAGCGCCCGGCATTTTCCTCGGCGATGGAAAAAATGCAACGCCGGATTAGGTTGTACTCCTCGAGGAGATGACGGGGTTTGTATCCCTGGCCAACCCGCGCGCGGCCGTGTTTTCGAGCGGATCTCATCGGCAAGGTCGCCATTTCCTTCAGGCTCAATTTCATCGCCTTCAGGGCTTCATCAATGAGCGGCAATATGGGTGAGGTTCGCTCGTGAGTTGGCAGCTTGATGCGTTTCAAGTTCGGATCGGTCTTGCAATATTGCAGCCATTCCCTGCGCAGCGAGCGCCGGTTGCGTTTGACAAAGAAACGCAGCCGTTTGCCGTCAGCCAAAGCACGAGCTGATTTCGCCGAAAACCCCAAACGGCTGGCGTTGAGCTTTTTGTTGATGTGATCGATTTCCTGGCGGATGGCGTGTTCTACGGTTTTCGAATGCCGCTCGCCGCGTGCTACCCGGCTGACATAGGAGGGATCAATCCTCAACCGCCGTGCAATTCGGATGTATAAACCGCGATAAAGTGTCTGTGGCGGGAGGGCCGGTCCCCGAAATGTGCTAGCATTGTCATCGTGCATGACTTCCTTTCGTCCATGGTGTCAAGGATCGTGCCAGCTAACTCAAACGTTAATCGCTTTCGTTAGCAAGTGTAGCAGTGCAGCATGGGCAAAACAAGCAATGTCGAGCAGTTCGAATGGGCGGAACGGATTAACGCGCTGCGTCACCGGCTGGGTCTGAGCCAGTCGGAACTGGGCAGGCGCCTGAATGCCTCCGCCATGGCGGTCTCCCGCTGGGAGCGTGGCGTACAGGAGCCGCCGGCAAATATCAGTATTCAGCTGGGAAACCTGACCGGCGATCCGGAGTGCTGGTATTTCTGGGGTCGGGCTGGTCTCCATAGTGATGACTTGATGCGGGTTCTGCCTTCGATACGCTCCCGTCTCCGCCGGGATCGCCCTCCCGAGCTGCGGGTGGTGCAGGCTGGAGCCCATCGTATCTCCAAGAAAAAGAGTGAATTGGTTGCTATCCCTGTGCTTCCCGTGGTTGCCGCCACGCACGGAGGCAAGGGCGATCCCGCCATTAGCCTGCAAAATGCGCTTCCCGAGGCACTGGTTGCGGCGCCCAACAAGTGGTGTCCGAATCCGGCTTACACCAGTTGCCTGACGGTTCGCGGCCGTTCCATGATGCCGTTGATTCACGATGGATACATCGTTGTGGTCGACACCTCCCAGACGAATCGACGCAGGCTGTATGGAAAAATCGTGATCGCCGCTCACCGGGATGAGGGTCTGATAGTTTCCCGGTTGCAGCGCTTTGACGATACCGAAGTGCTGGTGCCGGAAAATCGGGAGTACGACTCCACTGCGCTTTCCACGAGCTGGCGAATTGTTGCCAAGATCCTTTGGTGGATTGGGCGGCCCTCCTAAGATCTGCTTTTTCCCCGAGCGCCGGTCCTCGGCGCCGCCGTGTCGGTCCTCACCTCCGCTGCCCCGGGCACAAACCAGTCGATCCTCGGTTTCCACTTGGTTCGAAACCTGCTTCTTGATCTTCTCCATGGGCAGGTTTCGCATGGCGACTTCCCGGCTTGGCGCAGTGATTCCGGTCGGAAGCTTCATCGAGTGGGAGGTTCCGGGATTGGGGATTCTCACTCTGACGCTCTTGCTGGGGTTCCCAGGGACCAGAAACCTTCGGTCCTCCCTGCTCCTCGATCCGACGCAGACCTCGGAAAGCACTCATCGCACAGCCGGGCGCGCTGCACGCGGGGCCGGTCTTGGGGGCCGCGGGGTTGGTCAGCGCAACGCCTGGAGGTTGGATCCGGAACCGCGTAGGCTCGGAGGACCCCTGGCGGAAAGGACTGAACGGGTGCCCGCCGGCGGGCCGGGCCGAGTGCGGTCGGATGTCTTGTCAAATCAGCGATTTCGTAGCGCGAAGGTTTACCCGAGATGGCGGGAGTGCCGAGGCTCGGTCATGCTTGCCGAAGCCTCGGCATTCGCGGCTTACTGCGGGGAGAAAAACTTTGCAGACTCGAGTTACAGCAGAAGACCTGTGACACCCAAGGCAATGCCAGCGATGCCAAAAAGAATTCCAAGAAGCCAAAAAAACTTGCGGCCAGAAAGCAGCGTGATTGAGGTGATGACCAATGCGATCTCCAGGATCGCTTCGCCCAAATCGAAGCGGTCCGCCCGTCTTCGTTCGTGCTCGGCCTCTTCCTCCAGTTCGTGGGCTTTGGCTTCCAGCTCCTTTCCTTCATCCCGGTAGCGTCCTGCTTCGGCGGCGTATTTCTCATGCAGCTTAGCGGCCTGCCCTGCGTCCTTGGAGGCCATCACCGATGTCAGGTCGGCAAACAGGTCATCGGTGTGGCGGCGGATGCTCTTGGCCTGAAAATAGGCCCACTGGTCGGTGATCTTGTTTTGCAGAATCACTTCCTCGGTATGGGCGCGATGGCCGAGCAGGGACACACTGGCCACCAAAACGGCCAGAATGGCCATCGTCAGCGAGATCGGCGCCAGGCTGGGATCATGCTCGGCGGCTTCCGCATGTTCTTTTAATTCTTGCAGTTCGTCACTCACTCGTCGCTCCTCGGCTGTGGGTTAGTTTTGCGATCGAATGTAACGGATCGCCGGTTCTGGCGCAACCCAGTGGAGGGGTGCAGTTTTCGGGCAGAAGCAAACCAATGGTGAACCCGATCTCACTCTCCCATGACCTTGACGATGACCCGCTTCTCGCGCCGGCCATCAAATTCGGCATAGAAAATGCGCTGCCAGGTGCCGAAGTCGAGCCTGCCGGCAGTAATCGGGACCATGACTTCGTGATGGATCAACAGAGCTTTGAGGTGCGAATCGCCGTTGTCCTCACCGGTTTGGTGATGCTGATAATTCTTGTGGAAGGGCGCGAGCTTGTCCAACCATTGGTCGATGTCTTCGATCAGTCCCGGCTCATTGTCATTGACGTAGACGCCCGCGGTGATGTGCATGGCGGAGACCAAGACCATGCCCTCTTGGACTCCGCTTTTGCGGACGATCGCCTCAACTTGTGGCGTGATGTGAATGTATTCACGATGAGATTTCGTGTGAAACTTTAAATATTCCGTGGTCACTTTCATGGCTGGTTCCTTGAGCGATGAAGGGGTCAAGCCCGCTGCCTGTTCGACGGAGCTTGGCTGCGTTGGTCGGCCGTCCGGGCTCGCTTGCGCCGAAGACGTTCCGCCTGCATGTCTTGGATGCTTTGTACGACGCGGGAGGAGTATAGCGCCCTCACCCATCGCTCATTTTCCCACTCGGGCTGACGGGCGATTGCTGTTTCGAAATGGGAAAGGGCAGCCAGCGGTTGACCCGACTGCCAGAAGCCGACGGCTTTTGCCATGCCCCGGTCTGGAGAATCGCCGGAGTCATCGCTTGCAGCTAGAGTCCGCATCGCATCTGCAAGCTTGCGGTTCTCGATCTGCGCCCAGGCTAGCTCGGTGGTGATTTGCGAGTTGGCGGGACGCAGCTGCACGGCGTTGTTCAACAGCTCTTGGGCGGTCCCGTAGTCGCCGGCGCGGTAGTACCACCAACCCAGGTTCGCCAGCCAGTCCGCCGCCCCAGGGTCATCCACACTGGCGGTTGCCACCGCAGAAACGCTCTTGGCGAGGGACGGACTGCCTGCCAGAAGAGAAAGACCTGCCATGGGAACCTGCAGATCCCGAGGCCTTTGGCCTCGCAGGGACTCTTCCCATCGCTGAAACTCCCCTGCGGCCCTCGACCCGTCTGAAGCAGCCAGAGCCTGCGCGTAAAGATAGGCATCACCGATTTCGACCCTGGCCTGATCCAAGTCCAGAAGCTTGCGATAGCAGGATGCCGCCGCGCCGAAATTCGCCTGCGCAAATTGAGCTTGGGCGAGGACCCGCAGGGCGTTCTCCTGACCGGATCGCACCCGCAACGATCGAGTGGCCAGTTGCTCGGCCAACTGGTATTTTCTGGCGTCGAGCGCTTCTTTGGCTCGGTCGGTCCAGAAGATGTAGCCGACCGCCAGGTCGTGCTCCGGGCGCGCCGCCCAATGCTCGCTGGAAATCAGCCGCCGTATTTGGTCAATCCGCTCGGAGGGCAGTGGGTGCGACCGGAAATACCCTTCCAGAGTTTGGAACGCCACGTTCGACAGTTCCTGTTGCGGGGTCTTGGCGCGGGCCTGATGTTCTTCGTACAATCGCTCGAAAGTTTCGAACATCCGGATCGCGCCATTGGCAGAGTATCCGGATTCCACCGCCAGCCGCGTACCTTCGCGATCGGCTTCGAGTTCCTGATCCTTGCTGTATCCGGCTTCGAAGACTGCGACCGGGAGTGCGACCCACCCACCGAGTGGAATCCTGCGCAATGCTTTCTCTCGCTGCACGCGTTCGGCGCAGTGAGAGTGGTCGATGTGCTCAATTTCATGACCCAGGACGGCTGCCAATTCGTCCTCGCTGTCCATGAGGGAGAGAAGTCCTGCACCCACGAAGACGTGTCCGCCGGGGAGAGCAAACGCGTTGATCAAAGATTTATCCGGAAGGAAATGGAACTTGTAAGGCAGTTGGCGATGAGCGTGGGGCGCGAGACGGGCGCCAACCTGCTTCAAATACTTTTCGATTTCAAGGGTATCGGCGTTCGCCGTCCGGTTGGGTTCGGGGAGATAACCAGCGGCCAATTCGTCACCAATTCCGATCTCTTCCTGGTCCGACATTCTGGTGAAGCGCACCGGCAAGCGCGTAAGTTCCTGCTCCGTGTCAGCGACCAGATAGAGCACCGCCGCTGGACCAACGGGCACATCTGCTTTGCGCCACTCGCTGACAACCACCGCAGCGATGCCCAACAGCAAGATTCCCGCGAATGCGATCCAGTGCTTCATAGGTATTGCCGCAATGCCTCGCGATTTCTGGTGTAGAGGAATGACACCAGCAACAATGCACCACCCAGGACGATCAGAGTGAGATAGCGGTCACGCGGATTGAGTCCCCAAATATCGACGATCAAGATCTTGCCGACACACAGCAAGAGCAAGCCCAGGCCGGCGAGACGGAAGCTGCGTTCGCCGACCCACATGGCAAACAGGAAGATGCCCACGCCTTCGACTCCCCAGGAAACCGTCACCATTCCATGCCGCATCTCCACCCCCAGCAGGGCGGTTAACAGACCGATGGCGATGAAGAAGAGGGTTTGTTCCGGACGCTTTCCCAGCGATCGCAAGATCCCCACGATGCCTGTTTCCAGGGTGGGTTCTCGATCGCGAAGGCGGAAGGCGAATGGAAGCGAGGCGAACAGCAACGCGACCACCGCGCCAACACAAAGCAGGCGGCTCTCCCAAAGGGATGGCGCCGGGAAATAACTGCGCTGGTAGAGGTTGTGCAGGGCCGTCCGGAAAAGCACCCCCCCGCCGACCAGCAGCGCTTGATGCAGGAAGAGGCGGCGTCGGCTGCGCCAAGCCAAGGCCAGCAAGACGAAAACCAATCCTGCCCACGCGACGGCGACCCAATCCGCCGCGATTTCAAAGCGCATCAGTGACGCGATGGTAATGGTGCCAAGATAACAGCAGAGGTCGCCAACTTTGCCTTTGCGCTCCGCGGAAGTCAGCTCTTCCGGCCGCTCGTGCAATCGCCAGTAGGCGTAAAAGAACGCGAGGGAGATGGGTAGCACGGTATAGAAGCGGGGACTCAGCTCCCCGGGATGACCGGAAGCATTGAGATTTACAAAGAAAATCCGGAGGAAACTGGCGATGAAGAGAAGATAGGCCTGCAGCCGGAGGGACAGGGATTTGCCTGACGATCCGATCGCGAACAGAACCATCCCGCCGGCCATCCAGGCGACGGCAACGCCAATGGGCCGCAATTCATACCAAGCCAGAAGGGTAAGAAAAAATGATGCGGTCCAGGTGTAAGAACCCCGGCTCCAGCTCGGTACAGGAGCAAAATAAAACCGAGACTCTCCGCAAGTGGCTGCCCAACTCCAGCGGGACGTGACATACAACAATAGTGCGACCAACGAAACTGTGACCAGCCGCCCGGTCATGCCGTGAAATTCGCTGGAGTCACCCAGATTGACGGCCAGCATACGCACGACCGAGGCCAGGGCCAAGAAGTTTGCTTGATAGGTGAGGGCGGGGACCGTGAAGCGTCGCCCCAGCCACGCCAATCCGAGGCCCAGGGCGGCCCAGGCGACCGCCGTCCATGATTCCGGAAAGGCAATCCACAAGCCGACAAATGCCATCAGCGCAGCAACGTGAGAGAGCCGCTGCATGACATTTGTCGGCTTGTTTGTTGCGAACAAGCCGGCCCAGCGGCGGTACACCCAGTGCGCATTGGCGTAGAACACAATTGCCGACCCTGCGAAGAGAATCGCCAGCCGGAGGTCGCTGTGGACAGAAGCGCCATCCATGCGCATGCCGCAAATTCTGGCAGCGTCCACGCTGAGCATTTGTCCTGCGACCACGCCTCCTGCCACCAATCCCAGACGGCGAAAGACAATTTCCTTTGTCCAAACTCCGATCAGAAGAAGCGCTTCCGACTCCATCAGCCAAAGCAGGGACAGCCGGGTTCCGGAATATCGAAAGGGAAACGCAGCAATGAGCAGAACGACACCGAGCGTGCTGAGAACAACGACCGCGCTGCGCCGACGGCGTGTGACCGGCAATTGTCCCAGCAGCGCTTCGATTCCACCGATTGCCAATAAGGCCCAGAAAGCCCATTCCGGATGGGTGGACTGATACTTGAACAAAAGCAGCAGTAGAACGGGGTTCAGCAGGGCGGCGGCAGTGGAAATGCGTTCCTTATAGTCATCGCCCGGCCGGCGGAATACATAGGACAGACGGAAGATTGCCCAGTAGAGCAGCAGAATCCCTGCGCTGGCAGCGAATTCCGGGAAGGGCCGCCGATGTCCACTCCGGGGCTCAATGGTGGAATGCAGCCACAGGTAGTGATTCAGGTAGCTGGCCAGGATGCCTAAGATTTCCAGTTCGAACCACTGCCTTCGTCCGACCACGGCCACCAGGCCAGCGGCCAAGACGGCGCCCGCCAGGAGGCTATAAACGGTGTCATGGCTGATGGCGACAGTCAGAAAGGCCAGCAGAAATGCCAGTCCGGTGACGACCTGCGAGCGATAGCGGAGCGTCTGCCAGACCATCCCCGTGGCGACCACCAGCATGAGCACGAGATCAACGGTTTGCGAGAAGAGCACCTGCGTCGCTGGCACGTGATACACGGCGTAGGTGGTGAAGAACAGCAGAGCCCATCCGCCACCGACGCCGGCGCGTGCCAGGATGCGATAGCGGTCATTTCGCTCGAACCAGATGCCGATGCCTAGCATGGCAACGCTGAGGAGGTACCCTGCCAGGACTTTGCCCCCAGGACCGAGCGTCTTGAGTTGGTAAGCGAGAAAAAACGCGATTCCGACAACCAGGAGAATGATGCCTAACTTATTCAGCCAATGGGTACCGAGCGTCTCCTCGACGTTGAGGGTGGACTTCAAGCCGGCAAAGAAAGATGGGCGGTGTTCGACCTCGCCGAAACGTGGCGGCTCCTGTGGCGGGACGGCGCCGGCCGGGGGTCCTGGCGGGGCCTGCGGAAAAGAGGCAGGCGCGATGGAGGGGGGCGGTTCTTCCCCGCGAGGCTCGCTGATCCACCTCTCCGCGGCGGCGCGCTCGGGAGTCGGCTCGACTGCAACCCTTTCGATGGGAGACGGCGGCGGAACGGCGACCGGGGGAACAACCAGGGGAGGGGGAATGAAACTGGCAACGGAGGGGACAATGGTTTCTGCGGCCGCTTTGCCAGGGGAAAAGCCGCGAGCGGCGTTCTGCAGTTCATGCAGGGCAGCTTCCAAATACAAGACGCGCTCTGTCAGCGCCTGCCAGCCCTGCTGGTCCTCCTCGCGGATACGCTTGTGTTTGAGGTGGCGTCGCCAGAGCAACATCCATGGGCCAAACAGAAATGCCAGCACGCCGCAGCCGATAAAAAAAGCGAGCGCTTCCAATGTTTTCGTGTCCTGGCCAGATCAGAGCAACGTCCGCGGGATTCTACTACGGAATGGAGGTCGGAGCTACAGGGATCGGGGCTGGCGTAGGGTGAATGCAGGAACCACCCAGCAGACAAGAGGTGCGCGAAGTACGAGCCGGATCACGGTTTTAACGGAGCGACTCTTCTACTTCATCAATCCAGCCCGGACGTTTTAGGACTTCGCGGGGTTTGGGGCCATCGGCTGCGCCGACAATGCCGTCCCGTTCCATCATGTCGATGAGGTGGGCGGCGCGGCCGTAACCGACGCGCAGGCGGCGTTGAATCAGGGAAGTGGAGGCCTTGCCGAATTCGAGGACCAGCCGCACCGCGTCTTCAAACAGAGGGTCGTTGTCCCCTTCGCTGTCATCGCCGCCTCCGCCGGAAGAACCGCCTTCGTGCTCGTCTTTCGGAGCCTGCAGGAATTTCTCCTCGTATTCGGCAGTGCCTTGGGCGCGCCAGAATTCCACGACTTCGGCGATCTCTTTTTCGGTGACAAACGGAGCGTGTAGCCGATGCACGCGAGCCGAACCCGAGGGCAGATAGAGCATGTCGCCGCGCCCGAGCAAAGCCTCGGCGCCGTTGGCGTCGAGAATGGTGCGCGAGTCCACTTTGGTGGCGACGCGGAATGAAATGCGTGCCGGAAAGTTGGCTTTGATCAATCCGGTGATTACATCGACCGACGGGCGCTGGGTAGCCAGCACCAGGTGAATGCCAACGGCACGCGCCATCTGCGCCAGACGCGTGACGGATTCTTCCACGTTCCCGGAGTCGAGCATCATCAGGTCGGCCAACTCGTCGATGATGATGACGATGTAGGGAAGCGGGCGATCATCGGCGTTGTCGCCAAAGAGGCTGGGGGTCACGACCTCATCAAATAATTTGTTGTATTGATCGATATTGCGAACGCCCTTCGCCGCCAGCAGTTTTAGACGACGCTCCATCTCGCGAACCGCGTTGCGCAGCGCGTTTGCGGCCAGCTTGGGTTCGGTGATGATGGGGGTGAATAAGTGCGGCACGCCTTCGTAGTTCCCCAGTTCCAGACGTTTCGGGTCGACCAGGATCAAACGAACCTGATCGGGGGTTGCCTTGTAGAGAATGGACATGATCATGGCGTTGATTGCCACGCTCTTGCCCGCGCCCGTGGAACCGGCAATGAGAAGGTGCGGCATTCCGGCCAGATCGGCGGTGACGATGCGGCCGTTGATGTCTTTGCCGAGAGCCAGTGTGATCTTCGATTTGGTGCCAAAAAATTCCGGGGATTCGATGTTTTCCCGCAGCCAGATAATTTCGCGCGTGCTGTTCGGAACCTGAATGCCCACCGTGGATTTGCCCGCCATGCGCTCGATGAGGATGCTTTCGGCCTTGAGGGCGAGACAGAGGTCTTCGGTAAGATTGGTGATGCGGCTGTATTTGATGCCAGCTTCGGGCTTGAACTCGAAAGTGGTGACCACCGGCCCCGGGTTAATCTGCGTGATCTGGCCGTGGACGTCGAACTCGGCATATTTGTCGGTGAGCACCTGGGCCAGAAGCTTCAGTTCGTCGGCGTCGATGGCATGTTGCTCGTCGGCGCGATGGAGCAGGCTGCTCGGCGGAAGCTTGTAGGTGCCAGCGGCGCGGGGCATCGTCGTCTTTGCCTGGTGATCGGCGTCGGCCCGCTGCATGACCTCGGGGGCGGGCAAGGTGTCCGGTTGCGCCGCGAGTGGCGCTTCCATGCGCTCTTCGGCAAATGTGCGATCAATTCCCGTTCGTATCGGTTCCTGGGCGCGGCCTTGCACCAGGGGAGGGACGGCTGCCGGCCTTGCGGGAACCATCTTTGCCGCGACCAACGGCTTGGGCGCGGCGCGACGTTTCTCCAAATCCTTCTGCATGGCCTTCTTGGCGCGCACTTCACGCCAATCCTGATAGCGGTTCCACAGCGCGATCACGAAGGCAAAGCGCGTCGGTGCCCAAACTTGCAGGGATGAGAACGAGAATGCAGTTGAAAGATAGAGCGCCACCGCCAGAACCGTCGCGCAAACAATATACGCTCCTGCCAGGTTAAAGTAGTGGATGAGAAAATCGCCGACGATCCTCCCCAGCAGGCCTTCGATCGGAATCAGGCGCATCCAGCGCATGTGTCCGGGAAGCAGTGCCAGCAGAGCCGGGACGAACATCACCAGCCAGAGCCCGCCTAGAGATTTGGCGACCGGCGACGGAACTTTGCGCGAGCGGAACCACCGCATTCCCAATCCGCCAGCGAATACGGGCAGAAGAAACGCACCGATGCCGAAGAACTGCAGCGTGACGTCGGAAATCAATGCTCCCACCACGCCAATCCAGTTGCGCGCCGCATGCGATCCATTGAGCATCGAAGCGCTGTTCAGGGACGGGTCAAGTGGCGAATAGGATGCAAGGGCAAGGAAAAGGAGGAGCGCGGAGACACACAACAGGAATCCAATCAGCTCATTGAGCCGCCGGTTGTTGGTCGGAGCGAATATGCGGGAAGCAAACTTCATGGGGCGTATTTCGCAGCACGCAGGAGACACTCTTCCAGCGGTGCCGACCTACGCCAGAGCCTTTCAATTATGCCAACAAGTTGTGACTTCTAACAATGGGGGAATTCGTCAGAAGGTATCGAGTTGGTTTCCCGCGCAGGCCTACCGATGATTATCCCACGAAATGGGTCGCGAATATCAATACCAATCCTCCCGCGAGGATGCGGTAAGCCGCAAAGGGAGCGAATCCGCGCTTGCGTACCCATGCCATGAACCAGGCGACGGAAACATAGGCTACCAGGAACGAGACCACCAGGCCGATTGCCAGCACCATCCACCCGTGCTGATCAATTTGCGCCACCCCGATGGGGTTCGCATTTTTTCCGTGGAGCGACTTGAGCAGGTCGTAACCGGTGGCTGCAGCCATGGTCGGGATGGAAAGAAAAAACGAGAATTCAAGCGCTGCCGCACGGGACATCCGGGCAACTTGTCCGGCCGCAATGGTCGACATGGAACGTGAAGTTCCGGGAAAGACCGCGGACAGGATCTGGCAGGCCCCAATCCAGACGGCTTGGGTCAAGCTCACGTCTTCCATTTTCCAGGTGTGGATGCGGCCTTCCTCGCCGCGGCCCGCGGCTTCGGATTTGGCGTTCCACGAATCCACCATCCACATGACGACTCCGCCAATCAGCAGGGAAGCTCCCATGATGGGCAGGCTTTCCAAGTGCTTGCCAATGATCTTGGTGAAAAGGAACGCAGGCACGGCGGTCACCACGAAGGCCACAACGATCAGCCCCAATGGGTGGGTCAGCGCCGTCCGGTCGCCCCGTTCACCGTGGGGAAAGGTGGAGAGCAATTTCGCGATGCGAGTGCGGAAGTACACGGGAAGGCACAGAATCGCGCCGAGTTGAATCACGATGGTGTACATCTTCCAATAGCCGTCGGAGAGGCTGATGTGAAACAGCGATTCCGCGATGCGAAGGTGAGCAGTCGAACTGACGGGCAGGAATTCAGTGAGTCCTTCAATAATCCCTAAGACCAGGGACAGTAAGTAATCGTGCAAGTGTCCTCCGAGAGGGGGGTGCAGAGAGTATGCCAGAAATCCACAGACGGTTGTGCTTGCAACTCTGGTTCGAGGGCCGCCGCTACTCTTGCGTGTTTCCGTAGGTGGGGACGCCTTGTTCAATCAGGTACACCAAACGTTGCGCGCGCGCGCCCCAATCGCTTTGGGGAAACTGTTCGACGACTCGATGGGCCAGGAGGAGAGCCTTGGATTTTGATTCCTCCGCCTTTTTTGCCTGCTCCTCCGTCTTATAGATCTCGATCAGCGCCGCCCGGCGCCAGGCGGCGTCGTACAGCGCTTCTCCCGCTGCGGGGGACTGGGGGCGGTCCTTGGCGTAGTTTTCGTAGAATTCCGCCTCTTTCTCCGGGCACTTCGATGCGCCCAGCCAATCGCCACACAACTTGTTCTCGATCAGGTGAAAAGCCGCCAAATCTGCCCACTTGGTGCCGGGAAACTTCTTGATGACTTCCTTCATGAACTGGTCGTTCATCCCCTCGCGCAAGAAAGCTTCCTTCTCCCTGGCGGAGGGACGCGACATCACGTCCACTTTTTCAATCTGCCAGCGAATGTCCGCTGAACGATACATCGACTCAGCTGCCAGGGGCGATTTCGGAAAGTACTCGGCGGCCCGGTAGTAGAGACGCAGCGCATCCTGTGCCGCTCCCCGACGCCCGTGGCGCTGGCTGGCTTCATCCTCGGAATCGATGGCTTCCCCGAAAATGATTTTGTCCCCGTCCGGAAGCGAGGCGCGCACCACGCCTTTGTCGAGGATCCATCCCGTCACAACCTGGGGGGTCTGATCGTCGCTGGCAGTCGCCACGATTCCCAGCGTGGCCTCGACGTGTACCCAATTGGGGATGGTCTCCATGATGACCAACTCGCGTCCGCGCTCGATGGTCCTCATCTTGGCGGACTTGGTGTCGGGAGAAATATACAGCGAGGCAACGCGGATGACGGTAGCGCGCAGCACGTCCGCCGAAGCTGCGGTACTGAGCAGTCCGAGGTTCAGCAGGATGAGAAATGCAATGATGAAGTTTCGCTTCATGAATTCGTTCGACTCAGGGTTGGTTCTTGATTTGCGCCAGCGTCTGCGGGTCGATATTCCCGCCGCTGATCACCGCGACGTTCAGCCTGGTTTTCGGCAGCTGCTCTCGGTGAAACAAGAATGCCGCCACGGCCACCGCTCCGCTCGGTTCAGCGACAGTCTCCGGAATCGCGGCCAGCCGGCGCACTGCTTCCCGGATCTCGTCTTCGGTCACGGTCACAATATCGTCCACATATTTCTGGATGTGCTGGAAGTTGATCGGGCCAATGCTCTGGGTGCGCAGCCCATCCGCCAGCGTTCGGGAAACCTGTTCGGCGGGGAGCTCAACAATCTTCCCAGCCCGCAGGCTGGCTTGCGCATCGGCCGCCAGGGCAGGTTCCGCGCCGATCACTTTGACGGACGGTCTAGTTAGTTTAATGGCGGTCGCGATCCCGCTGATCATACCCCCGCCGCCGACCGGAGCGAGAATGGTTTCGACTTCGGGCAAGTCCTCAAGAATTTCGAGGCCCATGGTGCCTTGGCCGGCAATGATTTTCTCGTCGTTATAGGGAGGAACAATGACATATCCGTGCTGGGCGGCAAGTTCCTCGGCTTTCAGTTGCCGCTCAAGGCTGCCAGGGCCTACCAGTATGATCTCCGCACCCAGGGCTGCGGTTGCCTCGCGTTTCATGGCGGGCGCATTATTTGGCATGACGATGACCGCTTTCACTCCCAGGGCCCTGGCGGAGTAGGCAACCCCTTGCGCGTGATTCCCGCTGGAATAGGTGATTACACCGCGTTTGCGCTCGTCCGCGGACAGGGATGCGATCTTGTTGTACGCTCCCCGCAGCTTGAATGCGCCGATGGGCTGCTGGTTTTCGGGTTTCAGGTAGAGCTGGCGGCCGTCCTTTGCCGAATCGCCTTCGTGGATGTGCGATCGGATCGGCTTGGTGCGCGTGGCGATGCCTTGCAGGCGAAATTGAGCTTCGCGGATCTGGTTCAGGGTGACGATGGGGGTTCTCCTTGTAGGATCGAGGGTGCCTATTTCTGGAGTTTTTTGCAAGGCCAAGATCAGACAGGCCAAGATCAGACAACCTGCCAATTACAGCTTATCTGCTTCGATGAATTGTCGCAGGAAATACGGGCTGACTTCGATCAAACCTGAACTCTCCATGCAACCGGGAAGAATCCTGGCAAGGCTATGAGACTGCGCATCCCTCGGCCCGTCGCTCGACCCGTCCCTTGCCGCAGCGGAGCTGGAGCGGAGCAAGCTGGGACGGGAGGAATCGAACGGCTTCCGGCTTGACAAGTGTTCTCCGCCCATTGCGGTATCATCTTTTTCGGAGAAACGGATGTCTTCGATTTCAAGGATGCTTGCCCTCTTCATGCTCTTGGCCTGCGTTCGTGCCGCCTTGGCTCAGGCGAACGGTGCCGCCGCACAATCTTTTTCCCCGATTCCGGGGCTCGACAAGACTCTGATGGACACGGCCGCCGATCCCTGCGTCGATTTCTATCAATATGCGTGCGGAAATTGGAGCAAAAAACATCCCATTCCGAGCGACGCGCCGTACTCCGACCAGTTCTACAATCTGGAGCAGTACAACCGGCAAATATTGCACGGGATTCTGGAGAAGGCCGCGGCTGACACTTCGACAACGGACGCGAACACGCGAAAGATTGGCGACTACTACGCCAGTTGCATGGATGAAGCAGCGGTCCAGAAAAAAGGTCTGACATCGTTGCGGCCGGAACTGGACCGCATCAACGGACTGACCAGCAAAGACCAGTTGCCCGAACTGCTCGCGCACCTTCAGTTGATCAACGTGAATGCATTTCTGGGATTTGGATCGCAGCAGGATTTTAAAGATGCGACCAGGACGATTGCGGTCGTCGGCCAGAATGGGATGGGTCTGCCGGAGAAGGACTATTACTTTCGCACGGGTGCGAAGGACGAGGAGATCCGAAAGCAATATGTGCAGCATGTGACCAACATGTTGAAATTGCTCGGATCGAGTGAAGCGCAAGCTGCAAGCGACGCAGCTGCCATCATGAAAATGGAAACGGCGCTTGCCACCGGATCGCTCGATGTGACGGCGCAGCGCGATCCGCACAACGTGTATCACCTGCTGCCGATCGGGAATTTGCAGGCGATGACCCCATCCTTCAACTGGGGCCGCTTCTATTCGGCCCTGGGTTCCCCGGCGTTTTCTGAACTCAACGTCGCCGAGCCGGAATTCTTCAAAGGCCTGAATCAGGTCATCGCCGACGCAGGCCTGCCGGCCATTGAGGCCTACCTGCGCTGGCAGTTGGTGGGCTCGATGGCGGGATCGATTTTGCCCCAGGCGTTGGACGAGGAGAAATTTGATTTCTACGCGCGCAAGCTGGCCGGAACTCCGGAGCAGGAGGCGCGATGGAAGCGCTGCGTCCGCAGCACGGATGCAGCCTTGCCTGAAGTTCTCGGCAAGGCGTATGTCGAACAGCAGTTCCCGGCGTCCAGCAAAGAAAAGTCTTTGCAGA
>Ga0193726_1001103_pt1 | contig 22933 bp, 17 predicted proteins | sample H2c1metaG_FD_144928 | JGI IMG/M metagenome (GOLD analysis project Ga0193726, IMG submission 144928) | Soil microbial communities from a riparian zone of the East river system, Colorado, United States - H2c1 | ecosystem: Environmental > Terrestrial > Soil > Riparian zone | place: USA: East River...
TGGATGATCGCGTGGAAATGCCGATCATACATGTAACGCCGGTGTCTCCGGCATTGGCGATGATTCGAGTGGCACATGGGCATTGTTCGCTTCGCGCTGCGCTTCCCTCATACCTTCTACATCGTAGCCGCCCTGATCCTGTTTCTCGGCGCTGTCGCCAGCTATGCCATGCGGACGGACATCTTTCCGGAAATCAGGATCCCGGTGGTGACAGTTATCTGGAGCTACACCGGGCTCAGCACGCCGGAGATGGAGCAGCGGGTCACGACTTATAGCCAGTACTCGATCAGCGCGAATGTCAGCGGCATCAAGGACATCGAAGCGCAGACGATGCAGGGGTTGTCGGTCCAGAAAATCTACTTCCAGCCGGACGTCAACATCGATCTTGCTATCTCCCAGATCGTGGCGGGAACCAACGCCATTCGCGCCTTGATGCCGCCCGGCATCCAGCCTCCGATCGTGGTCCAGTTCAACGCTTCGAGCGTGCCCGTCCTGCAGATCAGCCTGAGTTCCGACAGCCTGAGCGAGCAGCAGCTCTACGACTACGGCATCTATCGCATGCGCCAGCAGCTCGCTCCGATCCCCGGCGTCACGCTGCCGACGCCGTCGGGCGGCAAATACCGCCAGATCATGGTCGACATCGACCCGACCAAGCTCGTGGCAACAGGTCTGACGCCGCTCGACGTCGTGAATGCCGTCAATGCCCAGAACCTGACCCTGCCGGCAGGCACGGCCAAGATCGGCACGACGCAGTACGCCGTCCTCACCAACGCCACGCCCTCGAGCATCCCCGACCTCAACGACATCCCGATCAAGGTCGTGAACGGCGCCACCGTGTTCGTGAAGGATGTCGGCCAGGTCCATGATGGCTGGCTGGTGCAGCAGAACGTCGTGCGCAAGGACGGCCAGCGCTCGGTCCTGCTCAACATCATCAAGAACGGCAACGCTTCCACCCTCCAGGTCGTCGATGCGGTGCACGACGTGCTGAAGTCGATCCGCGCCGCGGCGCCGGCCGGCATGCATATCGACGAACTGTTCGACCAGTCGGTGTTCGTCAAGCAGGCCATCGAAGGCGTGCTGCGTGAGGGCGCGATCGCCGCCGGCCTCACGGCGCTGATGATCCTGCTGTTCCTGGGCTCGTGGCGGTCGACCATCGTGGTCATGACGTCGATTCCGTTGGCGATCCTGACGTCGCTCGTCGTGCTGTACTTCCTGGGCGAGACCATCAACACCATGACCCTGGGCGGCCTCGCACTCGCCGTCGGCATCCTGGTCGACGATTCCACGGTGACGATCGAGAACACCCACCGCCTGCTGAACGAGGAAGGCCAGCCGCTGCCGCAGGCTACCCTGCACGGCGCAGCCGGCATCGCCGTGCCCACCCTGGTCTCGACGCTGGCGATCAGCTGCGTCTTCACGTCGGTGATCTTCCTCGACGGCCCGGCGAAGTACCTGTTCACCCCGCTCGGCCTCGCCGTGGTGTTCGCCATGCTGGCGTCCTACGGCCTGTCGCGCACCTTGACGCCGATCATGATTGGTCTCCTGACCAAGGGCGAGCATCACGGCGGGGCGGCGGCCGGTGGCTGGCGCGGATGGTTCAGCCGTTTCCATCATGCCTTCGAGGCCGGCTTCGAACGGATGCGCACAGGCTATGTTGGCCTCCTGACGACCCTGGTTGCCCGGCGGTTTGTCATTCCGATCGTCGCCGTGCTGGTCCTGGCACTGGGTTCGAGTCTGTATTTCTTCGTCGGGCGCGACTTCTTTCCGCTGATCGACGGCGGTCAGATCCTGCTCCACGTCCGCGCGCCGGCCGGTACGCGCATAGAAGCGACCGAGCGCATCTTCCAGGCCGTCGAAGACAAGATTCGCGAGGTCATCCCCGAAAAGGATCGCCAGCTGATCGTCGACAACATCGGCTTGCCGGCGCGATCCTACAACCTTGCCTTCACCGACGGTTCGACGATCGGCGTCAATGACGGCGTGATCCAGGTGGCCCTGAACGAAGGTCACGCGCCGACCGCGGACTACGTGCGCAAGCTGCGCGACATCCTGCCGGCGACGTTTCCCGAGACGGTGTTCTATTTCCAGGCGGCCGACATCGTGACCCAGATCCTGAACTTCGGCCTTCCCGCCCAGATCGACGTACGCACCGTCGGCTACGATCGGGCGACGAACCTGCACGTGGCAAAGGAGCTGCGCCGGCGGATCGCGGCCATTCCCGGTGTGGTCGACGCCCATCTCCAGCAGGAGGTCGACGGTCCGGCGTTCTACGCCAACATCGATCGCACGCGCGCCGTCCAGCTCGGTCTCAACGCCGTCACCGTCGCCAACAACCTCAATGTCACGCTGAGCTCGTCGGAGCAGGTCACCCCGAACTTCTGGACCGATCCGGCATCGGGCATTCCGTACTACATCGCGGTGCAGACACCCGAGCGCGAAGTGAACTCGCTGAACGCCCTCAACAACACGCCGGTCTCCACGGCGCTGTCGGGCGGCGATGGGCCGGTGCCCGGCCTGTTCAGCAACGTGGCGACCGTCAAGCGCAGCAGCGTGCCGACCAATGCCAACCAGGCGAACATCCAGCCGGTCTACGAGGTCTATGCAAGCCTGCAGGATCGCGACCTGGGAAGCATCGCCAAGCAGATCGACGGGATCGTGGCGGATCTCGGCAAGGAACTTAAACCGGGCAATACGATCCAGGTCATCGGCCAGATCGAGAGCATGAACAGCTCCTTCATCAATCTCGGCATCGGGCTCCTGTTTGCCGCCGTGTTCGTCTACTGCCTCATGGTCGTGAACTACCAGAACTTCGGTGACCCGTTCGTGGTGCTGCTCGCCCTGCCGGCGACGTTCTGCGGCATCATCACCATGCTGTTCGTGACGGGCACGACCCTGAACGTGCCGTCGCTGATGGGCGCCATCATGGCGGTGGGTGTGGCCTCGGCGAATTCCATCCTGCTCGTTACCTTCGCCCGTGAGCAGCAGCTCGCCGGCAAGACGGCGGTCGAGGCCGCGATCGATGCCGGGCGGACCCGCATCCGGCCGGTGCTGATGACGGCTGCGGCGATGATCGTCGGCATGATCCCGATGGCCATCGGCGGGGCGGGCGAGGAGCAGAACGCCGCCCTGGCGCGCGCCGTCATCGGCGGCCTGCTGTTCGCCACGCCGACAACACTGCTCGTCGTGCCCTGGCTGTTCGCCAAGCTGCGGTCGGGCAACGACGGCAAGGCGGCGCACGGCGTATTCGAGGAGGACTTGGCATGAGCGACACTGAACCCGTCGGTCCGCCTGCCGAGGCGGCCGCTTCGCCCAAGCACGGCGGCAGAACGACCCGGCTGCTGGGTATCGCCGTTGTCGCCCTGCTGATCGCGGGCATCGGCACCGGCGCCTGGAGCCACCTGAGGCAGTCCCGACAGGTGACGGCGACCGCCGAACAGCAGCGCGATCTGGTGCCGACCGTGCGCGTCGGCACGGTGCAGGCCGGCTCGCCCGATCTCGTCGTCACGCTGCCCGGCACGACGTCGGCTTTCGCGGCTGCGAATATCTTTGCCCGCGCCAGCGGTTACATCGGCCAGCGCAACGTCGATATCGGCGACCGGGTGAAGCCGGGCGAGCTCCTGGCTACCATCGTTGCACCCGAGCTCGACCACCAGATCGTCCAGGCGGAGGCGACGCTGCGTGAGCTCAAGTCGACCTTGCAGCAGCGCAAGGCGGCGCGCGAGCTGGCGAGCGTGACATGGGCGCGTGACAAACCTGTCGTCAAAGAGGGTTGGCTGCCGCTGCAGCAGGGCACCATCGACGAGCAGACGCTGCGCGAGCAGGAGGCCGCCGTCAGGGTGGCGCGGTCCAACGTCGAGGCCCAGGACGCCCAGCTCAAGGTCCTCCATCAGCAGAAGCTCTATCAGAGCGTCGTAGCGCCCTACAGCGGCGTCATCACCCAGCGCAACATCGATGTCGGCAGCCTCGTGCAGGCCGACGCGACCAGCGGTACGTTCATGTTCACCATCAACGAGGACAGCGTGATCCGCACCCAGGTTTTCGTGCCGCAGGATTCGTCGTTCGGCGTCGTGCCCGGCATCGAGGCCATCGTGCACGTGCCCGAGCTGCCGGATCGTCCTTTTCCCGGCAAGGTGACGCGGATCGCCGACGCGTTGCAGCCCGGCTCGCGCACGCTGTTGACCGAGATCGACATCGCCAATCCCGACGGCGCGCTGCCGGTCGGCATCTACTGCACGGTCGAGCTGCACATCCCGCGCAAGGCGCCCAGCCTCACCGTGCCGGCCGAGGCCATCATCTTCAACGCCGGCGGTGTGCAGGTGGCCGTCGTCAACAACGGCGTCGTGCACCTGCACAAGGTCACGGTGGCCCGCGATTTCGGGACCTATGTCGAATTGCGCGATGGGGTCGCAGCCGGTGACCAGGTGATCCTCAACCCGTCCGTCAGCATCGCCGACGGGGCCAAGGTCAAGATTCACATCAATCCGCCGGGAAGCGCCGCGGCCGCAAACCCGTATGGAACCAAGTGATCATCGAGTAGATGTCGTAGACCGCCATGCCCAGCGCCTCCTGGAGCGCATGGGCGTAGGGCGGCATGTTGGTGCATTCCAGCACGATGGCGCCGATGTCCGGATGGGCCGCCACCAGGGACTTGCCGGCGTCGAGTATGTCCTGCTCTGCCTTGGCCACGTCCATGTCGTCCTTCTCGCCCAGGATCAGCACGCGGAAGAATTCACGGCCCTTCTCGGTGCCGATGAAGGGCGTATCCAGCGGCACGCCGGCCGCTTCGAGATGCTTGGGCGTGAGCGAGGTGGCGCTGACGGTAATGACTCCGACCCGCTGGCCCGGGGGCAGGGTCGCCTGGACCCATGGCACCTGCAGGAGAGAGCTGGTCGCCACCGGGACCTTGACGTGCGCCGCAAGCTCGCGCTGGAACAGCGATAAAAATCCGCAATTGGTGGTGATGGCCTCGGCGCCGTGACGCACGAGCTCGGCGGCCGCTTCGATGAAGTTGGGCAGCAGCCCCGCTGCGCCCTTCAGTACCACCGACTCCGGCGTGGCACCCTTCACGATCCTGTAGAGCACCGGAAAGGGCCATGTTGTGGCGTTGCCCATGTCGCCCGGGATACGCGGGAAGCGCGCCTCCAGCATCAGGATGCCGAGCGGCGCGCCGTAGAGGGCCTTGCCGCCTTTTGCGATAGTGCTCAACTCTTCGCTCTCCCAAGAAACCAGTCGAGGATATGGGTATTCTCGTCGCGCGGATAGGTGTGCGAGAGATCGGCGATCTCGCGATAGCCCACCGCGGCGCCTGCCTCGGCCAGCGTCCGCTCGGCGCTCCGCGCCAGCTCCGGCGGGAACATCCAGTCCTGGGCGCCATGAATAATATGGATGGGCAGGCCGCGCACGCGGTCGGCATCGGAGAAGGTCATCAGCATGGGATGAAAGGCCGCGGCGATCGGCGCCAGATGGGTGAAGCGGCACCCTGCGCGCAGGCCCAGCACATAGGTGAAGGTGCCGCCGTCGCTCATGCCGGTCAGCAGCCGGCGCGACGCATCGATGTTCCACTGGGCCGCGACATGCTCGACCATGCGGTCGATGCTGGGGCCGTCCACGTCGGGCTCCATCAGCGACCAGGTCGAGCCGATGGCCGTCGGCGCGATCACGACGAAGCCGCGCGTGCGTGCCTCGCGCACCCAGCTCCACAGGAAGGCGCCGCCATTGCCGCTGCCGCCATGCATCGCCACGACCAGCGGGTAGGCCGTCGCGGCATCGTAGTACTCCGGCACGTAGAGCGAGAAAGCCCCGCGCGTGCCGGGCGGGCCGCCGACATGCATCACGCCGACATTCCCGCGCGTCGGATCGACTGCGGCGAGGCGATCGATCAGGGCAGAATCGGTGCGGGCCGACGGTTCGAGGAAGAACTGGCTGACGGGCTTCAAAAACACCGTCATGGGATAGATCGCTTCGGCCGCCGTGGCGTAGTTGCGCAGCGCTCGGTAGGCGGCGACGATCGGCTGCGGCGCATCGGCCGCATCGCGCAAGCCCGCGATGCCCTGGGCGGCCGCTTCGGCGGCTGGCTCCAGGCGCTCGCGCACCGGCGCCAGGCGTCCCGGCCAGTCGAGGGCGCGGGAAACCGACAAGGCCGCGTTCACCTCGTCGTCGCGACCAGCCATGGCCTCGATGAGCTGCGGAAGGGATGTCGGCGAGAGATGCCGACCGGCGAACTCGAGAGCATGCAACGCCTTCAGCGTCGCCGGCACCAACTGTGCGACGGCATCGATGGCGGGCTCGTTCCCTGCGTCGGTCATTCAGTCCTTCAACACCGTCGCCTCCAGGGGCGGCTTGCCGCGGATAATGTCGGCGGCCTTCTCGGCGATCATCAGCACCGAGGCGTTTAGATTGGCTGACGGCATGGTCGGCATGATCGAGGCGTCGACCACGCGCAGGCCCGAAAGCCCGCGCACGCGCAACTGGTCGTCGACGACGGCCGTCGGATCGGTGTCCGGTGCCATGCGGCAGGTGCCCATGAGATGGAAGGTGGTGGTGCCGCGTTGCTTGGCGGCGCCCAAAAGTTCTTCGTCGGACTGGATCTGCGGACCAGGAAACTCCTCACGGTCGTAGTATTTCATGAGCGGCTGCGAGGCGAGCAGGCGGCGGGCGAGCTTCATGCCGGCCAGCAGGACGTGGCGATCGCTCTCGGCCACCAGGTAATTGGGCTGGATGACGGGATGCTCGAACGGATCGGCCGAGCGCGCGCGGATGTAGCCGATACTGTCGGGCCGCTGCTGCCAGGAGGCGATGGTCATGCCCGGGAAATCATCGAGCGTCGACTGCACGCCTTCCTTGTAGCTCGCCGGCGTGAAGGTGAGTTGCAGATCGTAATTGTCGACTCGCTCGTCGGATTTCCAGAACACGTAGACGAGGGTGGGATTGAGCGACAGGATGCCCTTGCGCGCGACGGCGTATTTCAGCACCTCGCCCACCAGCTTGAGCCCGTGCGATTTCTCGTTGATGGTCTCGGCGTTCTTGACCCGCGCCACGAAGCGCGGCGCGTAGTGGTCGCGCAGATTCTCGCCGACGCCCGGCAAGGCATGACGCACCTCGATGCCGAGCGATTGCAGCAGCGGCGCCGGACCGATGCCGGAGACCTGCAGCAGTTGCGGCGAGTTCACCGTGCCGCCGCATAAAATCACTTCCTTGGCAGCCCGCACTTCCATGGGCGCGCCGTCGCGGCCACCCTTGCGGTAGCGGATGCCGACGGCGCGCTTGCCGTCCAGGACGACCCCGGTGGCGTGGGCGTGCGTGCGGACCGTGAGGTTCTTGCGGCTCATCGCCGGATGCAGATAGCCGCGCGCCGCGCTTTTGCGCCGGCCGTTCTGGATGACGCGCTGCACGTAGCTGACGCCCGCCTGCATGGTGCCGTTGTAGTCGCGGTTGCGCGGAATGCCCATCTGCACCGCGCCCTCGATGAAGGCGTCGCAGATCGGATCGCGCCACTCGAGGTCGGTGATCGGCAGGTTGCCGTCGCGCCCGCGGAAGGTCTCGTCGGCCTCGCCGACCCGCCGCTCGGTCCGGCGGAAGTAGGGCAGCACGTCGGCATAGCCCCAGCCGTGGTTGCCGCGCTGCGCCCAGCCGTCGAAGTCCATGCGCTGGCCGCGATTGTAGATGTGGCCGTTGATCGAGCTCGAGCCGCCCAGGGTCTTGCCGCGCGGCGCGGCGATGCGCCGGCCGCCGGTCCATTCGCTGGCCTCCGAGGTGTAGAGCCAGTTCACCCGCGGATTGACCAGCGTGTACATGAAGCCGGCAGGAATATGGATGAACGGATGCCAGTCCCAGGGGCCCGCTTCGAGCACGCAGACGGTGACGTTGGGGTCTTCGCTCAGGCGGCTGGCGAGCACGCTGCCGGCCGATCCGGCCCCGACGATGACGTAGTCGAAGGTTTCCATGATACGCCTTTGCTATCGCAGCTTCAGGGTCGGGTCGAGAGCGAGTCTTTCAGCCCGTCATCGCCCGTGCCTTGCGCTGGGCGGGCGGCAGGGCTTCGCTGCCGATGACGCTGTCGCGCGCGAGCCGCTTAAGCTCTGATTTGGAAAGGCCGAGCAGGCCACCCAGGACCTCCTCGTTGTACTGGCCGAGCGTGGCGGCCGGTGTCCGCACTGCGATCGGAGAGTCTTCGTCGCGATAGGGCGGCGAGGGCTGCGGATGACGCCCGACATAGGCGCGCTCGATCCATTGCCAGAAACCGCGCGCCTTGAGGTGCGGATCGTCGAGCAGCTCCATGGGATGGCGAACGACGCCGGCCGCCACACCAGCTTGCTGCAAAATCTCCATCGCCTCGTCAGGCGACCGCGCCGACGTCCAGGCCGCGATCGCCGGCTCGATGCGGTCCTCCTGGACACGGCGCCCGGCGGCGGTGGCAAGGGCAGGATCGTCGAAGCCGATCAGGCGGCCCAGGGCGGGCCACATCGTGTCGTCGGTGACGGCGATCGACACCCATTTGTCGGTCCCGGCCGATGGAAAGACCCCGTGCGGCACAAACGACGGGTGACGGTTGCCGGCACGCGGCGCCACGCGGCCGTTCGCCGACTGTTCGATCGCCCAGGCGGCGGTGAAGGGCAGCATGCATTGGACCTGGGAGAGGTCGATGAACTGGCCCTCGCCGGTCTCGCGGCGATGCAGCAGCGCGACCAGCATGGCCGAACAGGCATTCAGCCCGCCGACCGCGTCGCCATAGGCGAGATGATTCATCATCGGCGGATCCTGGGCGCGGCCGCCAACGCTCGGCAGGCCGGAACCCTGCTCGAGGGTCGAGCCGTAGGCGCGGGTTTCGCGCCACGGGCCGGTCCCGCCGAACGCCGCCATCGAGACCATGACCAGCGAGGGATTGACCTTGGCGAGCTCGGCATAGTCGAGGCCGAACTTGCGCAGCACCTCGGCCGAGTAGTTCTCGATCACCGCATCGGCATCCTTCACCAGCGCCTTGGCGAGCGCCACGCCGTCGGGCACCGTGAGGTCGAGGGTGATGGCGCGCTTGCCGCGGTTCATGATGTTGAAGCGTGACGACTTCTCGTAAAGCCGCTGCGTCACCGTCTCGATGCGGTTGTCGACGCCGCGCCACCAGTCGGGATAGCCGCAGGCCTCGATCTTGATCACGTCGGCACCGAGGTCGGCAAGGTTGCGCGTGCAGATTGGACCGGCCCAGCCCATAGACAGGTCGATGATGCGCAGCCCTTCGAGCGGCCGCGCCTTGGTCGCCGCGGGAGCAGCGACCTGGCGCGGCGCGATGGTGCCGTCGTGTTCGCCAAGCTCTGGAACGGTGCCGCCGAAATTGGCCGGCGTGCGCGTCAGATGAAACGGCGAGCCCGGCGCTTCGACGGTCCTCTCGCCCATCCTGATCGGCACGATGGCCTGGCGGTCGCGGAACACCGGCCACTCCAGCACCTGCTTCATGTCGGGCACGATGGCGAAGGGCAGGCGGAGCTCGAGCCCTGATGCAAACCATTCCTCGGCCGTGCGCTCGAGGAAGCGCGGCACAAAGCGCGCCTCCAGCGCGTCGGCATGGCCAGCCGCTCCGGCCCCATGACATGCTGCGGATGGCGGCCGAGGTCGGGCATGCCCAAAAGCTCGCAGAACGACTTCCACTGCGCGGGGGTCACGATGGTGATGCCGATCCAGCCTTGCTTGCAGCGATAAACGCCCATCGGATAGGTCGGGGTGAAGCGGTTGAAACCCCAGCGCTTCTGCGGTGTGCCGGTCGCCCAGGCCTCGATCGCCTGGTACTCGGCGAGCGCGATGGTGGCCTCATGCACGCTGACCTCGTAGCGGCGGCTTTGCCGGCCGAGCAGCGAGGCCACCGCCGGGATGAAGGCGGACAGCCCACCCATGATCGCCGACTGGTAGTCCGGCAGGGTAAGCGGCGGGCCTTCTTGCGGGCCGATCAGCTGCACGAAGCCCGCCAGCGCGCGGCAGACGGCATCGCTGGCCTTGAATTCGCGATAGGGGCCGGACTTGCCGAACCACGAGAGATCGATGGCGACGAGAGGCGACTGCGCACCGTGGTCGGTGCCGGCCGAATCGATCAGCACGTCGGCGCCGCGCAGCAGCCCGTCGAGATCCACCTTGTCCGACGTGACGCTCTTCTTGCCGTAGTTGAGGTAAGCGAACCAGCCGCTGCCGCCGTCGATCAGCGGCGGAAAGGAGCGGTTGGGATCGCCGCCGGGCGGCTCGACCTTGATGACCTCGGCGCCGAAGTCGGCAAACAGGCGCGCCGCATAGGCGGCGGCCGGCAAGGCGCCGATCTCGACGACGCGGACGCCCGACAGGCGAGCCTTCATTCGGCGACGGCGGCGCTGGCTGGCCGGAAGCTCGGCATGACCTCGCGGGCGAAGGCACGCAGATTGGCGACCGAGGCATTGGGATCGACCAGCAGGATGTTGGTGGCGCCGCCCGCCTCGAGCTGCTTCAGCCGGGCGATCACTTCCTCCGGCGTGCCGAGCAGCGGCGCGGTGTCGTCCTCGATCCGGTCGGGCAACTTGTCGCGTGCCAGGTCGCCGATCACGCTCACCACGCGCTTGCGGGTTTCCCAGGCCGTGGCTCGCTCGCTCTCGCTATGGATCATCTGCAGCGGGCGGGCGGTCGCTACCATGGTGGGATCGTAGGCGCGGCCGATCTTCTGGCATTCCTCGCGGAAGACGGCGATGCGCTGGATGATCTGGTCGACCTGCGCGAGCTGGTCGAGCAGGAGGTTATAGCCCTCGCGCGCGGCGCGGCGGACGCTGTCATGGCTGCCGGCGGCCAGCCAGAGCGGCGGATGCGGGCGCTGCAGCGGCTCTGGCTCGACCACGATGTTGTCGTAGTGCCAACGCTTGCCGTGATGGCTGAACCGGCCGTTGCTGATCCACGCCTTGCGGATGATCTCCATCGCCTCGTCGAAGCGCTCGGTGGCTTCGGCGATGGGAATGCAGAAGCCGTCGAACTCAGCCTGGCGATAGCCCTTGCCGACGCCGAAATCGACGCGGCCGCCGCTCAAAAGGTCGAGCGTAGCCACCTGCTCGGCCACCAGCACCGGATTGTGCCACGGCACCACCACGACCGCCGTGCCGAGGCGGATATGCCGGGTCCGGGCCGCGAGGTACGACAGCACGGTCATCGACGCCGATACCTGCCCATGGCCTGTGAAATGGTGCTCGACCATGAAGAGCTGCCGGAAACCCAGGCGGTCGGCTTCGATCACATACTCGATGAAGCTGTCATAGCCCTGGCTGTCCTCGAAACCGACGCCGCGCTTGGTCCGGGCGCCGCCGAACAGTCCAAACTGCATGTTTCGTCCCTTCGATTTTTCTCGATCATAAGGACGCCCGAGAAAAAGACACTAGGCAACCCTCGGTGCTCCGGCGCAAACTGGTGACCGTAGGCGAAAAATCGCCACGTCCAAGGGGGAGGAACTTCGATGCCAGAGCGGGCTTTTAGCCGGTTCGCCATGCGAATGGGTTGACCCGGCGTCATGGCGGTCTCGCTCGACCTCCTGATGAATGCGGTGATCTCCGGCCTGCTGCTGGGCGGGTTCTATGCCGCCGTGTCGGTCGGCGTGGCGATCTCGTTCGGCATGCTGGATGTCGTCAACATCGCCCATCCGGCCTTCATCCTGCTCGGCTCCTACGTGGCCTTCATCGGCAATACCGTGTTCGGCATCGACCCGATCCTGGCCGCGACGATCCTGTTGCCGGCCTTCTACCTGCTCGGCATGGCGCTCTATCAGGTCTACTACGTGGCGTTCGAGCGCCGCGACGACCAGTCGCTGCGCGGCCTGTCGTTTTTTTTCGGCGTGCTGTTCATCACCGAAGTCACGCTCGTGCTGATCTTCGGCGTCGACTACCGGACGGTGCAGGCGCCCTATATCGGGCCCAGCCTGAACCTGGGCCTGTTCAACCTGCCGTTGCGCCTGCTGGTGCCCTTCCTGGTCTCCATGGTCATGGTGGTCGGCCTGCAGATCTTCCTGTCGCGGACTTTCGTCGGACGCGCCGTCCAGGCGGTGGCGCAGGATCAACAGGCGCTCCGCCTGATGGCCGCCAACCCGACCAAGATCAAGCGCATCGCTTTCGGCCTGTCGATCGCCACGGCTTCCCTGGCCGGCGCCTGCCTGATCATCATCCAGCCGGTCGAGCCGTCGATCGGGCGCGAATATATCGGCCGCATCTTCGCCATCTGCGTGCTGGGCGGGCTGGGCAGCTTCCCCGGCATGGTGATCGCGGCGATGACGCTCGGCATCGCCGAGAGCCTGACCGCGACGTTCTTCGGCCCGTCCTGGGCGCCGGCGGTCTCGTTCGGCATCCTGCTGGTGACCTTGGCGGTGCGGCCCAGTGGCATCCTTGGTCGCTAGCGGGGCAGCCCCCGGCCTGCGCGGGGTGCCGTTCACCCTGGCGCTGATTGCCGTTGCCGTCGCGATCTTCGCGTTCGGGCGATGGCTCGACAGCAGCTACGCCTTCTTCATCGGCTACGTGGTCGTCCAGTACATCGTGCTGGGCACGGCCTGGAACATCCTGGGCGGCTACACCGGCTACGTGAATTTCGGCATCACGGCGTTTTTTGCCATCGGCGCCTACTCGACGGTGGCGTTGCACAAGCTCGTGCCCACCTTGCCCTTGCCGGCGATGATCGTGGTGAGCGGCGTGCTGGCCGGCCTCGTCGGGCTGGGCACGGGATACCTGACCTTGCGCCTGCGCGGGGTGTTCTTCTCCATCGCCACGCTTGCGCTCGCGGTGGTGGTGCAAACTCTGATCACCAACTGGGATTTCGTCGGTGGCGCCCGCGGCGCCTATGTGCTGCGTCCGAAGGTGGCGCCGCTGATCGGCGGCGAGTACGTGCAATACCTCTTCCTGCTCATGCTTGGCATGTGCGTGATCGTGCTGGCGACGGCACGCGGCATCGAACGGTCCTCCCTGGGCTACGGCTTTGCTGCCATCCGCGACGACGAAGGGGCGGCGGAGGCTTCGGGCGTGCCGACCCTGAAGCTGAAGCTGATCGCGACGACCCTGTCGGGCGGCTTCATGGGCATGGCCGGCGCGCCGCTGCCTTTCTACGTGACCTATCTCGACCCCGCGTCGGGCTTCAGCCTTAACTACGCGGTCAACGCCATCGCCATGCCGCTGATCGGCGGCACCGGCAGCTGGCTGGGTCCCGTGGTCGGCGCGGTGCTGGTCGGCGGCTTGCAGGAGTATCTCAGGGTGACGATCTCGTCGGCCGTCAACGTGCTGGTCGCGGGTGTGCTGATGGTCGCCTTCGTGATCGCCGCCCCCCAGGGCATCGTCGGCCTGTTCCAGAGGAAGCGATGACGGCGCTGCTGGAAGTCGCGGGTCTGGGCAAGCGCTTCGGCGGCTTCGTGGCGCTCGAGTCGATCGACCTCGAGGTGCAACAGGGCGAGCGGCTCGGCCTGATCGGGCCGAACGGCTCGGGCAAGTCGACCCTGGTGAACTGCATCTGCGGCACGTTGCGCAACGAAAGCGGCAGCGTGCGCTTCGCCGAGGAGGCGCTGGACGGGCTCTCTGCGCATGAGCGCACCCGCCGCGGGCTGGCGCGCAGCTTCCAGCTGCCGCGGCCCTTCGCCAGCCTGTCGCTGGCCGAGAATATCCGCATCCCCATCCTCTACACCGTGAATGCCCGGGCGACTGGCCACCTCGGCCGCGCGGCGATCGACGCGCGCTGCCTGGAGTTGCTGGGGCAGGTCGGGCTGGCCGCGAAGGCGGGCCGGCGGCCACGCGACCTGACGCAGATCGAGATGCGCAAGCTCGAGCTTGCCCGCGCCATGGCCGCTGAGCCCAAGCTGCTGATCGCCGACGAGGCGATGGCGGGGCTGTCGCATGCCGAAGTCGACGAGATCATCGCCCTCCTGATCCGGTTGAACGCCGAGGGCGTGACCGTGATCATGATCGAGCACATCATGCGGGCGGTGATGGAATTCTCCCAGCGCCTGGCCGTGCTGGTGGCCGGCCGCAAGATCGCCGACGGTCCGCCGCAGGACGTGGTGCGCGATCCGGAAGTCGTGAGGGCGTACCTTGGCGAGTAGCCTCACCGTCGCCAACATCGACGCCGGCTACGGCGCGGTGCGTATCCTGCACGACGTGTCGCTGGAGGTCCGCGAGGGCGAGACGGTGGCGCTGCTCGGCACCAACGGCAACGGCAAATCGACCCTGATGAAATCCATCATGGGCATGGTGCGCCCCTCGGCCGGCAGCATCCGCGCGGTGATCGACGGCACCGCGCACGAGCTGGTCGGTCGCTCGACGGAGGAGATCGTCGATCTCGGCATCGGATTCGTGCCGGAGGGACGGCGGCTTTTCCCCAAACTCACCGTGACCGAGAACCTGCTGCTCGGCGCCTTTCGCCCCACTGCGCGCTCGGTGATCGGCCGCAACCTCGACTTCTGCTTCGAGACATTCCCGCGCCTGAAGGAACGGTCGCGCCAGCTTGCCGGCAGCATGAGCGGCGGCGAGCAGCAGATGCTGGCGCTGGCGCGCGCGCTGATGTCGGCGCCGCGCATCCTGTTGATCGACGAGCCTTCGGTCGGCCTGGCGCCGCTGCTGGTCAGCCGCACCATCGACAAGATCAAGGAGCTGAAGGAAAGTTATAATCTCATCGTGCTGATGGCCGAGCAGAACTTCACTCAGGCCATCCGCATCGCCGACCGCGGCTACGTGATCGTCCACGGCAAGATCGCCTTCGAAGGCGAATCGGCGGAAGCGCTGAACAACAACGAACTGATCCGAGAGTTCTATCTCGGGGCCTAGGCTAAAGCGATCGTCGAGCGTCAAGCGGAGCGCGGACCTCCAGGTCCGCTCATAGATTCATGATTGATGATACGGACCTGGAGGTCCGCGCTCCCGGCTGGCCGAACTCCAAGGCCAGTCGTCGGCCTTGTCGACGAGACCCGCCTTTACCGGATTGTTCTCGACATAGTCGGTCGTGCGCATGAGGTGATCTTCGTTACGCATATATCGGTCGAAGTAGTCGGCTTCCCAAAAAGCGCCGGTGCGGCTCAGACGCGCGTTGGCCTGCCGTGAGGTGAAGGACTTCCAGCTCTTCACGACGCCGCTCAAGCTGTACCCCTCCAGCGTTTCGACCACGACGTGAACATGGTTCGGCATGATGCACCACGCAAGCAGGCGATAGCGCTCTTCGTCGAAGTGCAGTAGAGTGTCTTGGGTCAGCGCGGCAATTTCGGCGTTGCGCAGCCAGCACGAACCCAATCCCGCGTCGAGTTCCTGATCGGCCAGCAACATCGCATCCGGCATCGCGCGCAACGCGTCGATCCGCGCCTGCGGCAAACTGTCGGCCAATCGAAATGTGACAAACTGGACGGTTTCGGGGGAATCGAAGTGCGGCAGGTAACCCCGACCGTGCCAACCCTTGGCTAGCGTCCTGGAGCGCGGACCTCCAAGTCCGCATCATAGATCATGAATTCATAGATCATGAATTCCTTGAGCGGACCTGGAGGTCCGCGCTCCGCCATGAGCGGACCTGGAGGTCCGCGCTCCGCCATGAGCGGACCTGGAGGTCCGCGCTCCGCCATGAGCGGACCTGGAGGTCCGCGCTCCAAGGAGAAGAGACCTCGCGTCGGCTTATTTCTTCGGATCGTACGGATAGATGATGTTGCCGGTCTTGTACTTGGTCGGCCACAGGATGACTTCGGTCTTGGGATCGCGGAACTGGTCGACGTCGTTGCCTTTGACGCCCTGGAACTGCACCGCCATCACCTGGGCCGTCTCCCACTCGCCTTCGGCGTTGAACTTGATGTCGCCGACCACGGTCTTGAAAGTATTCTTGCGCGCGAACTCGGCCAGCTTGGCGTCGTCGGTGCCGCCGGTTCCCTTCACCGCCTGCTCGACGACCTGCATCAGGGCGTAGCCGAACGGCGGCAGGTAATAGCCCAAAAGGTCGACGCCGGCGGCGGCCGACTTGGTCTGATACTTCTTCACGAAGTCGCGGCCCTCGTCGGAGGCAAAGCCTGCCCACGGCAGCCAGAAGTCGTAGACCACGATGCCGTTCAACAGCGGCCCGAGCTGCGTCTTGATGGCCGTGGCCTGCAGGCCGACCATGCCGCCGCCATAGAGCTTCGGCTTGAAGCCGATTTCGCTCGTGGCGCGGATGATGCCGACCGAATCGGGCGGATAGGAACAGGCGAGGAAGATGTCCGGGTTGGTCGCGGCCACCGCGCGCACGATCGGCGTGTAATCGGCCGTGGTCGGCGGATAGGTCTTGTCGTAGACGATCTTGAGACCGTACTGCTTGGCTTGGGCGCGCGCGCCCTCCATCGCATTGCGCGGGAATTCCGCATCGGCGCCGACCATGGCGAGCGTCTGCGGCTTGGGATTCTGCTCGGCCGCCACGGCGAAGAAGCCCTCGGCAAAGGACTCCTTGGGCTTCGGTCCGCCGGTCGGCGTGATCGAGAAATAGCGCGGGTAGTGGAACTCCGAGTTCACCGCCAGGCCGAGCAGGGAGAAGAAGGTGCGGTCTTTCTGCATCACGATCGGCATCGCCGGCGCCACCATGTTGGTGGCGTAACCGCTTACCACGATGTCCACCTTGTCGACGTCCAGCAGCTTCGTGTAGAGGCCGGGAACGGTCGAGGGGTTGGACTGATCGTCGTAATAGACCAGCTTCACCGGCCGGCCGAGGATGCCGCCGCGCGCGTTGATGTCCTCCTCCGCGATCTGCATGGCCAGCAGCGCCGCCTTGCCGTTGGGCGCGAGCCCGCCGGTCAGCGCCATGCCGAAGCCGATGGTGAGGGGCTTGGCCTGGGCCCGTGCAGAACCGGCGATGCCGGTCGCCGCCCCGGCGAGGGCGAGCTTGTTGAAGGTGCGACGCTCTATGCGCATGAAAATGTCCTCCCAGACATATGTTTGTTGAATCGATCCTACCCTGCCCGGCCGCACCCTGTCATCCCGAGGGCGAAGCCCGAGGGACCTTTGCGGCTGCGCCCGTTCGTGCGTCGCAGGCCGACTACATCAGCGGCGGCGGACCGGCGGTGCCGAGGGCGTGCTGGCCGAAAATGGCCCCCTGGATGTCGGGCGAGAACATGGCATGGGCATTGGCGGCGTGGGCGTCGCGGAACAGCCGCTGCATAGTGCCCGTCGTATAAAGGCCGCCCGATCCGGCAACGCCCATCAGGATGTCGACCGCCTCGAGGCAAAGCCGGACCGAGAAGAACGCGTCGCGGCGATAGCGCACCTTGTCGCCGTGCTCGGGCTCGCGGCCGGCGCGCGCGACGTTCATGGCATGCTCGCAGGCCCGCCGCATGATCACTTCGGCGTTGTCGATGCGCGCACTTGCCTCCGCCACCTTGATCTGCACGGTGAGATTGGCATTGACCGGCTGACCGGTCGTCGTGGCGTTGCGCCTGCGCGCCGCGCCAACCACCGAGTCGTAGGCGCCCTGGGCGCAGCCCAGCATGACGCCCGTCAGCACATAGGGACCGAGCGAAAACAGCGGCAGGCGGAACAGCGGCGAGGGGTTCACCTCAGAGCCGGCATGCGGCTTGCCGTTGAACGTCCAGGCCGAGATGGAGCGATGCTCGGGCACGAACATCGCCTTGGTGGCGACGTCCTTCGAGCCGGTGCCGCATAGCCCCACGGCGTGCCAGTTGTCGATGATCTCGTACTGGGAGCGATGCAGCAGGGCGAAGCGGTGATCGACGGGTGGTCCGTCCTCACGCTCGCGCAGCATGAAGCCCAGCATGTTCCAGTCCGAGTTGTCGACGCCGGAGGAGAGCGGCCAGCGGCCGGAAACCTCGTAGCCACCCTCGACCTTGCGGCCGCGGCCGGCGGGAAACGCCAGCGACGTGGCGATCAACACGTCGGGCGAGACGTCCCACAGCGCGTCCTGCGTCTCGGGCGGGAAGTAGCCCAGCATCCAATGATGGCTGGCGAGATTGCCGATGTTCCAGGCGGTCGACGGGCAGACGCGGGCGATCTCGGCACAGACGTCGACAAAGATGCCGACATCGAGGTCGGCGCCGCCCACCCGGGCGGGCTGGGCGATGCGGAACAGGCCGGCTTCGTGCAGGTCTCGCTCGGTCTCGTCCGGCAGCCGCCGCAGCCGCTCGCATTGCTCGGCCCTTGCGGCGATCTTCGGCACCAAGCGCCGCGCCCGCTCGAGCATTTCGTCGTAGCCTACGCTGGCAAAGGACGTCCGTGCCTTGGGCAGGTTCGCCGAGGGAGTCCACTCGAGCCTAGCCGTACTCTGACCCTTCATCGTGCGCTGCCTTCCCGAACTTGGCCTTTGAAGCGGACGATGCGGAGGGCAAACGTCCCGGTCAAGGGCTGCGACGCCGGCAATAAGCCGCTACAATCCAAGCAGCCCGCTGCGCGGGCGTGTTCACGATGCTTGCAGGAGGGATCGACTAGAGACGCCGGCTTCTGGGAGGAAACGACATGAAAATCCAAAACGGGTGTTTCGCGTTGGCGGGCGTAGTGGCGTTTGTAATCGGTACGGTGGGTGCCGGCTGGGCTCAGAAAGCCGGCGGTGTTCTGAAAATCCAGCACATGGATACGCCGCCCAGCGCGTCGATCCACGAAGAGGCGACCGTCTCGGTGGTGGTGCCGTTCATGGGGCTGTTCAACAACCTCGTGATATTCGACCAGAACGTCGCCAAGAACAGCTTCGATTCGATTGTGCCCGATCTTGCCACGAGCTGGTCGTGGAACGGCGACGGCAAGCAACTCGCGTTCAAGCTGCGGCAGGGCGTACGATGGCACGATGGCAAGCCATTCACGGCGGCGGACGTCGCCTGCACGTTCGACCTGCTGCTGAGCTCCGACAAGCTCAGGCGCAATCCGCACGCGGCCTGGTGGAGCAATGTCGAGAAGGTGACGGCCGACGGCGATTTCGACGCCACGTTTCATCTCAAGAACCGGCAGCCTGCGCTGCTGGCGCTGCTCGCCTCGGGCTACTCGCCGATCTATCCCTGCCATGTGCCGGTCGCGGACATGCGCCGCAAGCCGATTGGCACCGGCCCGTTCAAGTTCGTCGAGTTCAAGATGAACGAGGGCATCAAGCTCACGAAGAATACCGACTACTGGAAGCCGGGGCGGCCGTACCTCGACGGCATAGAATACACGATCATCGCCGACCGCTCGACGCGCATGCTGTCCTTCGTGAGCGGCAAGTTCGACATGACCTTCCCGACCGACGTCTCGGTGCCGCTGCTGAAGAATATCCGTCGCGATGCGCCCAAGGCGGAATGCACCATGCGGGCGACGGGGGTCAGCACCAATCTCCTCGTCAACCGCGACATGCCGCCGTTCGACGATCCGCGCATCCGCCGCGCGCTGGCGCTCACGCTCGACCGGCGCGCCTTCATCGACATCCTGGACGAGGGCGAGGGCGAGATGAGCGGCGCCATGCTGCCGCCACCCGACGGCGTGTGGGGCATGCCGCAGGACATGCTGAAGAGCATCATCGGCTATGGCGATGTCCATAAGAGCCGTGAAGAGGCGAGGGGCCTGATGAAGCAGGCCGGCTACGGCCCCGACAAGCACCTCAAGGTCAAGGTGAGCACCCGCAACATCGCCACCTTCCGCGATCCAGCAACCATCCTGCTCGACCAGCTTCGCCACATCTGGGTCGACGGCGAGCTCGAGGTGATCGATACCGCCGTCTACTACAACCGCGTGTTCAAGAGGGATTACACAGTGGCGCTGAACCTCAGCGGCTCCGCCGTCGACGACCCCGACGTCACCTTCTTCGAGGGCTATGCCTGCGGCTCGCTGCGCAACTACAACAACTACTGCAATCCGGAGATGACCAAGCTGTTCGAGGCCCAGTCGCAGGAGCTCGACCAGAAGAAGCGCCTGAAGATGGTGTGGGACATCGATCGCAAGCTGCAGGAGGACATCGCCCGCCCGATCATCGCCAACGGCCGCGCGGCAGGATGCTGGCAGCCCTACGTCAAGGGCGTGACGATCCACGTCAACAGTATCTACAACGGCTGGCGCTTCGAGGATGTCTGGCTCGACCGCTAGAACGGGATAACTCTAGAGTGAGCCGAGCGGGCACGGCCCGCTGGCTCCGCATTTGGCTCGGTGTATGAAGATCGACGTCCAGACGCTTTTTTTCATCAACGTCGCGGTGCTGTTCATTGCCGCGATCACGGCCGTCGTTTTCTGGCGCCGAAATCCCCAAGAGACCGCCTTGCAGGAGTGGGCTGTCGCAATGTGTCTCGGTGGCGTGGGCAGCCTGGTGTTGGGGGTGTTCGGACCGGTTCCTGCAAGCCTCGGCATGGGCATCATCGGCAACATCCTGGTTTTTGCCTCATTCGCCATGTCATGGGAAACCATGCGCCGCTTCAACGGCGGACCGCCAGCGAATGGTCGCGTCGCCATTCTGATCGTTGCCTTCCTGGTCATCTTCAGCACGGCCAGGTACCTCGGCGCCGACGTGCGCTTGCGCGCTGTCCTCATTTCGCTGGCTGTCACGCCTTTGGCGTTTCTAGCCAGCCGCGAGATCGTCCTCGGCGGCAGGAAGGAACCTCTGTCGAGCCGTACCCCCACGGCCATCATTTTTGGCGCCATCGGTGTCGATACGTTGCTTCGCGCGATAGATGCCGGCTTCTCACCTCCGGTCATTCCGGAATTGGCCTTCTTCGACGATCCCATTCAAAGCCATCTGGTGTTCGCCATGACCATCGGTCTGGTTTGCCTCAGCGTCAGCGGCCTCTCGATGATGGAGCAGGAACGTCAGCTGAAGCGGCAGGAGAAGGCCGCTCTGACCGACGAGCTCACTCAGTTGCCGAACCGCCGGTTCTTCGACCAACAGGGCGGCCGGCTCATCAAGCGCGCGTCGATGGACGGCAAACCCGCCTGCATCCTGGTGATCGACCTCGATCGTTTCGCCCGCATCAATGAGCGCTTCGGCCATGCCGGCGGCGACCAGGCTTTGGCGGCTTTTGCGGCTTTGCTGCGCGAGCATATCCGGCCGACGGATCTCGTCGCGCGTTACGGCGGCGAAGAATTCTGCGTGCTTCTGTTCAACACCGACGTGACGGAGGGCGAGCGGATCGCCCAACGCCTGCGCGCGGCCGTCGCCGATCTGGTCGTCGATCTGCACGGCCAGCCGATAAGCTTCACGGTCAGCGTCGGGTTGGCAGCCTTGCAGGGAGGCGATCTTGGCGGTTCGATGGAACGGGCCGACCGGGCGCTCTATCAGGCCAAATGGCAAGGCCGTGACCGTGTCGTCGCGGCTCCTGGATCAAGCGCCCCCTAGCGATCAGTCGCCGCCAGCTTGCAGCTTGGCATCCGGGACGCGCTTGGCCGTGCGCTCGCGCACGCGCTGAAAGACGACATACAGCATCGGAATCACGAAAATGCCGAACACGGCGGCGGCGATCATGCCGCCAAACACCGGCGTGCCGACCGCGCGGCGGCTGGCGGCGCCGGCGCCCGCGGCAACGACCAGGGGCAGCAGGCCCAGGATGAATGCGAAGCTCGTCATCGCCACCGGGCGGAAGCGCAGTCGTGCGCCTTCGATGGCCGAATCGAGGATGTCCTTGCCGGCGCGCCGCTGATCGACGGCGAATTCCACGATCAGGATGCCGTTCTTGGCGGCCAGCGCCACCAGCACCACCAGGCCGATCTGGGCGTAGACGTCGAAGGCCATCCCGGCCAGGGCGACGGCGGCGATCGCGCCCAGCACGCCGACGCTGACCGAGAGCAGCACAGGGAGCGGAATGTTCCAGCTTTCGTAGAGCGCCACCAGGAAAAGATAGGCGAACAGGATCGCCAGGCCGAGCACGATGCCGGTCTGGCCGCTGGCCAACCTTTCCTGCAGGGCGGTGGCCGTCCACTCGAAGCCGTAGCCCATCGGCAAGGTCGTGGCCGAGATCCTTTCCATGGCCGCCAGCGCCTGGCCGGAACTGAAGCCGGGCTTGGGCGCGCCGTTGATGACGGCCGCCCGAAAGCCATTGTAGCGTATGACGACTTGCGGCCCCTGCACCAGCATCGCCTGGGCCAGCGCGCGGATCGGCACCATGGTGCCGGTGCTGTTGCGGACATAGACGCGGTAGATGTCCTCGATGGCGTCCCGAAAGCGGTCTTCCGACTCGATGTTGACCTGCCAGGTGCGACCGAACAGGTTGAAGTCGTTGACGTAGTAGCCGCCCAAGGTCGACTGCAGCGCGTTGAAGACGTCGCTCACCTTGACGCCGAGCACCTGTACCTTGTCACGGTCGATGTCGAGATAGATCTGCGGCGTGTCGGCGGCAAAGGTCGTGAAGACGGCGGCGAGCTCGGGCTGCTGGTTGGCAGCCACGGTCATGGCGCGCGTCACCATCGCGAGGTCGGTCGGCGACTGGCCCTGCAGGGCCTGCAGCACGTACTGGAAGCCACCGGTGCTGCCCAAGCCTAGGATCGGCGGCAGGTTGAAGGGAAAGATGATGGCGCCCTGGATGGCGGCAAGCTTGGGACGCAGATTGGCGAGGATCGCGTCGACCTGCTGCTCGGGCGCCGACCGCTGTTCATAGGGTTTCAGCCGAATGACGAAGAAGGCGCTGTTGGACGAGACGACGTAGTCGATGAAGTTGAGCCCGACCACCGACAGGACGCCCTGCACCCCGGGCATCGGCTTGATCAGGTCCTCGACCTGGGCGACCAGCTCCGCCGTGCGATTGAGCGACGCGCCCTCGGGCAGCCTCATGGCGGCGAAGAAGGCTCCCTGGTCCTCCGCCGGCAGGAAGCCTTGCGGCGTGATCCTGAACATGCCGAAGGCGGCGGCGCCGACCACGGCGACGATGACCAGGCCAAGGACGGCGAAACGCACCAGACGCCGGACAATGGCGACATAGCCGTCGCGCGCCCAGTCGATGGCGCCCAGCACCGCCCGCATCGGGCGGAAGGGGCGCCCGCCCCGCTTCAGCAGCACCGAGCAGAGCGCGGGACTGAGCGTGAGC
>Ga0193726_1001104_pt1 | contig 22925 bp, 22 predicted proteins | sample H2c1metaG_FD_144928 | JGI IMG/M metagenome (GOLD analysis project Ga0193726, IMG submission 144928) | Soil microbial communities from a riparian zone of the East river system, Colorado, United States - H2c1 | ecosystem: Environmental > Terrestrial > Soil > Riparian zone | place: USA: East River...
CAACATGCTGCTGACCGAAACCGAGAGCGCGCGATTCTGGCCGCTCTATGACGAATACCGCGCCGAGCGGCAGAAAATCGGCGACCGTCGGGTGCGGTTGGTCACCGACTTCCTGGCGGACGAAAACTCAATGACTGAGGACCAAGCGCGGGCTCTGGCGAATGAAGATTTTGCAATCGAGAAGGACACCAGCGAACTGAAGGCCAAGTGGTATAAGAAGATGACCAAGGTGCTTTCTGAGCGAACGGTTGCCCGCTTTTTTCATATTGACGAGAAGCTCGACGCCGCCGCCGACCTCGCGCGTGCGGCCAATATCCCACTTATCCACTGAACTCGAAAGGCCCCGCCGTCATCACCCATTGGGGGGATGGGACTGCCTCACACCCTGCGTCAACCTCTCCGTTGCGCGCGACCCAATTCCCCATTTCTCAGCACGGCGGAGAGCACAGTGAGCAAGAAAGTGGCGCAAGTCGTTGTCGAGACCTTGCAGTCAGCCGGTGTCAAGCATTGCTACGGCATTGTGGGAGACACGCTGAACCAGTTTGCCAGCAGTCTGAGTCGCAGTGAGATCAAGTTCGTCCATATGCGCCATGAAGAGGTGGGTGCCTATGCGGCACAGGGAGAAGCGCTTTTGATGGACCGCCTGACGGCCGTCGCAGGCAGCTGTGGACCGGGCAGCTTGCATTTCATCAACGGGTTGTACGAGGCGAACCGCAATCGCGCACCGGTCATCCTGATTGCGAGCCAGGTGGTGCGACGCGAGCTTGGATTCAATTTCATTCAGGAAGTGAATTTCCAAGACGTCTATCGGGGCTGCAGCGTCTTTTGCGAGATGATCTTGACGCCGGAGCAAGCGCTGCGAAAGACCGTCATGGCGTGTCAGGCCGCGATCACCAAGCGGGGGGTGGCAGTGCTCATTCTCCCCGTCGACATCGCGGATTCCGATGCGGTCAGCGAGCCGCCGTTTCGCGTGCATGTCAACAAGCCGGTCATACGGCCGAGTGACGCGGATTTGGATCGGATCGCCGCAATGCTGGCGGCAGGCACGAACATCACGATTTACGCGGGCGCCGGTTGTGTGAACGCCCACGATGAGGTGGTCGAGCTTGCCCAGCGCCTGAAAGCGCCGGTCGCGCATACCTCGCGCGGCAAGGACCAGATCGAGTACGACAATCCGAACAATGTGGGCATGACCGGCGTGATTGGAACGGAGTCCGGATATCACGCCATCTTGAATTGCGACACCTTGCTGCTTCTCGGCACCGATTTTGCGTGGCGGCAATTCTATCCGGAACACGCCAAGATCATCCAAGTCGATATCGATTCGACCCACGTTGGCCGTCGCCATCCGGTCGATCTCGGTGTGGTGGGAAATATCAAGGACACGCTTCAGGCGCTCCTGCCGCGCGTTGCCCAGCGCAAAGATGCCGCATTCCTCAATACGTATGTGGAACGTCACAAGAAGGCGCTCAAAGAGCAGGCGGGCAGGGCCATGCCCGGTCCTCGCGGCAAAATTCCCGGCCAATATTTGACGTCGATTATCAATCGACTCGCCAACCAAGATGCCTTGTTTGCAGCCGATGACGGGACGCCGCTCGTGTGGATGTTGCGGATGGTGGAGGCGAACGGTAAGCGGCGCATGTTCGGCAGCCTCCTGCATGGGACCATGGCGACCTCGATCGGAAATTGCATCGGATTACAGAAGGCTCAGCCGGGTCGCCAAGTCATCGCCCTGGCCGGAGACGGCGGTTTCAGTATGTTGCTCGGCGATGTGATCACCCTCGTACAAGAGAATGTGCCGATCAAGATAGCGGTCTACGACAATGGCAAGCTGGGATTCGTGGAACTCGAGCAGAAAGGCGAAGGATTGTTGCCGGTCTATACCGATCTTCGTAATCCGGATTTTGGCAAAGTCGCGCAAGCCATGGGCCTGTGGGGCAGGACCGTCAGCAAGGCAGAAGAGCTCGAAGGCGCCGTGGCCGAGTGGCTCGGGCAGCCAGGACCTGCGTTGCTCAATGTCAAGGTCGAGCCGATGGAACTCGTGATGCCGCCGCACACTGCACCCGAGAACGTCTATGGGATGGCCATGTATTCAATCAAGGCCGTTATGCATGGACAGGCGGGCGATGTTTTCCAAATGATCGGCGAGAATCTTTAGCGAAGCGCATATGGTGTCGCAGCGGTGAATCCGATACTCATATGCCGAGATTGCGACACCGTGTATCGCGCGATTCCCTTACGCCGGGGCGATGTGGCCCTGTGCCGACGCTGTGATGCGGTTCTGGCGCGCCATTTTGGCGCGAACGTGGAGAGTGGGTTGGCGCTGGTCTGCGCCGCGGCGATCTTTTTCGCCATCGCCAATCTCACACCCATCTTGAGCATCGACATGGCTGGGATTGAGACCAAGGCAAATATCTGGTTTGCCGTGCGTTCGTTGGATCAGGGTTGGATTTCAGTCGCTGCTTTGTCCCGGCGGTGCAAATAGTGCTGCTCTTCTGGGTGCTGCTGTTCGCGCGAGTCGGGCACCGGCCACCGGGCTTTGCTTCGATCATGAGGCTGCTGCACGGCATGCGTCCCTGGAGCATGACCGAGGTTTTCCTGCTCGGCGCCTTGGTCGCAATCGTGAAACTCGCAAATTGGGTTCCCATTACGGCGGGGGCTGGTCTCTGGGCGATCGCGGCCTTGACAACGGTGCTTGCAATACTCGGGCGTTGTGACCCCGCGTCTTGGTGGTCGATTGCCCCCGCGGTCAAAACATGACGCCGTTGAGGCAATCACTCGAACTCGGGCTGGTTCTTTGCAGAACCTGCGGTCTGGCAGTGTCCCGCGCATCGCTTGAGGTAGATCGGCGCTGTCCGCGCTGCAAAAGCCGAATCGAGCATCGCACGCCCTTCAGCACCGAGACGACGCTTGCCTTTCTGATTGCAGGAATCGCCCTTTACATTCCCGCGAATCTGCTGCCCGTGATGCACACCAGCGGATTGCTGGGCGGGCAGGACAGCACCATTCTCGGCGGGATTCTCGAGTTCTGGCGCTCGGGGGATTGGGATATCGCCCTGCTGATATTCACTGCCAGCGTTGCGGTGCCATTTACGAAGTTTATCGCCATCGGCTTGTTGCTCCTCACGGTACGCAAGAACAGCCGATGGCAGCAACGTCAGCGCACGACACTCTATCGGATCGTGGAGTTCATCGGTTATTGGTCGATGCTCGATGTCATAGTTGTCGCGTTAACCTCGGCACTCATGCAGTTTCAAATGCTAGGCACCGCCGAAGCACGCGCAGGCATCGCCTTCTTTTGCGTCGTCGTCGTCGTAACCATGTTGTCGGCGTTGAGCTTCGACCCCCGCCTGATCTGGGACCGACGCGCATGAGCCCGGCGCCCACGCCACCTTCCAAAGAAGAGCTTCCCCCACCGGCGCTCCAGAACCGGCGTTGGATTCCGCGGTTGGTGTGGGCGGTGCCGATCGCCGCAGCCGCGATCGGCATTTCGCTGCTCATCAGGAATTGGGAAAACGCAGGCCCGCAGATCACGATCAGCTTCTTAAGCGGCGAGGGAGTGCAAGTGGGCAAGACTCTGGTCAAGTATCGGGATGTCGCGGTGGGACGCGTATCGGCGGTGGTGCTGAGCGCAGATCACGAAACAGTCGTGGTGAGCGCCAGTCTGTCGAAAGAGGCGGCGAGCTTGCTGAAGGCCGACACCCAATTCTGGATCGTACGGCCGCGCATCGGCGTGAACTCTGTGTCTGGGCTCAGTACTTTGCTGTCGGGCGTGTATATCGGCATGAAGACCGGTGCCGCCACTGGCCGCGAGCGTCAGTTTGTCGGGCTGGAGAATCCGCCCGCGCTCTCGCATGGTCCGCGCGGTCGTGAGCTGCAGTTGCACGCCGCACGGGCGGGCTCCCTCGCGATTGGCGCGCCGCTGTATTTCCGGCAGTTCCAGGTCGGTCGCGTGATCGATGAGAGTCTGCTGGGCGACGGCAGCACGCGAGTGACCGTGTTTGTCGATGCGCCTTACGATGGCTTCGTAAAGCCCGTGACGCGCTTCTGGAATGCAAGCGGAATCGACGTCAAGCTCGGCGCCGATGGACTGAACGTGCAAACCGAATCATTGGCGGCGGTGCTTGCCGGAGGCCTCGCCTTCGACGACGGGCCAACCGAAGTCTTGCCGACAGCGGTCGGCATGCCAGGCGACTTCACCTTGTATAAAAACGAAACCGAAGCAATGGCGCCGCCCGATGGGGACCCGCACTACGTCCGCATGCGTTTCTCGCAAGCGCTACGGGGCCTCGATGTGGGTGCGCCGGTCGAATTTGTTGGGGTAAACATTGGGTCTGTCGTCGCCGTGGACCTAGGCTACGAGCGCCAAAACAGATCTTTTCCGGTCATTGTGACCGCCAAACTCTATCCGCGCCGTATGGGCCAAGCCTATGAGGCGCTCGCTGCTCAGGGGAAGACCGAGAGCGTTGATACGCTCGCAGAGTTCGTCGGAACCCTGGTCGACCGAGGCCTGCGCGCACAGCCGCGATCGGCAAGCTTGCTGACCGGGAAGCTCTACATCGCGCTCGATTTTCTGCCGGCGAGCCCTCGAGCCGCCTTTGACTCATCGATCCGGCCGCTCGAACTGCCGACGGCGAATGGGACTTTTCAAGAACTGGAAGCAGGTGTCGGCCGGTTGGTGAAGAAGCTGAATGATCTACCGCTCGAGCAAATCGTGGTGGATTTGCATACGGACCTGACAGACTTTCACGAAACCATGAGCGAACTCCACGGCCGCGTGTTGCCGAGCGCCGTGGACACTTTAACGGCCCTGCATACCACGCTGGATTCTGTCGATCGGACTTTGGACGTGGAATCGCCCTTACAACGCAGTCTCGCGGAGACCTTGTCGGAGAGCCGCACCACCTTGCAGGCCGTGCGTGAATTGGCCGACTATCTGGATCGTCATCCAGATGCGCTTTTGCGCGGCAGACGACCGCAGAAGATGCCGGCGAGGCCTGCGGCGCTGTCCTCGGAAGCCAAACCATGAACGGCCGCTGCCTACGGTTTGCGCTTGTGTGGCTCCTGAGCCTCGGCGTCGGTTGTACGTCGGCGCCGGTTCATTATTACACCTTGACTCCGCCGCCCGACAAGACCTTGCCGGTTTCGGAGCCGAGCATCGCGATCGATGTGAGAGTCGTCCATACACCACCGCAATTCAACCGCTCCGAGCTGATGGTTCGCACCGGGCCGACGGAGGTGACACTTCTCGAGAATGAGCGATGGGCGTCGACGGTGAACGATGAAATCAAAGATGCAGTGCGCCTCGAGCTGCAGCGCCGGCTGGGCCGCACGACCGTATTGCGCCCTGCCTTTACAAGGCTGGCGCTCGACATCGATGTGCAGCATTTCGAGGCGGAGCTCGGGCAGTACGCACTGCTCGAAGTATCTTGGAGTGCAACTTTATCCGCCACGGGCCAGCGATCCAATGGTGCGCGGGCTGCAAGCTGTACATTCCAGGCTGAGGAAAAAATCCATCCCGGCTACGCGGGAATAGTTGAGGGGTATCAACGAGAGATCGCGGCGCTCGCCGGCGCCATCGTAGCCGTGTTGGCGAACGCCGCGAGCGGTATCGAGGTGCAGTGCCAAAAATCGATCGAAGGTTCGGGCGGCGAATCCGGCCCGAAGGACCACTAGATTCACCAATGCGGAGCCAGACATGTTTCGCCGAGTTCACGAAGTCAGGTCAATTCTTGAGTATCTGCGCGAGCGCGCACCGCACTACGGTCCGCTCGCCAGAGATGATCTACACAAGTTCCGTGACGAGATCGTCAAGGCATCCGTCGGCGCAAGCGTCTCTGCAGCCGCAGGCCTCATTTTTGCATGCTTCCTGTCGGTCGCGGTAATTGTCTCGGCATGGGATGGCCCGCATCGGACCGCGGTGGCGTGGGCAGTTTGTTGTGGTTGGGGGGTACTCGCGCTCGGCGGTTTATGGTATGTGCGAAAGGCTATTTCGGGTTCGCCGCCATTTCAGCTCATGGCGGCAGCGCTTGCGCGTGACTATACGAGCCTTCTGGCATTGGCGGATCAACAAGAGCCATAAGCTCGCTTTATCTTCCATGGTCGATAAAGCTGTTCATTCGGCTACAGCCCGCTTGCAGCGGGCATAGCCGAACACATCTAGGATTGTTGGAGCGCGATGTGCATACCGTTTGCCGAAAGGTTGAATCGTAGCCCGCCGGTCTGTGAGTGCAGCTTGATGACGACGCCCTTATCGTTCTTGAGGTAGGCGATCGAGCCGCCCTCAATGATCGTCACGCCGGCTGTGACTGCCGAGTAGTTGCCGCTGAGATCCGCCGGCGTGCCTAAATTGTAGACCTCGCCCTCCGCGGTAATTCCAGCTCCGCCCACATCAGCAATCGAGACGCCCGAGAGTTTGAACTTGTACTGTTTTTGATCTTTGCTGTTGTAAAGGGTGCCGTGACCCCAGGTGTATCCGATGCCAATAGCGACCGAGCCCCCGCTGAGCCACACGTAGGCCGACGGTATGGCTCCCTCCGCGACAGGCGGCGGCGAGGAAGCAGCTTCTGCCGCCGCAACGCTGGATGCGAGGACGATGGCAAAGAGACTCAGAGATAACTTGTGCATATTTTTGTAACTCCGAAAGGTGTAGGTACAGTAAGCCAATTTGGCGTGTCATCTCCTGCACTCAAATTGCGGAGTGGTGCATCGCCGGCCTTATCTTGCCGGTCTAGAACTGAAAAGACTTGAACTACCTTGACCTCGTTTGGCGAAAAATGCGATTACTTTGCCGGCGCCGATCAGGGCTCGACACCCGCGATGTCAATCGCGCCCATGGAAAGCGCCAGCGCGGCCGCAGCCGTGTGCGCATTCGCGCGAGCGTCTTCGATCTGCGTGTCACCTTGGACGACAGCGTTCTCTTCGGTGGAAAGATCCGTATAGGTTCCGACCCCTTGACGGTACGAACGCAGCGCCGCCTCGTAGGCTGTATGCGCGGCCTGACCTAAGACCGTGGCGGCATCATACTCGGCCAAGCTCGTCAACAATCCATTATAGGCTCGCACCACTTGCTGCGAGGCGGAGTCGCGCGCGGCCGCCAGTTGTTCCTGCGCTTCCCGCGCTTTGGCATCGGCCATGGAGATGCGATTTCGGCGCATGCCACCGTCAAAGAGGGGAACGCTGAAAGACAGGAGAATGCTTTGTCCGGGCCGGTCTATGTGCGAGTAAGGACCGCCGTCGGAGTTCAACGAACCAATATTCTGAAAGGCCTGCCCCGCAAGTTCAATCACCGGATAGTAGGATCGCCGCTCACCCTTGAGAGCCGCCTCAGCCGCATCAACTTTGCCGAGCGCCGCAATGACATCCGGCCGGTGCGCGAGGGCTTGATCGACCGCCTTGGACACGCTATCGGCCGGAGCGGGCGGCAGCGGCAACTCTGCGCTATCCACCACATCGATTTGCGTAGCAGCGGGCACTCCGAGGGCCGCGATGAGATTTGCCTGCGCGGTCCTCTCGGCGCCTTCGGCTGCTGCCAGCGTATAGCGTGTTTGCGCCGTTTGTCGCCGCGCCTGCGCGACCGCTACCACGGTGGCGAGGCCGTTGTTCTGTTTGGCGATGGCGGCATCCTGAGTGGTGAGAGCGGTATTCAAGGCCTTCTGCGCGGCGTGGAGCCTCCCCCGTGCAGCGCCTAAGGAAAAATACGCTTGCGATACGTCGAATACGAGTTTCTGATGGGCGCCAGTGAAGGCCACGTTGGCGACAAAAGAGTCTGCGCGCGCGGCTTGCAATTGGGCACCGCGGCGGCCGAAGTCGAACAGCAACCATTTCAGAGCCAGCGCGGGAATAACTTCCCGCGTATCGGAGACGAAGTAGCCTGCCGGCACCAGGTTTCTTGGCATGGGCAACGGTGTGTGCTGAAAGCCGCCGATCGCTTGCAAGGAAAGCTGCGGCAGATACGCGCTTTCCGCGAGGCCGATGCCGGCGGCCGCTTCACGCGCGACTTCCCAAGCCTCCCGCGTTTTCGGATTTTCTCTTTCCGCCAGATCGACCAGCGCCGCGAGATCGTACTGCTTCTGCGGAACCGCCAAACCGGCACCGCCCAGGGCCTCGGCGCGGCGGATGGCGGATTCTGGAATCGCCCAGGGTTGCGCGGGGCTCGGCGGCGCCTGCGCGATCGCTTGATGAGCGCTGAGCAGGCTGGCGATAAGAGCCCATCCGACCGCGGAGCGTTCAATGCCGCGGGAGCGCTGCGACTCAGCGAGCGCCGTCATGATGCACTTTGACGGATGCCGTTAGTCCCACGTGCATGGCAAAGGGGGGCGGGCTATCGAGCCGAACCCAGACAGGAAATCGCTGTGCGACCACGACCCAGTTGAGGTCGCGGCCGACGACGGGAAGACCGGGGCCGCCTTGATCAGTCGATTGCACGCCCGCGCCCAGGCTTTCCACCCGCCCCGTGAAGCCGCTGTTGCTCTCGGACATGGTCCACACCGTCGCTCGATCGCCGACGGCGATTCGCGGCAATTCGGTTTCTCGAAAATCGGCGATGGCATACCACGCATCGGACTTGATGAGACTGAAGACTGGATGGCCGGCGACAGCAAAGGTGCCTTCCGCAATTTGCAATCCGACGACCTTTCCCGCAAACGGTGCGCGCAGAGTCGTCAAATCGTGGTTGCGCGCGGCATTGGCCTCGGCCGCTTCCGCACCTTCCAATTGCGCTTCGAGGCTCAAAGTATCGCCCACCGCTTGGCGTGCCTGGGTGGCGCTTCGGGTGAGCGCTTGGAGGGATGCTTCGGCGGAGGCTTCGTTTGTCTTCGCTTCGTCCAACTGCTGTTGCGTAACGAAGCCGGGTTTCACCAACGGCTCAAGGCGCTTGCGCGTGTCCTGGGCAAACCTCAGCTGGTCGCGCGCCTTCTGTACTTGGCTCATCGCCGCTTGCACGCCGGAACCCTGGGAGGTGACTTGGCGTCCTGTCAGAGCGATCTGTGCCTTGAGAGCGGCCACCTGGGCGCGCGCTTGGCGCAGCTGCAATTCATAGGGCACTGGATCAATGATGAGGAGCGGCGCACCCTTCGCGACATCTTGATCATTGGTCACGAGGATCTGGACAATGCGGCCACTGATCTCCGATGCCATCGCTGCGCTATAGGCAAAGATGCGTCCATCGTGCGTACGCGGGCGCCGATCGATCGCGAAGACGACGAGAACGCCCAGAACGATGGCCAGCCCGATTGCCATCGTCGCAATCACTTTTCCGCGAAGCGACTTGCCTTCACTCATAAGTATTCATTCAAGACAGCCATATCAACCACATCGCAAAGGTGCCTGCGCAGCCGATCGCCAGCATGACGACCAAGGGGACGGGTAGTTCCTCGAGCATTCCCAGGGCCTTTAAAATTGCACGGGCGGCGAGTGCCAACGCCAGGCCCACCAGCGCGCAAACCATCCAAGACGGAAAATACGAGCCTAGAATATTGCGCGAGGGCGCGCCGTCGCAGCCACCCAGTAATCCCAAGAGCGGCGCCGCGCACCACAACTGAGCCGCCGGCGCAAAGCGGCTGAACGCGCCGCCTCGCTTTGGAGAACTTATCGCGATATCCATGAGAGCAGTGTCATCGGTTTAGCCGTCGCCAGCAGTCCCCCCTTTGGGGGAGCGGCTGCGGCTAGGGTTGCTGGCGCGAATTGTTGAAAAATGCCCGAATACGATGGAGCAGCGATTGGCCGGCGCCGTCATCGGTAGCCCGAGCAGCCACGCCTCGATTGAGAATCGCGAGGCCGCGGCGGGCAGACTGGTCAAATTGGGCGTACAAGTCGGAATTTGCCGCGAGCATGCGCTTTATGACGTTGCAGTCGAGACCATAGAGTTTGCAAAGAGTGCTAGCTGTGGCTGTGGCCGCATAGGGCGCGCCGGTGAGTAGACTGACTTCACCGACGTAGTCGCCTGCTCCAATAAAGCCAAGGGTTTGCTGGCCGGAAGACTCGGTAAGTTGGCTGATTTGAAGAATTCCCGAGATGACGATGAAGAGGGTCGCATCAGTTCCCCCTTGCGCAAACAGCACCTCTCCTGGTTCGAGCGATCGTGGATTTACGTGGGCGGCCAGTTCGGCCAGTTGTTTCGGCTCCAAGGTTTCGAAAAGAGCGATGTCTTGAAGAAGTGGCAGCACCGTATGAAATGGCCGGGCCGTGCCTTCGCCGGGTGTCGGACTTTCCTGCGTAGTGAGAGGAAAGTAGAGACCGGAATAGTAAAGCTGCCGCCTCGCATGCCGGAGCAGTTGATCTTTGGTTGTTGAAAGATGTTGAGTATCCGAGACCGAAAAAGTCACCCGATATTGATTTTCCGTCAACCCCAGGCTTCTCAGCACGGCGTTGGAGAGCGGCACGGGAAGAATAGGGGGACACAGCAGTGCGGCTTGCTTAAGCGCGTCGATGACGCGCTCGGGATCCGAGGCGGCGGGACACGAGAGCTCGATGAAAGCTGAGCGAACGCGAGTCGGGGAGCTGCGGTTCACGATGTCGGATTTCGCGACCACGCTATTTGGGACAATCGCGACATCATCGCCGTCGGTGAGAATCCGAATGGAACGCCAATTCATCTGCACCACCGTTCCCTCGATTTTGTCGCCGAGCGAAATACGATCTCCCACATTGAAGGGCGCTTCAATACCGAATGCGATTCCTGCAAACACGTCCGCCAGTGTGTTTTGCAGAGCAAGACCCAACACGATCGCCAAGACGCCAGAGGTGGCGATCAGACCACCAATCGGCAGCGCAAGTACGGAAATCAACACCACCAATACGGCGGCAGCGTAGATCGTGGCGGCGGTGAGATCGGGGAAAAGCCGTGCCTCGCGCCATCGGCGGTTGTATTTTAGGGAGAATGACATGACCGCAACAAGCACTCGCGCGCCCATCAGCCACCATATACCGGCTACTGCATGAAGCCATAACGAGCTGTCATTGACGGCTCCACCGTTGCCGGTTAAGGGAAGGGTGTGATGCCGAAAAAGTATGAAGGTCGCGCCGACGAAACACACGAAGTCAAACAAGTAGCGAACCCGCGAGGGAAACGGCCGCAGCGCGATATAGCTGACAAGGACGAAACCAAGGATCAATACGGGTAACAGAGATGAAGTCACTGTGCTGTGTCGCCTAAGCGGGGCGCTTGCGCGGGGCGCGGGCAGTCATGCTAATCCACTCACCGTACTGCCTATCTCCCCCGAAAGGGGGGCATTCCCGTACTCCCCCAAGTGAGGGATAAAGATCTCCAAACGAGGGGCGCACAGTGGTGCGCCTTTCAGCTCTAACAGTTCGTCCAAAAGGGGGAGCCATCAACATGCTTCACGGATTTTCTGTTCCTCTCACACCGCAGGGCAAATCTGCCTTGGCCTCACCGCCTCCCTGGCATTACTCGAGCGACTGCCTCACCGTCGAATATTGGGCGGATCCGGCTGCAATTGCGGCGCTGTTGCCGCCGGGTGTGACTCCGGATGAGAAATCTTCAGGCCGGGCGTTTTTTTGGTTTCTCGACTGGCAGTTCACGGCTTCAAATGATGAGATCACCGATCCTGCGCGCTACCAATACCGCGAAGCCTTCGTGCTGGTTGAGGCTCTCTTCGAGAGCACACCCATCAATTACTGTCCCTACATATTCGTCGACAATGACGCAGCCATTGCTCGCGGATGGGCGCAGGGCTTTCCGAAGAAATATGGCAGCATCTACCAAACACGGAGCTTCTCAGCGCCGAGTGCGGCCGCGGCGCCTCTCGCGAAGGGAAGCCGGTTCGGCGCCAGTGTTGCGGCGCATGGCGAACGATTGGCAACGGCGCGGCTCCAGCTCGAGGAGAAAGTCGCCGATCCCGCCAAGGTGTTCAATCGTCCGACGGTGATGCGCCGGTATTTCCCGCAGCTCGCGGCCGCGCGCCAGACGAAGCCGCCGGTCGATGAGCTCACAATGTCGCTTACCGACAATCTGGCCATCGTGGATGTGTGGGCGGGCTCGGCGGAGCTGCTGATTCCAGACGTGCACGGTGAGGACATGGATTCGCTCGCGCCGTTGCGAGTCGGGCGAGGTTATCGGCTTGGCATGTCGTACTCGGTCACTGATCTACGGATTTTGAAGAACTACGTGGCTTGATACCCCTTGGGTCGCGCAGGCCGCCGAAGGCGGCGCGGTTGGGAGGCTGGTCGATGCCCTTGTATACGATCACGACGCAAGCCGGCGTCCTCGATAGTCCTGCCAAGACAGACCTGGCGGACAAGCTGACGGCATTTCACGCCGAGTACGCCGGCGTGCCCACGAACTGGGTGCATATTGTCTTTCATGAATACCCGATTGGGAGCGGGTTCACCGCGGGCAGGCCTTCGCCGACGGCGGCCCTCACACTGCTGATCCGCACCGGGCGCTCCGCGGACTACAAGCGGGAAATGCTCAAGCGACTCTGGTCATTGCTGCAAGGCGCAACCGGCGCGCCCGATGAGGAGATCGTCTTAGGCATTCAGGAAGTGCCATCCAGTCAGGCGATGGAAATGGGACTGATCATGCCCGACATCGCGAGCGCCTGACTTGGGCCAGCCGCTTCATCGTCCGCCTCACCCGATGAGGGGATGGCTATGGACATTGTGTCGCGGCAGTATCGTTTCTACCCCCAGAGCGGGAATCCGATAGTGATTGCGGCGCCACTTCTCTGCGACGCACCATAGGAGATCTGAGATGGCCAATGTTGCGGACCGAATAGTTGAGGCGCTCGAAGCCGCCAAGGTGCGGCGTATTTTTGGACTGGTGGGCGATTCGCTCAATGGCATTACCGAGTCGCTGCGCGTGCGCGGCAAGATTGACTGGATTGCCGTCAGGCACGAAGAAGTCGCGGCGTTTGCCGCCGGCGCGCAGGCGCAGCTGACCGGCGAACTCGCGGTATGCGCCGGAAGCTGTGGCCCCGGCAATTTGCATCTGATCAATGGGCTCTTTGATTGTCATCGCAACCGCGTGCCCGTGGTGGCCATCGCGGCGCATATTCCCAGCACCGAGATTGGTTCCAGTTACTTTCAGGAAACCCATCCGCAATCGCTCTTCAAGGAATGCAGCCACTACGTCGAGCTGATCTCTGATCCGCTCCAGGTACCGCGAATCGTCGAAACGGCGATTCGCGAGGCCGTTGCGAAGCAGGGCGTCGCGGTGATTGTCATTTCCGGTGATGTTGCCCTGAAGGAGGCGGGCCCGAGGGCACCCGCTCCCAAGCCGGTATCGCGATTGCCTCGCGTATGCGCGGCCGAGGCGGACATCGAGGACTTGGTCGAATTTCTGGAAAACGGTGAAAGAACGACGCTCCTTTGCGGCGCAGGTTGCGCAGGCGCGCACGATGCCGTAGTCGCCCTCGCAGCCAAACTCAAGGCACCCATCGTGCATGCGATGCGCGGCAAAGAACACATCGAATGGGACAACCCATACGACGTGGGGATGACTGGGCTCATCGGGTTTTCCTCAGGATTCCACGCCATGGAGGCCTGCGATACCCTGCTCATGCTCGGCACTGATTTCCCGTATCGGCAATTCTATCCGACCAAGGCTCGAATAGCGCAGATCGACATTCGCGGCGAGAACCTCGGTCGGCGATGCCGGCTCGATCTCGGTGTGATTGGGGACGTGCGCGAAGTCCTGGCCCGGCTGACCGAACGAGTGTCAGCGAGGCTCGACGATTCGCACCTGAGTGCGGCAGTCAGCCACTATGCCAAAGCCAGGAAAGGGCTCGACGATCTCGCGAACGAGCATTCGAAGCACACGCCCATTCACCCGCAGCTGCTCGCGAAAGTGGTGAGCGACCTCGCCAGTGAGGACGCGATTTTCACGTGCGACGTGGGTGAGCCGACCGTGTGGGCAGCACGCTATCTCAAGATGAACGGCAAGCGCCGGCTGGTGGGCTCATTCCTGCACGGATCCATGGCCAACGCGATGCCGCAAGCCATCGGCGCGCAGTTCGCGATGCCGGACCGACAGGTCGTCTCGATGTCGGGTGATGGCGGCTTCGGCATGCTCATGGGCGATCTGTTGACCGTGCGCCAGTCGAAATTGCCGATCAAGATTGTCATTTTCAATAACGGACTGCTGGGCTTCGTCGACATCGAGATGAAGGCCGGCGGATTTCTGCCGGTGGGCACGCGGCTCGACAATCCGGATTTTGCAAGCATGGCCGAATCCATGGGTATTTATGGTGTGCGCGTGAAAGACCCGGGCCAATTGAAATCAGCGATCGCAGCAGCGTTTGCGCATAAAGGTCCTGCCGTCATCGACGTGTTGACTGATCGGCAGGAACTCGTCATGCCACCCGAGATCAAGCTCGAGCAAGCGAAGGGCTTCAGTTTGTGGATGCTCAAGGCGGTACTCAATGGCGAGGCGACCGAGATCGTGAGTGTGGCGAAGACGGCCCTCATTCGCTGATCTGAAATCACCATATTCGGTTTTTCCGACACCAACTAAGGAAGTATCCCCTTGAACGCAACCACTGATCTGCCGCGAACCCGGACTGACACGGCGGCGCGCGCCTTCATCGTCGCCTGGATGTTCTCACTGGCATTCTATTTCCTCGAATACGCCATGCGTTCCTCCCCGGCGGTGATGATTCCGGAATTGGCCAAGAGCTTCGGCGTCTCGGCGCTCGGTGTCAGCGACATCCTCGGAACGTATTACTACACCTATTCCACCGCGAGTCTCCTCGCGGGGGTCTTGCTCGACCGGTTGGGGGCGAAATACGTGGTCTCCATAGGGATGGCGATCTTAGGCGTTGGCTGCCTCTTATTTATAGTTCCACAAGAAGGGGCTGGTTACCTCGGACGGTTGTTGCAAGGTGCCGGCTCCGCCTTTGCGTTTACGGGGGCGGTGTATCTCGCCTCCCACGGCTTGCCGGCCCGGCGTCTGGCAACCGCGATCGGCGTCACGCAGTGCGTGGGCATGCTCGGCGGCACAGCCGGTCAGCTCGTGGTCGGCCGCTGGATCGCCGATGGCCTGTCAATTCCACAATACTGGGGTCGTGCGGGAATCGTCGTGCTCATAGTGGCGGTAGGTTTGTGGTGGATCACGCCAAAGGAAACCCCCAGCACACCGCAAGGAAAGGCAAGTGGCGGAATCCTGTCCACGTACAAAATCGTGTTCTCGAATCCGCAGTCCTACCTTTGCGGCCTTGCAGCCGGGTTGCTGTTTGTCCCGACCACGGTGGGGGACATGGTGTGGGGCGTTCGTTTTTTCGAGACCGATAAATTATTTTCCTTTTCAGATGCCGTCTTCGCCATTTCGATGGTGCCGCTCGGATGGGTATTCGGCTGCCCGCTTCTCGGTTGGCTTGCAGACCGGTTCGGTCGCCGCAAGCCCGTCTACCTAGGCGGTGCGGCGATCATGCTGATTGGCTTCGTGCAACTGATCTACGCTCCGACACTCCTTCCCAGTTGGCTCACGCTGTTCATCCTCGGTGTGGCTTCCGGCGCCGCCATGATCCCGTACACCATCATCAAAGAGGTGAACCCCGACGAGGTCAAGGGCAGTGCAACCGGTGCGATTAATTTCTTGACGTTTGCCGTCACCGCGGCGATCGGGCCGGTTTTTGCAGGACAGTTCGGCAAAACACTGGGTGCACAAACCATCGACGCGGCGTCGCATTTCAAGCACGCCGGTCTTTTCTGGGTTGGCATTCTGATTGCGGCACTCGTGGTGGGATCTCTACTCCGGGAGACGGGCAGAGCTCATCCGAAACAAGCGGCTTAGTCGCGCTGATTACGACCTGCGCGGGTGGGCAGGTTGACTTTTGGCCGGCGGATCGGCGTCAACGACTTGGAGCATGGGCCCACTCGTTTGCGGATAGAGGGCTTCATTGGTCACAAACAATGTCGCCCCCGGGGTCAGTATTCCATTAATCCGGGCCGCGAAGTCGGTAGGCATTTTTATTCTGGCAACCGCGTTCGGATCTACCTGAGTACCCTGTTCTCCGATGTGACCAGGCACGCCGATCCTCAACCAGCTGAATTTGGTTGGATCAGGAACGTAGGGATCGGGCACGCTGCTCGGGGCTTCGCTGAGCACCAATGCGTGATTGATGAGCGGTGTATCGCCGGTGACGGTCAATCGTGCCCGGCCGATCTCGATGCCGTTGCGATAGACGACGATGAGTTGACTCGCCTGACTGATCACAATGCTGATGGGCCCGGTGGGCGACAACTGGGGTTGCCATAGCTCATCCTCCTTGGGCGCAAAGGCCTCGGGTTCGACCGGCTGTCCGCCGACAAACTTCACCGGAACAAGATATCCTGGATGCGCGACCTGCTCTGGCGCGGTCTGCTCGGTGCCGATCACCACCGTCATGCCGTTGGGCGAAATGTCGAAGAGCAGCTGTGCGAACTCGCTGGGCAAGTGAATGCACCCATGAGATTCGGGATAGCCAGGCAAGCCGCCGGCATGCAGCGCAACGCCGCCCCAAGTGAGCCGCTCCATGTAGGGCATTGGCGCCCCGTCGTAGATCGTCGATCGATGCTCTTTTTGCTTTTGCAGCACCGTGAAAACTCCGGTAGGAGTCAGGTGACCCGGACGGCCGGTGCTTACCGTGGTAGCCCCGATCAGGATACCGTTGCGATAAACATAACCTCGCTGTTCTGTGATGCTGACGACCATGACCACAGGACCCGCGGTCACGGCTTCGCCCATCCACAGAAACTCACCCCTCTTCAGCTGATTAATGGGCGTGTCGATCGGTACGGAGGCTTTTGCGCCCCAAAAGGGTACTGAATCGGCCAGCGCCGGAGCCCGTGCCGCCACACCACCTATGACGCTCAGCACCAGACAAAGCGATCGAATCGCTCGCTCCATGGCAGACATGTGAACTTCCCCGAATGAATCAAGTCAGTAGGTAAGCTTACCGGTGCTGGAGTTCTATGTCTTGGTACTTTCCCGCCGTTTTTTTATCAATCTTGCGCTTGCAGGCCTTACCTCTGTGGCCGCGGGCGCCAGGCTCGCACTCGGTCGGACAGAAAGTGTCGAAGGCCGGATAGATCCCGGTTTGCTGCGGCGTGCGCTCGATGCTATGGAGCGACATCACGAGAGCATCAGCTACCGGGATTTTATCGGTGTCGCCGACTTCTCGCTTCCCTCGCGCGCACCGAGGTTTCACTTGGTGAACCTCGCCGGCGGCAGCGTACGCTCGTACTTGGTTGCCCATGGAAGGGGCTCCGACCCCGCTCATACGGGGTGGCTCGAGCGCTTCTCCAACGAACCCCGCTCAAACGCGACCTCCGCCGGAGCGTATAGAACGGGTTCTGCTTATCTGGGCGCCCATGGTCGCTCGATGCGGCTCGAGGGACTGGACCCAACAAACAGCAACGCCCTCTCTCGCGCGATCGTGGTGCATGGTGCGTGGTATGTGAATCAGGAAATGATCGGCCACTCCGGCATGCTTGGCCGCAGTCAGGGCTGCTTCGCCGTGGCCGACTCCAGCCTGCCCGAAATTATCGCGCGGCTTGGGCCCGGCCGCCTGATCTACGCGGACAAGGCCCCTGCCTAACTCGCAAGTCGGCCAGTGCGTGCGCGGGTGACCATACCGCTCGAGTGATTGGACCACCGTCCCCCCATCGAGGGGATATCGGTTCCGCGTTTCATTGCAGAAGATATGGGCGTGCTATCACCGAAGGAGCGCTGCCAACATGTCTTCGAATCAAAGTGTGCATCGAATCGCGATCGTCGGTACCGGCGTGATCGGCGCAAGTTGGGCCGCATACTATCTTGCTCGCGGATTCGACGTGGTTGCGACTGATCCCGGACCGCAGGCGGAAGCAAACCTGCGTAAGTATGTCGATGATGCGTGGCCATTGCTGACGCAGGTCGGTCTTTCTCCGGGTGCCTCGCGCGATCGGCTGACATTCAATACGGATATGAGTCGCGCGCTCGCGCAGGCTGACTGGGTGCAGGAGAATGCACCGGAGCGGCCCGATTTCAAGGTCAAGTTGTTCGCGCAGATGGACGAGGCAACGCCGCCCAACTCGGTCATCGCATCGAGCTCCTCCGGCATCACGATGGATGTGATTCAGTCCGGTACCAAACGACCCGAGCGCTGTGTGATCGGTCATCCGTTCAATCCGCCGCATGTCGTTCCCCTGGTGGAAGTCGTGGGCGGAGCCAAGACCTCGGAAGCCACGATCGAGCGCGCAATGGCGTTCTACGCGAGTATCGGCAAAAAGCCGGTGCGTCTGTACAAGTCGCTTCCGGGCCACGTGGCCAACCGCTTCCAGGCGGCGCTCTACAAGGAAGTCCTCTACCTCGTGCAGCAAGGGGTCTTAAGCGTGGCGGATGCAGACGTTGCCGTGTGCTACGGACCTGGCATTCGCTGGGGCGTGATGGGTCCCAGCCTGCAGTGGCACGTCGGCGGCGGGCAGGGCGGCATCCAGCATTTCATGGAACACCTGATGGACCCGCTCGCGGGAATGATGAAGACGCTCGGCACGCCCGAGATAACGCCGCAACTGAAACAGACGGTCGTCGATGCCGTGCTGAAAGAGGCCGGGGGACGTTCGGTTGAGCAGCTTGCCCGCGAGGAGAACGCAGTTCTCACCGGGTTGCTGAAGCTGCGCTCAGAGGCGAACGCATGAGCAGCGTCGTAGCCCGAATCTTTTTTCTCGACCTCGGCGGGGGGCGAGTTCTCTCCGCCAACCCCGACGGCTCGGACCTTAAGACGCTGCTGATTGAGGGCAGAAAGCTGCCGGACGGGCTGGCGGTCGATGTCGCCGCCGGGCACCTCTACTGGACCAACATGGGCAATCCCAAGGCCAATGACGGGACCATTTTCCGCGCGGATCTTGATGGCCGGAACCTGACGACAATCATTGCGCCGGGCGGCACCTTCACGCCGAAGCAGCTGCAGATCGACAAACCCAGCGGCAAGCTCTACTGGTGCGACCGCGAAGGCATGCGCGTCGTGCGTGCCAATCTCGACGGCTCTAGCATCGAGACGCTCATTGATACGAGCCGGGGCGATCCGCGTCCCGGTGCGGATCCAGCCAAGTGGTGTGTGGGCATCGCCGTCGATGCGGATGCCGGCAAGCTTTACTGGACCCAGAAAGGCGGTGACAACGCGGGCGAGGGCAGCATCCTGCGCGCGAACCTCGACATCCCGAGGGGTCAAACGGCGTCGAACCGCACGGATGTCGAGTTGCTCTATGACAAGTTGCCCGAGCCAATCGACCTCGATTTGGATCTCGGCAGCCGGCGGCTCTACTGGACCGACCGCGGAGATCCACCGCGCGGCAACACGGTAAATCGTGCGCCGCTGGATGCGACTGAGGCTAAGCGCCCGCCGCCCGAGATCGTCTTTTCCAACTTGATGGAAGGGATCGGTCTGGCTTTGGATCCGAAGCACGGCCGCATGTTCATCACCGATTTCGCCGGCACGGTATACCGCGCGAACCTCGACGGGTCGGACCCGAAGACCTTGCTGTTTGCGGAGGGCAACCTCACGGGCATCGCCTACGTCGAGATGCCCGCAACCTAAGCCGCGATCAGACCTGTGTAAGCCAGCAGTCAAATACGGGCCTTTAGGAGAATATGAATGAGTTCTGCAACCGCGCGATTCCCTGATACTCACCCAGCAAAGTCGTTGACCGAGCTGCTTCAGAGCAAGCTGCGAAGTCCCGCCAACTCACCCGAGTTTGACTTCCACAGTGCCGTGGATCAGGTGCTCGCGGATGTAGGCCTGACAGCAAAGGACAGCGGCGGCAAACTCACTTTCTATGGACAAGATCCGATCGTGCCCAGCGGCTTCAAGTTCGGCGCCATGGCCGCGGTCGGCCTGGCCGCCAGGTCGGTCGCGTTGGCGGCGCTCTGGAAATCGCGAACTGGCGAAGCACAGGACATTCATGTCGACGTCCGGAAAGCCCTGCGGCGCTTCTGTGGTTTTTTCGAAGGCAAATGGGAAACCATCAACGGTCGCAGTCCCCTGCTCTTGCCACGGGACAACCCATTCTTCGAGTTGCCGCTGTTCCGAAAAACACGCGATGGGCGTCACGTGGTCTCGCTCAACATTTACCCGGGCCTGCAGGCACGCGCGCTCAATTTCCTGAGGTGCAGCAACAGCAGTGAATCCATTGGCAATGCCATTCTGCAGTGGCGCGCAGAGGAGTTGGAGGCTGCGGCGGCGGAGGCGGGGCTTGTGTTTGCAATGGTGCGAACCAACGAGGAATTTCGCAGCGAGCCCCAGTTCACCGAAGTGCTCTCCAAGATGCCGCTGGTCACTTTGGAAAAAATCGGCGAGAGCGAACCGATACCGTTTAAGCGAGAAGCAAAGACCCCATTGGAAGGGATTCGCGCGCTTGGATTAGGGCACGTGATTGCCGGAGCCGCCATCGGTAGAGACCTCGCTTACTATGGGGCCGACGTTCTGAACATCTGGCGGCCCAACGATGCGGAGATCGAGGCCTTTGCCTGGGACGTGCAGGTCGGCATGCGTTCCACGCTACTGGACGGCACGAAAGAGGATCGCGCGACGTTCGACCGCCTCTTGAAGAATACTGACGTGTTCTTCTCGAATCGGCGCCCCGGCTATTTGGAGAGATACGGCCTGACCGCCGAAGAACTCAGCCAAAAAAAGCCGGGATTGATTCACGCCAAGGTGGTCCTGCATGGCGAGAAAGGTCCGTGGTCTAACCGGGTTGGCTTCGATGAGATCGGCGCGGCCGTGTCGGGTTTGTTCTCCATCGAGGGAACACCAACTCAGCCCAAGTCGCCGGCCATCATCCCAATTTGCGACAACGTGGTGGGCTGGCTCGGCACCGTTGGTGTTCTTGAGGCCCTGCGACGGCGCGCCACCGAAGGAGGAAGCTATCGAGTTGTCGTATCCCTGACCAGAACGGTGCTGTGGCTGCTCTCGATGGGCATATTCGATAAGGCCTACGCGCAAGAAACCGCCGGCTCTAAGGAGGAGCACACATACGTCGCTCCCGATGTCTTCACCGCCGAAACTCCGCTGGGCACGTATCAAGGCTTCACCGATCAAGTGGTTTTATCCCGCACGCCGGGGGCTTTCCGTACCGTGCTGGTCCCGCGCGGCTCGAGCAAGCCCGAGTGGCTCGCATGAGAGCCTGGCCACGCGCACTGCTGGGTATCTTCGTCGCACTGTTCGGTCTAGTCCTCGCGGGCGGCGGCGCTTACCTCGCGGCACTGGGGGGAAGCTGGTATTACGTTGTGGTCGGCGCGATGTTTTTGGCCGCTGGTTATCTTTTGATCAAAGGAAGGATCGCAGGGCTTTACACCTGCATCGTCGCGTTCGTCTTTACGTCCGTTTGGACCTTCTGGGAGATCGGTCTGTCGGGCTGGCAATTGATTCCGCGGCTTGTCGGACCTTTCGTCCTTCTCGTGCTGGCGATTCTGGTTGCTCCCACACTCGACCAGACGACTGGACGGCGTGCGCGCAAGTTGGGTTTGGTCGGCATCGGAATCTTCGTTGTCGCGCTCGCCATTCTCATCCCGATCTTCAATCAGCAACCGGCGGCGCGCCCACTACCAGACGCGCGAGCAGACGCTTTCTTCGAAGATCCCGCATATGCGCCCAACAAGGGTGAATGGAATGCGTATGGCGGCGGCCAGAGCGCGCAGCGGTATTCGGAACTCGCGCAAATCACGCCCGGAAACGTCAGCGACCTCAAGCGTGTCTGGACCTTCCACACGGGCGACACTCCGAAGAAGTACGGATCGGAACTGACTCCGCTCAAAGTCGGCGACGTTCTCTACGGCTGTACGCCGATGAACAAGTTGTTTGCGCTCAACGCCGCGACTGGCGAGAAGCTGTGGATGTACGACCCCCAGGTTCCGCTCGCATGGGTGCCATACACCGCGGCGTGTCGCGGTGTGACGTTTTACAGCATCCCCAGCGCCCCTGCCGGCCAGGCCTGCGCGCAACGCATCATCGAAGGAACCCTCGACATGCGTTTGATCGCAGTGGACGCAAAGTCCGGGGAGCCGTGCCAGGATTTTGGCAACAAGGGTGCCGTCGATCTCAAGGTCGGGCTGGCCCAGAAGGATAGCGCCACGGGCGCGGTCACACCTGCCATTCCAGGGACGCCCGCCATCACATCGCCACCGGTTATCGTGCGGGGGATCGTCGTGTCCGGACATCAGGTGCTCGATGGTCAGCGCCGCTGGGCGGCATCGGGCGTCATTCGAGGATTTGATGCGGTGACCGGCGAGCTGCGCTTTGCCTGGGACATCAATCAACCTGAGGTCACGAAGCTGCCGCCTGACGGAAAGCCTTACTCGTTGGGCACGCCGAATATGTGGACGACCGCCGTCGGCGACGAAAAGCTCGGACTCGTCTACTTGCCGATGGGCAACTCCTCGGGCGACTACTACACGTCGCTGCGCTCGGATGAGGAGAAGAAGTACAGTTCCGCAATCGTCGCGCTCGATGTGAGCACGGGCAAGCCACGCTGGGTCTTCCAGACGGCGCACAACGACGTGTGGGACTATGATCTCGGCTCGCAACCGACGCTGATCGAGTTCCCCACCTCCCGTGGCAGGGTGCCGGCGATTTTGCTGCCGACCAAAAACGGCAACATCTTCGTGCTCGACCGCGCCACCGGAAATCCACTGCACCAAGTCGACGAAGTTGCCGTTCCGCAAGGCGGAGCGGAGCCCGACCAGCGCTCGCCGACGCAACCCTTTTCCCGTTATCACACGCTACGCAAGCCCGATCTGGTTGAGCGCGATATGTGGGGTATCTCGCCCGTCGATCAGATGATTTGCCGGATCAACTTCAAGCGCGCTCGTTATGAGGGTCCGTTCACCCCCCCGGAGCTCGGCCGCCATAGCATCGAATATCCAGGCTACAACGGCGGATCGGACTGGGGCAGCGTTGCCGTCGATCCTCACCGCGGCGTGATCATCGCGAACTACAACGACATGCCGA